>MDTF01017865.1_pt1 | contig 26092 bp, 21 predicted proteins | sample 811191 | NCBI WGS metagenome assembly MDTF01 (sample SAMN05326649, study PRJNA326480) | marine metagenome | isolation source: seawater | place: Southern Ocean | collected 2011
TCTGCACACGAGGTAGGTCATACGCTGGGCTATCCGCACAACTACTTGAGCAGTTCTTACGGCCGAGAGAGCGTGATGGATTATCCAGCGCCGTTAGTTGAAATTACCGCCGCTGGGAAAATCGATCTATCCAATGCTTATATTCAACGAATTGGCGAGTACGACAAATTAGCTATAAGGTATTCCTATGAGCAATTTGCCCCTGAGGCGAACGAGGAAGAAGAGCTGGCGAAAATAGTTCAAGAGAGCCTTGATAGTGGATTGCTGTTTATGGCTCACAACAACAATAACTTTATTGGAGGCGGCCACCAGTTTGCAGGAGTTTGGGATAATGGTGACAATCTAGTCGACCATTTGAAGCATGAGATAGAAGTTCGCCGGATTGGGTTGGAGAGCTTTGGCCCAGAGCTAATTCGCAATGGGGAGCCACTGTCTAGCCTTGAATACGTGCTCTTGCCTTTGTATATGCACCATCGCTTTCAGCTTAATTCGGCAGCTCAAAGCATTGGCGGTGCGGATTATAAATATACAGTTAGAGGGGATGGCCAAATTCCGTTCACAATTATTGATGCACAGGAGCAGCGAGACGCATTGGAAACAGTTCTGTCGACTCTAAGCCCTGAGTTCCTGACGCTGCCGATAAATATTTTAGAGCTGCTGCCACCTCCTGCTTTCCGCCACAGCCAAGGCGAGGAGTTTCCCGGGCGCACAGGTTTGCTTTTTGATCCTCTCGGCGCTGCAGAAGGTTCGGCGAGTTTGTCAGTGAAGCAGATTTTGCAGCCAGCGCGTATGTCGAGGTTAGTGGCTTACGGCAGCATGGGTGACTATCCAGATCTTGAAGAGGTAGTGGATCGCTTGTTGGAAGTGACTTGGAGTGCTGACTCGGCCAGTAATGATTACCAGCAAGAAATGTTGCATATGGTGCAGCGCGTGACTACGGATGAAATGATGGTGCAAGCCAGTAGTGAAAATGCATCTGGAGCGGTCAAAGCGGTACTTGCAGATCGTCTCGGAAAATTGGCTGATCGGATGGACAGACAAAGAACTGCTAGCGCGCATCAGTCGTCTGTAGCCGCTGATATTCGCCGTTGGCAACAGCGGTCAATGGATGCGATTCCGAGGCCTGCTTTACTATTGCCGCCTGGCGACCCTATCTAGGAAGAAGGAAGAAATAGCACTATAAAAGGTGGCGGGGAGGTTTAAAGTTAAAAGCTGATTTCTCTGATCCCTGCACGATCCTAGTCGGCTGTCAGAATTTGCAATCCTAATTAGACTTCATTTTAGGTCAACGGCTTTCGAGGCATCAGCTGGGGGAATTTGATTTTAATAAAGGCCGTTAGGGTAAATTGCGGCAATAAAAAAAGGCCCAAGGGTAATCTTCCTTGGGCCTTTAATAGTGGTTTGCCTTTGTCCGACCTTGCTAGGTCAAATTACAGCTTAGTGTCCAGACGCCCCTTCAGAAGCTGCTGGCAATGCCATAGCTGTTAGCTTCGAGCCTGTTTGCAATATAATGTACTGATGGCCCTCATGCTTCCAAGAGCTCATACCATAGCGACTCTTCGCAGGCACTTCTATACGGCCAAGTTCTTCGCCGGTAGCTTTATCAAGGGCGTAGAGTAGGGCTGTTTGGCCGTCATGGTCGGTGTCCGAATAGATCAGCATGTTTGGAGTGGTGACCATAGAGACTGGGTTACCGCTGCCTGTATCGCCGATGTCCACGCCAGCTACTGCTGGGTTGTTTCGGATTCGGTCAGGGGTTTCACCTGTTGGAATTCTAAAAGCGATCTCACCGGTATTCATGTCATACGCTGTGATGCTGCTATAAAGCGGCTTCACATAAGGTAGGCCTGAAGAAAGTCGTGGCGCACGTCCACCTGGGCCATTTGCATAAGCGGCAAAAGTAGATCCGGTGGGTTCAGCAATTCGGGCATCTGCCTCTTCGCCAGGAATAACTCGCTGCCAGCTGCAGTTGTTTGCAGACGGAACATAGAGAAAACCTGTTGTTGGATCAGCTACCGGAGGCGCATAGATGTTTGCACCGCCGCCGTCACCTGGGCACATGGCAGAACTGATCTTGCCAGCAGCGTTTTTGGCATGGATTGGTGGATTGAAAAGAGGGCCCAATTGGTAGTTGGCCATCACTTCAAGTGCTTCTCTACGCAGTTCAGGTGTGAAGTCGATCAGATCTTCTTCGCTAAGGCCTTGCATCTCAAACGGTGGTGGCTTGGTTGGAAACGGCTGCGTTGTCGCTAGCTTCTCGCCAGGAACCTGAGACGCAGGAACATCGCGATAGTCCATCGGCCAAACTGGCTCACCCGTAAATCTGTCAAAGGTGTAAACATAACCTTGCTTGGTGACCTGAGCTACGGCAGAGACAAGGCCGCGTCCCGGAATATTGAGGTCTAACTGGATAGGTGCTGCTGGATTGTCGTAGTTCCAGACATCGTGTTTCACCGTCTGGTAATGCCAACGGCGCTCACCAGTTTCTGTATCCAACGCAATTACGCTAGTACCAAATAAATTGTCACCGGGGCGAAAGCCGCCGTAGTAATCAATAGTTGGTGGATTGGTTGGGATATAAACTATGTTATTTTCTGGGTCAGCCGTAATAGGCGCCCATGACGAGACGTCCCCTGTGTAACTCCAGGCATCATTTTCCCAAGTTTCGTGGCCGTATTCACCGGGCTGTGGAATTACATTGAACTTCCACTTTAGTGCGCCAGTCACCTTGTCGTAGGCCAAGATATCGCCAGGAATGTTCTCTACTCGTGCCTGCAGATAGCCTTGCTCCGCTGAGTTGCCAACAACAATCGTGTCATTAACTACGATTGGTGGTGAAGAGGCAGTGATATAGCCGGTTTCTAGCGGAATACCCTCGTATGGGTCATATGGATGGCCCAGATCAGCAAGCATGTCGACAACACCGGTTTTTGGAAAGCCTTCGACGGGGACCTGCCCGCCAAAGCCCTCTAAAGGAGCGCCTGTTTCAGCATCTAGTGCGACCAAAAAGAATCCGGGAGACGAAATGTAAACCACTCCTTGGCCATCAATGCGGGAGTAAGCTATGCCCTTGCCGTAAGAGGCGCGCATGGAGTATTCCCAGCGAGCAGTATTAGGTAGACGGTAAGACCAAAGGGTTTCGCCAGTTTTAGGGTCGATTGCAACCACACTTCGACGTGGACCGGACACTGTAAACAGTTTGCCGTCTACGTAAGTTGGAGTTGAGCGGCCACTGTAGCCGTTAAAGCTAGAACCATCCCATTCCCAGGCTACTTCCAGCTCATCAAAGTTTTCAGCTGTGATTTCATCTGCAGGGGTGTAGCGAGTATGGGCGTAATCACCCCCTAGGGTGTACCACTCGACGGTGTCATCGGTGACGAGATTCTGACTTACGCCTAGCGTGGGCAAGAGCCCCAGTATGGCTGCTAGACAGCTCAAACCGGATAGCTTTGTATAGCGTAAGCCGGACATCATTGAAGAACGTGTTTTCATTACTGAAGCCTTTATGGATGCAAGATTTGAGAGAGGATAGAATAGGGTGAAGGAGAGGATAAAAGGTATCTCCATCGAAGTCTACTTCGTCGTTGTAAGAAAATGTGACTCAGCGGTGAGAGGTAATAGGTGAGTGATTAAAAGAAAAGTCGAAAGCTTGATGGGGTTAACTGAGCTGCGTTTGTATAGCCTTTTTTGAGTTGGATAAAAGCTAATTTCAGCGTTTACGCTCATTCAAGGCCTTGCTAGTAGAAACTGATCGCCCTTGGATATAGCAAACTCGTGGGTGAGTCTGATATAAAGTGTCTGATCAGTTTTTCTAAAACTTAACATCCAGTATTTAAGCGGTCACTATTTAGTAATCAAGGCAATTTTTTAGAGGTTTTACGTATGTCAGAGTTAGAAGGTAAGGTAGCAGTTGTCAGTGGCGGCGCTGAGGGCATTGGTTTCTCCATCGCTCTTTCGATGGCCAAGCAAGGAATGAAAGTTGTAATAAGCGATATTGATGCGAAACAGTTGGAGATTGCACGGCAGGCGCTTGAAGACCACGGTGCTGACGTGCTGGCAATTGAGATGGACGTGGTGAAAATAGAGGACTGGCAGAATCTTGCAGAACAAACACTCGCTAAGTTTGGCAAGATTCATATGCTGGTGAACAACGCAGGCGTAGGAGCCTCAGCAGGCTCCATCGAGAAAACGAATCATAAAGACTGGCAATGGGTTTTAGATGTAAATCTGATGGGTGTGATCTACGGTACGCAAACCCTAGTTCCTTATATGAAACAGCATGGCGAGGGCGGCTGGCTAATCAATGTAGCGTCTATGGCTGGCATGGGCGGCGTGCCGTTCGCGGGTGCCTATACGGCAACCAAAGTTGCTGTGGTGGGAATGTCAGAAAGCTGGCATCCAGAACTGAAGCCTCACAACATTCAGGTGTCAGTGTTGTGTCCTGCCTTTGTTAAAACGCGAATAAACCTTTCCCACCGTAACAAGCAAGATGACTATAAAAACCCGCCTTCTGACTCTTCCTCAAGCGCGGGTCTTTCACCCAAGACTTTAGCAATGGCTGAGCATATGCAAAAAGTCATTGACGATGGTCTAGCGCCAGAGATCGTGGGTGAAAGAGTTGTTGAAGCTATTTTGGCGAAGGAGCTTTATATATTCACTCACCCTAATTACCGTGAAGGAGTACAAAAGCGGTCTAAAGCAATCGATGATGCTTTTGCGCGAGCTGAAAAGAGCCCGCTGCTGGCCCATATGTTGGATGAAGAGGTTGTCGGTTTTTCCTAACAGGAGAAGGCCATAAAACTAACGATTTGAATTATTAAAAGAAGGAGTGGAAATGATAGACCAACGTCAATATGGAATTATTGTATACGGGGCGACAGGCTACACCGGGCGTCTTGTATGTGAATACCTGAATAAGCAATATGGAGTTAACGGCGATGTAGTTTGGGCCATGGCTGGTCGCAGCATGGAGAAATTGCAAAGTGTTCGCGATGAAATGGGCATTCCTGTGGAAGTGCCACTTTTAGTTGCTGATGCTGATGATCAGCAAACGGTAGATGCAATGGTCGCTAGCACTAAGGTCGTATTAACGACTGTAGGACCTTACCAACTATACGGTTCCGACTTGGTTAAAGCGTGTGCAGCAGCCGGTACTGATTATGTTGATTTATGCGGTGAGCCGGCCTGGATGCACGAAATGATAGCTGCCCACGGCGATAGCGCTAAAGCTAGCGGTGCTCGAATAGTGTTCTCTTGTGGTTTTGATTCCATACCCTTTGACTTGGGTGTGTACTTTTTACAGCAGGCTGCAAAGGAAAAGCTGGGCGCAGCTCTGCCTAGAGTTAAAGGACGAGTGCGGGCGATGCAAGGCTCTTTTTCTGGTGGCACGCTGGCCAGTTTTAAAGAGACCATGAAAGCGGCGGCCAAGACTCCGGGCATGGTAGAAATACTAACCAACCCATTCGCGCTTACCGAAGGCGTTGCCGGTCCTAAGCAGCCCTCTGGTGCAAAACCTGTTTTTGAAGAAGAACTGGGCAGCTGGTCTGCGCCGTTCGTTATGGCAAGCATCAATACCAAAAATGTTCACCGTTCTAACTTTCTGTTAGCCCATGAATATGGCGAGGACTTTGTCTATGACGAGATGATGTTCACCGGTCCTGGAGAGCAAGGCGAGGCAACAGCAAAAGTCGTGGCAGCAGACAAGTCTATGGCTGAAAGCCCTTTAAAGCCGGGAGAGGGCCCGTCTAAAGAAGAGCGTGAAGCAGGCTTTTATGATGTCTTGTTTGTGGGCTCCAACGACAAAGGCGATGTTATCAAGGTTGGTGTGAAAGGTGATAAAGATCCGGGCTACGGCTCTACCAGCAAGATGATTGCGGAGAGTGCAGTTTGTCTGTTGAAAAATCCTGATGCTGCCAGCGGTGGTATTTGGACTCCGGGGGCTGCTATAGGTAGCTTGTTGGTTGATCGCTTGCAAAGTAATGCGGGTCTTACCTTTAACGTCGAGGACTAATTTGCGGGAACTTGTTTAGGGGAGCGGGGCTGGTTTGCCGGCCCCTTTAACTTGCTGCCTTTCTTGAATGCTCTGTAGCGTCCTGTTCAGCCTCTTTTCTACTTTTCTTTCTGGCTTCCCTCCTATTCTCCTTTTTGTTCTCTTTTCTAGACTTCGTTTTAATCTTTTCCCTGACAGTTCTCTCGACCCCGCTCGTTCGCTAGCATCGGCGCCAGTGAGTTGTGTTGATTAGGGGATGCAGCTCCTGCTTAGCGTCCTATTGTTAACAATAAGTGTCAAAACTTGACTAAATAGCCTAAATAATCTAAATTTATCTCTCTTTCTCATTATATTGTTGACAATAATGACAGTTCAGCTTGAGCCTTGCACTGAATCGCTTAATAAGTCTGAGTCGTTAACTCACGCTGACAGAGCCTTTCAAACGCTGCAAAGCGATATCACCAGAGGGGGTATCAAGCCGGGGGCTAAAATCAGCGAAACCGAGCTGGCTAACCGTTATGGTATAAGCCGAGGACCGCTTCGTGAGGCAATGCAGCGATTAGAAAGTCGCGGTTTGATAGAGCGAATCCCTCATGTTGGCACCCGCGTTGTTTCGCTAAACCTTAATGAGCTGCTAGAAATTTATCAAGTCCGAGAGGCGCTAGAAGGACTTGCCTGTCGCTTGGCCGCTGAAAACATGACTGATGAGGAAATCTCATCTTTGGCTCTTCTTCTAGAAAAACATGCGGCGGATACGGAAGTTCAATCTGGTCAGGCTTATTTTCAAAAAGAAGGGGATTTAGATTTTCATTATCAAATCGTCAAAGGCGCGAAAAACGACCATTTGGCAAAACAAATTCTCAGCGAGCTCTATCATCTACTCCGAATGTACCGCTACCAATGCAGCTTGTCTGAAGGTCGTCCGCAGCGGGCCTTAAAAGAGCATTTTGCAATTCTTGATGCTATCGCTGATCGAGATGGTGATTTAGCTGAGATGCTAATGCGCAAGCATATTAGGCAGGCCAGACTAAATATTGCCCAGCGATATAAGCAACAAGATTTTGATCTAATTAATGAGGTGTCGAAAAAACCTCAGAGAAGTAAAAGTAAAGAGAAGTAAGAACTAATTCAATCGACTTTATTATCCAAAGGTGACCTATGACCAATACAAACCTCTCCCCTGGTGCACGCTTTAGAGAAGCCATCAAAGCGGGAGACCCCTTGCAAGTGGTGGGCACCATCAATGCCTATTCTGCAATAATGGCTGAGAAAATCGGACACCAAGCGATTTATTTATCAGGCGGTGGAGTTGCTAATGCGTCCTACGGATTGCCTGATTTGGGTATGACTTCACTTAACGATGTTATCGAAGATGTGCGGCGAATTACGGCTGCGACTTCTGTGCCATTGTTAGTAGATATTGATACTGGCTGGGGTGGCGCGTTTAATATTGCCAAAACTATTCGTGATATGGAAAAAGCCGGAGCAGCGGCGGTACACATGGAAGATCAAGTAGCGCAAAAACGCTGTGGTCATCGGCCTAACAAAGAGATCGTATCCACCGGGGAAATGGTTGATCGAATTCGCTCTGCTGTCGATGCCCGGGCCGACCCAGACTTTTTCATTATGGCCCGCACCGATTCATTTGCCCAAGAAGGGTTGGATGCTGCAATTGAGCGAGCTAAAGCTTATGTTGCCGCTGGTGCAGATGGGATCTTTGCGGAAGCGATTAAAACCGAGGAGCACTACCGTGCTTTTTCAGAGGCTTTAGATGTTCCTGTTTTGGCTAACATCACCGAGTTTGGGCAAACCGAGCTTTGGAATAAAAAAGAGCTGGGTCAGTGGGGGGCAGCGATGGTGCTTTATCCTTTGTCAGCTTTCCGAGCGATGAGTAAGGCGGCAGAATTGGTTTACACATCTATCCTAAACGAGGGTGACCAAAAAGATGTGCTGGATATTATGCAGCCTCGCATGGAGCTCTATGACTATCTTGGCTACCACGAGTATGAAGAAAAGCTGGATTCCCTTTTTGCCGAAGGCAAAAATAAATAACTAGCAGAAGATTCAGCAGAAAATAGTTAAGATAATGAATTTTTAAATATTAAGTATCTGAAATAAATAATAAAAAAGGTTTGTTAGCACTTACTAACAAATCTGATTTTTTTTAAACGGAAGACTGTCTGAAAGGTCAAAAAACCGACCTTGTAACACATTAAATATTTGGAATTGGAGAGAACACAATGGCTGAAAAAAAATTAAGTGGAGCAGGACTGCGAGGTCAATCTGCCGGTGATACTAGGTTATGTACAGTTGGAAAAAGCGGCAGTGGATTAACTTATTGCGGCTATGATATTGCTGAACTTGCGGAAAGCGCTAAGTTTGAGGAAGTCGCCTATCTGCTTTACCACGGTGAACTGCCTACAAAAGATCAGTTAGAGCAGTACATAACCAAGCTTAACGGATTGCGTGCGCTTCCGGATGCACTCAAAACTGTATTAGAAAATATACCAGCTTCAGCTCATCCCATGGATGTGATGCGAACTGGTATTTCGATGTTGGGTAATCTTGAAACCGAAATGAGTTTTAACGAACAGCACGATGCGGCGGATCGCATGATCGCGATCATGCCGTCAATTATGTGTTACTGGTACAAGTTCAGCCATGATGGTGTGCGTATTGAAACGGTCACCGATGACGAATCCGTTGCCGGCCACTTTCTGCACATGCTTCATGGTAAAAAGCCGAATGAAATGCATCAGCGGGTAATGGATGTGTCACTTATTCTTTACGCCGAGCATGAGTTTAACGCATCAACTTTTGCCGCCCGAGTTTGTGCGTCAACATTGTCTGATTTGCATTCCTGCGTAACCGGCGCAATCGGCACTTTGCGAGGGCCACTGCATGGCGGTGCCAATGAGGCGGCCATGGATATGATCGAAAACTGGAAGACGCCAGCGCAGGCCCGTGAAAATATTCTCGGTATGCTCGAGCGTAAAGACAAGATAATGGGTTTTGGTCATGCGATTTACAGTGAAAGCGATCCGCGTAACGTAATTATTAAAAAATGGTCAGAAAAGCTCGCAGAAGAAGTTGGTGACACTACCTTGTATCCGGTTTCTGTAGAAGTTGAAAAAGTCATGTGGGAAGAGAAAAAGCTGTTTTGTAACGCAGACTTTTTCCATGCTTCGGCTTATAACTTTATGTCGATTCCTACTAAATTGTTCACCCCAATTTTTGTTTGCTCCAGAGTTGCCGGTTGGACCGCTCATGTTATTGAGCAGCGCTCTAACAATCGTATCATTCGCCCTAGCGCTGATTATATTGGACCGGACTCACGCTCATGGGTGGACATAGCCGACCGATAAAAATCGGTTACTTAGTATTTCGCGAAAGCAGGCGCTCAATTAACAGATAAGTAGTCGCGTTCGCGTTATGGTGTTCTAGGGGCTGTTTCTTTCCGGCGGCCCGCGCCATTTCAATTCAAAGACGTAACACGCGCAAAAGAGTCTATTTATGAATACCGCATACCGAAAACCCTTACCTGACACGCGTTTGGACTATTTTGACACCGAGGAAGCGGTTGATTTGATCTCCCCGGGGGCCTACAAAAAGCTCCCCTATACCTCCCGCGTTCTAGCCGAACAGTTGGTTAGGCGCTGTGAGCCAGAGGCGCTGACCGATTCCCTAAAACAGTTAATCGAGCGCAGGCAGGATTTGGATTTCCCATGGTATCCCGCGCGCGTGGTGTGTCATGACATATTAGGTCAAACGGCTCTAGTTGATCTGGCTGGGCTGAGGGACGCAATTGCAGATCAGGGTGGCGATCCCTCTAAGGTGAATCCGGTGGTGCCGACCCAGTTGATTGTGGACCATTCACTTGCGGTGGAGCATGGTGGTTTTGAGGCCGATGCCTTTGATAAAAATCGTGCCATTGAAGATCGCCGTAACGCGCAGCGTTTTCACTTTATAGAATGGACAAAAACAGCTTTTGAAAATGTTGATGTGATTCCGGCTGGCAACGGCATTATGCATCAAATTAATTTAGAAAAAATGTCGCCGGTTATTCAGTCCCGCGGCGGTATTGCTTACCCTGACACCTGTGTTGGTACCGACAGCCATACGCCGCATATCGATTCGCTGGGCGTTATCGCGATAGGTGTTGGCGGTCTGGAAGCTGAAACTGTCATGCTTGGACGGCCGTCCATGATGCGCTTGCCTGATATTATTGGCGTTGAGCTTTCTGGTCAACGCCAACCGGGTATTACTGCAACCGACATCGTTTTGGCGATTACAGAATTCTTACGCAATCAAAAAGTTGTTTCGGCCTATCTCGAATTTTTTGGTGAAGGTGCGTCAAAGCTAACTATTGGTGATCGCGCAACTATCTCCAATATGACGCCGGAGTTTGGGGCAACCGCAGCGCTTTTTTATATCGATGAGCAGACCATCGATTATCTGAAGATAACCGGCCGGGAGCCAGAGCAGGTGGCCTTAGTGGAGAAGTACGCTAAGCAGACAGGACTTTGGACGGACTCACTTAAAGATGTCGAGTACGAACGGGTTCTCACCTTTGATTTATCCAGCGTTGGCAGAAACTTAGCTGGGCCGTCAAACCCTCACCGCCGACTCGCCACAGCTGATTTGGCGCGCAGTGGTATAGCTGTTGATTTGGACAAGGCGAAAGCTGATGAGGCTGCAGGATTGATGCCCGATGGGGCAGTGATTATCGCAGCGATCACCTCTTGCACCAATACCAGCAATCCCCGCAATGTAGTTGCCGCTGGCTTGATCGCAAAGAAAGCCAACGAGTTAGGTCTTGTACGGAAGCCTTGGGTGAAGACATCTTTCGCGCCAGGTTCAAAAGTTGCAAAACTTTACTTAGAAGATGCTGGGCTTTTATCTGAATTAGAAACTTTGGGTTTTGGCATCGTCGGCTACGCCTGCACAACGTGCAATGGCATGAGCGGGGCCTTGGATCCGGTTATTCAAAAAGAAGTCGTCGACAGAGACTTATATACAACTGCGGTTCTGTCGGGCAATAGAAACTTTGATGGCCGTATTCACCCTTATGCCAAACAAGCATTTCTAGCTTCGCCACCCTTAGTTGTTGCCTATGCGATTGCGGGCACTATGCGCTTTGATATTGAGAAAGATGTATTAGGCCTAGACAAAGATGGCAATGAAATCACTCTAAAAGATATTTGGCCTAGTGATGAAGAGATCGATTCTATTGTTGCAGCTTCTGTGAAACCTGAGCAGTTCAAAACCATCTACATACCGATGTTTGATTTAGGGAAAATAGAACCTTCAAAAAGTCCCTTATATGACTGGGATTCAGACAGTACGTACATCCGTCGTCCACCCTATTGGGAAGGGGCCTTGGCAGGCGAGCGAACCATGAAAGGTATGCGACCGCTGGCGGTGTTAGGCGACAACATTACTACCGATCATCTGTCACCTTCGAACGCGATTCAGCTTAGCAGCGCGGCAGGTGCTTACTTGGATAAGATGGGCGTGCCAGAAGCAGATTTCAATTCTTATGCAACCCATCGCGGTGATCACTTAACCGCGCAGCGCGCAACTTTTGCTAACCCAAAACTGCTAAACGAAATGGTAAAGGAAAATGGTGAAGTTGTTCAAGGCTCGCTGGCCCGAGTTGAGCCCGAGGGAACTGTGATGCGTATGTGGGAAGCAATTGAGACCTACATGGGGCGCAGTCAACCGCTTATTATTGTCGCAGGTGCCGACTATGGTCAGGGATCTTCTCGAGACTGGGCTGCCAAAGGCGTGCGTCTTGCTGGGGTAGAAGTTATTGCCGCTGAAGGTTTTGAGCGCATTCATCGACAGAACCTCGTTGGCATGGGCGTTTTGCCACTTCAATTCGAGGACGGTACAACGCGAATTACTCTAGGCATTGATGGCACTGAAACTTTTAACGTAAGTGGAGAAATATTTCCTCGAGCGGTTTTAACCTTGACCATCATTCGTGCCAGCGGCGAGTCTGTTGAGGTCCCAATGACCTGCCGACTAGACACCGCTGAAGACGTGACGGTTTACGATGCCGGCGGTGTATTGCAGCGTTTTGCTCAAGACTTCTTAGAGAACAATGCGGCTTAGATTTTAGGGCTTCGTTTATCAAAAAATTAGCGTAGGTCACGAATATGTCTTTTACACCACAGATGAAAATACCTGCCACCTATATGCGTGGAGGAACCAGTAAAGGTGTTTTCTTTAAGCTCACTGATTTGCCTCAGTTAGCTCAGGTAGCGGGCAGTGCTCGCGACAATCTTCTGCTGCGAGTTATTGGTAGCCCAGACCCCTACGGTAAGCAAACCGACGGCATGGGCGGTGCAACTTCTAGCACTAGTAAAACCGTCATACTCTCTAAAAGCGCTCAGCCAGATCACGATGTAGACTATTTGTTTGGCCAGGTTGCAATCAACAAAGCATCTGTTGATTGGAGCGGTAATTGTGGAAACCTAACGGCGGCGGTGGGCTCATTTGCTATCAGTAATGGCTTGGTTGCGGCAGACCGTATACCCGAAAATGGGTTGGCTGTTATCAGAATTTGGCAGGCGAATATCAACAAGACAATTATTGCAAACGTGCCAATGACTGATGGTGAAGTTCAAGAAACAGGTGACTTTGAATTAGATGGAGTGACCTTTCCTGCGGCGGAAATACAGGTGGAATTTATCGACCCTTCCGGCGGCGAGGGCTCAATGTTCCCAACGGGTAACTTGGTTGATGATTTAGATGTTCCCGGTGTTGGTTCTCTGAAAGTAACCCTAATAAATGCTGGTATACCTACCATTTTTGTTAATGCCGATGAAATTTCTTATCAGGGAACAGAGCTTCAGGACGCAATAAATAATGATGAAAAAGCCCTGGCTATGTTCGAGTCAGTTCGTGCTTATGGTGCGCTAAAAATGGGATTGATTAAGGATGTGTCAGAGGCGCAGGGACGTCAGCACACTCCCAAAATAGCGTTTGTAGCAAAACCTGCCGCCTACACTTCATCCAGTGGCAAGAAAATTTCAACAAGTGATGTAGACCTTTGTGTTCGGGCGCTGTCTATGGGCAAATTACATCATGCGATGATGGGAACCGCCGCAGTGGCAATAGGCACAGCGGCGGCTATTCCAGGCACATTGGTTAATCTCGCCGCTGGTGGCAGTGAGCGCAGTTCAGTAACTTTCGGGCATCCCTCAGGCACTCTAAAAGTCGGTGCGCAAGCAGTTTTAGTAGAGGGGCAATGGCAAGCTAAGAAAGCGATTATGAGCCGGAGTGCAAGAGTGCTGATGGAAGGCTGGGTACGTATTCCAGGGGATGGGTTTTAGATTGCTGGAACATTAACTCAGCACGCAGGGGGAGTGACTAGTTTTACTCCTTTCGTTACTTTGATGCCTACTCTCTTCCTTGTTTTCTGTTTTATTCTACTGCCGCATTTCTCGGTTTCGCTTATCTGCTGCTCAGCAATCACCACTGGAGTGCTGTTTTAGCAATTCCTTACAGGACTCTGGGTTTTTGGTTTCTAAGTTTTGTCCCTGCTTAGCAAGTAATTGGCCTTTTGTGCGCGAAAGCCAAACACAAGTTGCGGCAATCTTTAAAGCCGAATTAAGCTGCTCTTTTTCAAGCTGGATTAGCTTGCGCTCATGCTCGTAGGCCTTGAGAAAGGCCTCACGTTTCACCTTATCCACCAAGCCTTCGTCATTCAGGCACCAATCGTTAATCACAACAGCAATGTCGAGTATTAAGTAGTCGGTACCGGCGTCAAAGAAATCTATGACTGCTGCGATTTCTCCATCGTGAAATAACACATTGTCTCTAAACAGATCGGCATGGATAACTGCCCGGGGCAGCTCTAACGATTCCAGCTTTAGTCTTAGGGCAACCTGCTGTTTGATTAACCCTATATCGCTCTGGGACAGGGATGCCTGAGTCAAAGCCAAGGTTTGTTGCATCCACTGTATACCCAAAGGATTAGCATGCTCGTGGGGCAGCGCCAAGCTATGGAGGTGAAGTTTTGCCAACATTGAGCCCATCTGGTTAAGTTCGACGGAGCTGGGTTCCTCCAAATGGCGGCCTTTCACCAATGGAAACAGCAGGACAGGCTTGCCAAATATTTCGTGTGTCTCGCCCCCTTTCTTGTCGCGCAGGGGGCAGGGGACAGGTAACCCTGCTTTATTTAAATTTCGGGTTAGGCTGGTGTAGAAGGGAAGTTCATTGCCACTGCGATTTTCGAAAAGAGTTAATACTAGCCGCTGCCCGTCTGAGAGCGTCAAAAAGTAGGTGGTGTTTTGAATTCCATCAGCCGCACTTTGAAAGCTTTGTAAGCTGCTCAAGTCAAATTTGTTAAGTAACTCGTTAATGTCGAATTCTGATAGTTGTGTATATACGGCCATGTGCTAGTCGATAATTCTGGTCACGAATAAGCGACCATTTTATAAGCTAATTCCGCTGAGAGACTAGTGAATATTTTTCATTTTAATAATGAGGCACCTATTAGGCATAACAGCGGGGTTCGTAACGAGATTAACAAGGTGGTTAGCAACAAGATTAAAAATGTGGTTAATTCTGGGAGTAATAGCGGGGTTGGCAGTGATATTGAGACAGTCAATCAGATTCAGGATTTCTGTAGCGTAAACCTTACACCGTTTAAGGGGGTTCAGAAAATCGCTGTAGAAGACACTTCTTATGACGCGTGAGATGGACATTTACCAGAGATCGACAGTTCACAGGTTTTCCATGAGATCGGTTAGGTAAAACCCAAGAATTGGAGGTGGGTAAGGAGTCTTAACGGGCTGGTTCCTAGCTGTCTATTTCAACCCAACTGCTCACCTCCCCACCTCCTCATCTACCACCTTGCCACTGTTACTTCGCTGGTGCTGATCGGAGCTATTTGGTTCAAATTGCGAGGGGGATGGAATGTGTTTGTCTCTTGAACCCCGTGGTTGCCTCACTTGGTCTTTGCCTATGGCTGAACAGTTGGACAAAAGTCAGGGTAGGATATACTGTTCGTATTTTGATAATAACAACAAGGAGGATGCGTGATGAGCAAACCTAAGATAGCCGGAGTTGCCGCCGGAGTTATACTACTCGCGATAATATTGGGTTGGCTGTTTACAGCTCCATACCTCAGTAACCAAGGGCTTGGCCGTTTGCCCGGATTGTTCATTGGCGGCACTGCCACTGATGCCCCTGATGACTTCAGTTATCTCAACGGTGTCCCAGGTCCAATGAAGATGAAGCAGAAGGGCTTCCCAGAATTGGTTGTTTATCTGTCCTTCGTCGGAGCGCCAGGTGGGGTTATTTCTGCTACGCGCCCAGACGCAGGCTATTGGGGCGAACGTGTCAAGGAGCGAGGCGGTGATGGATGGTTGCGCGTAGGGGACGAAACTTTCGCTATGACTGCGACTCAAATTGTTGGCCCTCAGCACCTCGTTATGATGGAGCAATGGGCAGCTAAATCTGGCAGGTCTCTTGACGAATCACTGTATTCTGGGTCAGAGCCGTTACGTGAATGGGAGGTCTACTTCTGGACTCCTAGGTCCTAGCGAGAAGTTGAAGCTAAGCCCAATCGAAGAGCTATGGGTGAGCTGAAGCGCTCCTTTAATTAGCGGCAATAATTACTCCTAGGACTTTCCAAATATTTACGAAAAATAATTGGATAGTCCAATGGGTGCCGCTTTTAATTGGGCTTTTCAAGCTCTTATTTAATGCTAATTAGCGAATTCCTTAGCCAGATTTCTCAGACTTTATTCTAAAGCCAATTGTGTTTTCTCACTATTATTTTTCTACTAATAGCCTTCCTGACTTAGCTACCGGGCAGCCTAGCGGACTAGGCATGGCCAATATCGACAGGGTAGAAGACCTCTTAGGTTTTTTTCAATATCAACGCGACTCATCCAATGAGACTATCGGCCTAGATAAAATACTCAACGAGCGCGCTTATTTTTCACACGATTCTTCTTGCACCTTATTAATTTAAAATTCCGGATTGCATTGGGATATTTTTTATTCTACTTACAGCTTTATGTTCTATACCCAGCAAGACAGTCAATCTAGGTTCCGCTAATTATTCAAACTAGAGAAAGTTTAGAAAGCTGAAACACAATGGGGTTTGAATTCGCTATAAGCGTCATTTCTAGGTTGATTTTTTCGCTAGAGAGGTAATTGGATTTCCTGTAATGGCATGAATCCAGCTGGCGCCTAAATAAAGTGAACTGCCAGTTGACCTTTCGGTCCAGATTTTCCCGCCGACTCTATCTCTCGCCTCTAGAATGACCGCCTCGTATCCAGATTTTTGTAATGTTTTTCCTGCCGCCAAGCCGGAGATTCCTGCGCCAATGATGATGACTTTTTCTTGAGCAAATGTAGCTTGAACGAGGCCCAGGAAGAAAAGTATTAACGATGTCATGCGTAGCATAATCGACTCCGAATTCTGTGTTTAATTACGGGGAATCAAGGGCGCAGAATGCCATAGTTAGAGAAAGCCTAATCAAAAGAATTAGCGGGGGCATTCAGTCTAGATGAAAATAACGTCGCACCCCGGGCAGAAAGGTGTGGCTAGCCGTTGCCTTAAATCGATGGGAAGTTCCTATAAGTTCGATAAGCTAATTATTCCCTTTGAAAGAACGTTGATTCTAATGGTATTGTGCTGGGTTGATGGCTAGTGCATAAAAACATCGAACGGAGTCAAAGAAGTAGACCATGCGGTGACCTGCAGTATCTCCCTGACTGCGCTGGATTGGGTGCCTATCTTTTCGGGTTTGGGATGGCTTGGGTGCAAGTTTTTCGATGTTGCTGTGGTGTCGTTCTTCACTTAAAAAAGCTGAGGGATGGTAAAGGCACTTCACGATCTTTTCGCTCCATCCAGCCGGATAATGAAGACTGTTGGGGCGTAGATAGCTAGGTGCCGGATTTAGGTTTGCCAGTCGCGGTAAAATAGCCGCCTAATTCAGTCATTTCCGAGGTTTGTTACTAGCCAAAGCCATTTTTTAATCAAAAATATGATAGATTAGCCATTAAATACACGGAGTAACTACTATGAGTAAAGAACAAAAAAGCAATAAGGAAACTAAGAAGAAAGCGACTCTAACGCCTAAAGAAAAAAAAGCCGCTAAGGCAGCTGCCAAACAGTCAAAGGGTGTTCTCTGAGTTTAGTTCTATTTTTGGTCAACTAAGCTGGAAGCGTTGTTGCTTCCAGCTTAGTTGACCAGATTGCGAAGCAATTGAGTGTAGCCTGAGCATAGTCCCTTTACCCTCGCGTTGTGTCCTAAGTTTAAAACCCCGCTAGCGAATTAAGCTCTTCTTTGTGTCAACCTAAACTCAAAAAGGTGCGAAGGGGCTTTATCTTCTCCAAAACATGGTCTGATACAGAAGATAATTTTGTATAAAAGTCAGCCTGGTGTAAAAGTAGGCCGGCATACCCCCCCTCCTAGTTCTTTGTTAGCTAGCGCAGCTTTACTGTTTTTTATACAGAGAAATGAATTGGCTGGTCTTTCCTCTTATCGATGGAGAGAAAACGCCTTCGCTTAGTGGGTCGTCTGAGTTCTTAAGTAGGTCAGAAGTGCCAGCGAGAGAAAGTCCAGCTTCCAATGCCATCTGCGTTACTAAACTCTCTTCGATTCGGTGCAAGGAGTTGCCGGCTTCCAGTCCAGCGCCGTCTGGCGCAATATGATCTGATGCGAGCAGCACGCCGCCGGGTTTCAATACCCTCGCAATCTCGCGAAATGCTCCTGCGGGATCACCCAAGCTATTGCCATCAGGCGCGAATCCTAGTTCGTGAGGCCCCTGAATCCAGGTAACTATATCGACAGAATTATCCGCTGCATTCAAGGCATCGAAATCGGTAACGCTGACTTCTACGTTACTAAGGCGATTATTGGCGGTGCGTATATCTATTCCATCGCCAACAAAACCCATGAGGCCGGGGGGGTGCTGCAGAATAACACTTCCGTTTGATCCGACCGCACGACTCAATATCTCCGTATAGTAACCTCCGCCAGCCTCCAGCTCGAGAACATCCATCCCGGTTTGTAGTCCTGCGAACTTCAAGACCTCCCCGGGCATACGGCGCGCGTCTTGGTCTGCATCTTGATTTGGGCGGTCGGGATGAGATAAAGCAGCTGCAACATCGGCATCCGCTGCATAAGCTGCATTACTGGCAAGCACTACCGCTCCCATTGAAAAGCTACTAGCTAGTCTGAGTATTTTTTTTGCTGATAGGTTCATACTTAACTCCTCCCGCAGATGCGGTATTTGTTTATAATTATTTATCCGGTTTGTAGCTCTGTGAGCAGCACAGTAAATAGTTTAATTACTAGGTCTCTTTTAACAATATATCCCCATCTGGCTAAACAGGTTAATGCCTCTCTGGAGGTGATTTCGCTTTTTTTGCCTTTGGCTTAAATGTGGCTTATCTAAGGCTTGCCCATGACATATTTATGCCTTACATCCATATGCTATATTAACACTATCAAGCACGCAGTAGTTCAATGAAATTTGGGGAAAAGGGCCGCTAAGCCCAGTTGATCTCACTGGCAGGAGCGCAGGCTTTGATCAATTTCCAATCGCTTTGGGGTAACATTCTGTTCATAATTGAGAGTCGTTAGCCCTGCGACTGCTTGGAAGCCGTTTGATCCATTGAATCCGGTAAGCTCCAGTTGAGCTCGAAGAATCGATAGAGTTCGCTGGGTTCTGACTCTAGCCCCTTTACCAAGAGACAGAAATATAATGACTATAAATTCATATAAGTTACTGCGCTGTGTTGTCAGCGGTCTACTATTGTTATCGTTTTGCCAGTCATTAAGCGCCCAGACTCGCTATGTTGATCCGGTGACTGATGAGTCTCGGCTACCTTACGATGGCCATGTGTTGACCGATCGGGGTGACGATCAGATTGTGAGGTTTCGCAATTGGGATGCGTTTAATCCGGTGCGAGAGATCAAAGCTGGAGGGAATACGCTTGAGCTTCCTAATGCGCTGGCAGATTTTTCGAAATTTAGCTACGAGGTGGACGGGAAGTCGTTCACTCTAGATGACTATATGGTCAAGAACCACACCGCAGGGGTGCTAGTCATTAAGAATGGTGAGGTAAAGCTTGAGAGGTATGGTTTAGGGAACACTGAAGAAACCTTGTGGATCTCTTTCTCAGTTTCAAAATCTGTAACGTCAATGCTTCTTGGCGCCGCCATTCAAGAGGGCTATATCAACAGCGTTGATGATCCGGTTTCACAGTACTTGCCTCGTCTTAAAGGCAGCACTTATGATGAAGTAAGTATTCGCAATATCCTACATATGGCGTCTGGTGTTGAGTGGAATGAAGACTACACGGATCTGAATTCGGATGTGGCGACTTACCCTTCAGATAAAGTCATAGAAATGCAGCGATACCTTGGTACCAAGCCGCGGGTTGCCCCTGCCGGTGAAAGGTTTAATTACAGTACAGCTGATACGGACCTTGTGGGTGCTATTGTGCGCGCCGCAATTGGTAACAATTTAAGCAGCTATTTAGAAAATAAGATGTGGCAGCCATTCGGTATGGAATTCGATGCCAACTGGGGAACACACGGTGATGAAGGTGAGCATGGTGGGTGTTGCATGAACATGGCGCTTCGTGACTACGGCCGCATTGGGATGTTTGCTATGAGCGGGGGGCTGCTGCCTGATGGCCGAAAAATATTACCCGATGGTTGGATGGAGGACTCCGCCACTCCCTCTGCAGGTAATCAAGGGTATGGCTATTTATGGTGGCTCAATAACGACCGCACTTATCGAGCTCAGGGAATTTTTGGTCAGGGTATCTATGTAAAACCTGAGAGTGACTTGGTTATTGCGGTAATTAGTGCCTGGCCAGTCGCTGCATCAGGAGGGTCAATTTACAACGCCCATCGCAACGCCCTCTATGACGCCGTTGATTCTATGTTGAAGGAGTGACGTGAGGGCCTTTAAACTTGAGCTTCTTATATTTTCGGCTTAGCTTAACTTGAGGCCGCAGTTAGCTGGTCGAAGGCTAATTGCCGCGATATGCAAACTCTTATGGGTAAGGTTTTAAGCTAATCGCCAAACAATCCTGATCGGGTTAAGCGGCGGGCTATGGGCAACAGTCTGTCCGAATCGCCATCGATATTGCTGGCGCCATATCAGGCAACCACTACATCTCGATTAGGGTCGACAAATACTCCCTGGGCCAATAACCCCCTTTGAACATCGCGCCATCAGGCCAGTCCATGCCCCACGGCCACGCTGCGTGAGTTGATGCATCACCGGGGAGGCTCCGATTGAATGACTCTAGCTGTTGAGAATCAAATGCTATTCCCTTGTTTGAGCGGCGGTCCTCAAGGTAATTCTGCCCGATAACCCCCAGACCACTTTGCATTGTAAAAATCTGTTCGACGCGAGCAATATCTCTCAAACCGGCCGGTATTCCTCCATGAGTGGCTGGAGCTCCAGCCGGGCTAATCATCATCAGCCTCGGCGCCCGTCTTGCTCCAAACTAGATCTTGCAAGGCTAGCTATAGAGGCTGATTAGTGCGCTCTCGATGACTAGGCCCGTGACAAATGTATTTGTCGAGACAGACTCGTACTTTCACCGGCAGGCAGGTGACTCCTCATGGTGGCTAAATTTGCGAGCGTCGTTTGCGCTGGGTTCACCGGCGCGCTACGCCACAAGGATTCTTCATAGCGATAGATGCAGGTTTTTGTATTCTGATACCTATCTAGCTTCTGATAAACTGCGGGTATGACACGTCCCTGAACAATAATTACGCGACCCACCAAGGAGCAACAAATTGAAGAGCTTCATATGCAGTATCCTGAGTATTGCCACATGCCTAGTTTATCCGCTGGCCACAGCACAGGACTGGCAAGTCGCTCGAACTGCCAGTGGCGTTCCAAATTTGGAAGGTTACTGGACAAATGAAACCCAAACTCCGCTGCAGCGTGATATTTCATTGGGAAACAAGCTGGCGCTGTCTGCAGACGAGGCGCAAGCCGCTGAGGAGCAGAGAAGGAATTACTTGGAAATAGCCAACTCAGATATTGACCCAGATCGGAGTGCTCCCACTGACGGGTTTGTTGATGCCAGCTATAACCAATTTTGGTTAGATGGTTTTGATGAAATGATGACGGTGAATGGAGAGTTTCGCACATCCATTATTGTAGACCCTCCAAACGGTAGAATTCCTTTCCTGCCAGGAAGAGAAACCCCTATGTATTACGTAGCGCCGCCACCTCCAGGTTTTACTATCTTGGATGGGCCAGAAGTGAGGCCATTGGGAGATCGCTGTCTGACCTCTTTTGGTTACCATGCAGGGCCAGTAATGCTGCCTTTTTTGTACAACAATAATTATCAGATTGTGCAAACGCCTGACTACATTGTGATTCTAGTTGAAATGGTTCACGACACACGAATAATTCGTATGAAGGACTCAGCATTGCCAGAGAATATGAGTCAGTGGATGGGAGATGCGATCGGGCACTGGGAGGGAGATACATTGGTAGTTGAATCTAGAAACTTCAATGCCAACCAGCATTTTTTCAATGCCTCTATGGACAACTTGTTAATTACTGAGCGCTTCACGCGAGTAGCGCAAGATAGAATTAATTATAAATTTTCCGTGGATGACCTCAGCGCATTCTCCAGTCAATGGAGCGGTGAGCTGCCCTTTGTAGCGAAGCCCGCTGGTGAAAAAATATATGAGTATGCTTGCCATGAAGGTAACTATGCATTGCCGAGTATCCTTGCTGGAGCTAGGGTGCAGGAAGCTGATGCTGCGAAAGACGCTGCGAAGTAAATGTCAGTGCCAGTATGCATTTGTTGCGAAACTTAAGCTTAGTGATAATTGATGGATTAGCTTCTGTGGAACCTTGTTCTGGCCCGTGTGATTCTTGGGCCTATTGATAAATAACGGGATTTATAAGCTAGCGTCAGTCACGTTGTTTTCAATTAGCATTTAGTTAGCGGCAATATACCGATCGGAATTTAATTTGATTTTTGCTATTTTCCTTTCCATCGAGGCCTTCTTTTTTGTAGAAAAGCTTCTCTAGCTTCCTTGCCATCTTCGCTGTCAAAAGCGGCTGCAAGTGCTTTTAAGGCGGTTTCAGGCACATCTGAAAACGGCATGTCTTCCATCTTATAAAGAAGGTCGCGTGTGTTCTTAAGTGCTAAAGGTGACATCTGGCACAGTTTGTTGGCAAGCTCTCGTGACCTTTCCTTTAATTCGTCGCTAGCAACCACCTTTGTGATCAACCCAAGTTGCTGGGCTTCTTGAGCAGAGATAGGCTCACCAGTGAAAATAAGCTCAGCTGCGCGCATTCTTCCGATTAGACGTTGCAGATACCACACGTGCATTCCCGGAGGCCCGGCAAGATTCGGTACGCCTGGATAACCAAAATCAGCATCATCGGCGGCGACGATCATGTCGCAGGCGAATGCCAGTGTGCATGCCCCTTCTCTGACATAGCCATGAACTGCGGCGATAATGGGTTTGGATAGTCCGCGTACAATTTTGAGAGTGTCTATGTAAAATAGGCGTAGAAAATTTTCCATTGCGGTGGAGTCAAAGCCATCGAGAAATTTCAGATCAAGACCAGCGGACAGTCCTTTTCCTTCGCCCATAAGAATAATGACCTTCACACTGGTGTTCTCATTAGCCAGCGTAAGCGCACGATGATACTCCCGCGTGGAGTCTTCATTAATCAAGTTTAGAGGGGGGTGATTTAGAGTGATTGTGGCAATCTCTGAATCAACGGCATAGTTGAGTGTCTTAAAATCGATGTTAGTCATGCTGCTGATTCTAGTTCATTGGCGCTCGGAATATCGAGCAATATCTTGGCGCTATAACTTGGAAGGGTTTGAGGTTCGAAGCGTCATTCTTCAAAGGATTTAAGATTCGAGGGCTTTAAGATTAGAAGGGCCTTAAGTTTCGACAGTCTATAGCTTGGTGGGTTTTAAGCTTGGAAGGTCTATAGTTCCTAGGGTTTTCAAATCTCAGTCAAAGATCTAATCGAGACCGCAAACCAATCAACATACCATCATCTTGCTACCACTCCTTATTTTGATTTAAAAAAGGTTGTGAACTTCTCGGCTCACCCCCTTTTTTAAATCAAGTATCTACTTGCTTGTTTAGCTGGCTAGCCCAGCTTCTTCAGCGCCAAAGCGCAGGTTGAACTGATTCAATGGCAAATTGCGAACTCGAACACCTGTGGCATCAAATACTGCGTTTGCCAATGCCGGTGCGATTCCCGGTGTTCCAGGTTCGCCTGCGCCACCAATCGCGTTTCCGCTGTTGATGATATAGGTTTCAATGAGAGGTGCCTTATCCATGCGAACTGATTCATAGTCATGGAAATTGCTTTGGAGAACCGCGCCATTCTCGATGGTTATCTCACCATACAATGCAGCGGTTAGGCCGTAGATGATAGCCGATTCAACCTGAGCGGTGATTCCATCAGGTGAGATTGCAAAACCTGCATCGATAACCGCGACAACACGGTCCACACTTATTTCTCCGTCCACCACTGTGGCTTCAACTACCTGTGCCACCAGCGTTCCAAACGATTCTTGTAGTGATATGCCGCGGCCTTTGCCTTCCCCTAATGGTCGGCCCCACTGGGCCTCGTCCGCAGCTCTCTTCAATACGGCTAAATGGCGAGGATGCTCTTTGAGAAGTGAGGCACGGTACTCGTAAGGGTCTTTGCCTGCTGTTATTGCCACCTCATCGATAAATGACTCAGTAAAGAATCCATGTTGAGAGTGATCCACGCTGCGCCAAGCGCCGAATGGAACGTGGGTCGGGCTGCTGACATAACCTATATTTTGTGCAGGAATAGCGTAGGGAATGAGAGGAGCTTCAATGGGCTCGTTTTTATCTACGTAAGTGTTCTCCCAAGCAATGGGATTGCCGTCGTTGTCCAATGCAGCGCGGAAGCGGCTTTGCACAGCGGGGCGATAAAAGTCTTGGCGAACATCCTCTTCACGAGACCAGATGAGCTGAACCGGGCGTCTGGCATGTTGTGCGACAAGTGCCGCTTGAATTGCGTAATCAGGGCGTGATTTGCGCCCGAAGCCGCCACCCATAAATTGGTTATAAAGAGTGACATTTTCGACATCGAATCCCAATGCATCGGCTACTGCTTGGCGAAACCCAAGAGGGTTCTGGCAGCCCACCCAGATTTCACAGCGGCCATCTTTGACTTCTGCCGTTGCATTCAAAGGCTCCATACAGGTATGAGCAAGAAAAGGGACGCGGTAGTCCGCGGTTATAACTTTTGCTGCGTTTTGGAAGCCATCTTCGGCATCACCTATTACAGAGTCAGTCTCCCGGTCCTGTGCGGCACTAATGTCATCATCAAATTGAGCAAAAATCTTCTCGCTGGATACAGAGCCATTGCCGGCATTATCCCACTCTATTTCAAGCGCTTTAAGACCTTGAATGGCAGGCCAGTAGCCTTCGGCAATAACGGCAACTGATTCTCCTGCCGCAAAAGCGCCAACCATGCCTGCGGATTGGATGCTTGGAAGTTCCACAACATCGACCACGCCCTCTATGGCGCGAGCGGCCTCGTCTTTGGTCCCTATGAGAGATCCTCCAAAAACAGGTGATCTAGTAACCGTGGCATAAAGCATGTTGGGCAAGCGGACATCCAATGCAAACTGTGCCGTGCCATCAACCTTAGAAGGGATGTCAAAGCGCTCTACATGCTTACCCATAATCTCGAATTGATCAGATGTCTTCAGCGTTGGTGTATACGATGGTTTCATCTTTGAGGCTGCAACAGCGAAAGCTGAATAAGGCTCGCGGCGTGAGCTTGGCGTATGAATCAGGTGACTTTTCGCGGTCTTAATTTCACTTTCAGGGACTTGCCACTCTTGCGCAGCAGCCTGCACGAGTAATTGCTTGGTTGCCGCTCCGGCTACGCGTGACCCCAGCTGTCCAGTAAAGCGAATGCTGCCGCTTCCACCGGTAATTTGGAGATTTAGCGCGTCAGCGACCCGCATCAAAGTGCCATCTACAGAGGGAACAATAATGTTGGGAAATTTTGCACCGGGGAATAAAAACCCTTTTCCTACGGCGTAGTTGGCATATTCGCCAATCGCTGGTGCTTCTTCAACTCGAACAAGGTCCCAGTCGGCATCGAGCTCATCTGCAACCATTTGTGCGAGCGAAGTGTGAATTCCTTGCCCCATTTCTGAGTGAGGGATAATCGCTGTAACAATGTTATCAGCGTCAATTTTCACATAGGCGTGAACGAGAGTTTCCCCATCGCCGGCCACTAAGTCTTTGAGATCCTGCGCTCGATTGCCAGGGCGCATTGCGACACCCACAACCAGCCCAGTACCTGCGATAATACCTGTGCTTAAAAATGCTCTTCTAGTCCACTTATTCACCGCTCACCTCCAGGGATTCAGTAGAAGCTGCCGAAATGCCAGCGACTTCATAATAACTTGCAGTGGTTTTGATGGCCTGGCGGATACGGCCATACATTCCGCAGCGGCAAATATTGCCTTTCATAGCGCTGTCTATATCAGCATCATTTGGATTTGGGTTGCTAGCTAAAAGTGCGGCTGCAGACATTAGCTGTCCCGACTGGCAGTAGCCGCACTGTGGAACCTGATGTTCAATCCACGCGGTTTGAAGAGGATGCAGTTCGGTCGCGCTTGGTGCTAAGCCTTCTATGGTTGTGATTGTTTTTCCGTCCACTGCCGAAACTGGCGTGCTGCAGGAGCGAATTGGGCTGTCATCTACATGAACTGTGCAGGCGCCACATTGGGCGATACCGCAGCCGAACTTTGTTCCCGTAAGCGCTAATTTTTCTCGGAGTACCCACAATAGAGGAGTTGAAGGATCAACCTCTATTTCCTCCCGAGTACCATTTACAATTAAAACCGCCATGTTCGCTCCTTAAAATTGATCTGTGATTAGAGTGCTTGATCGTTTTTTTATAGGTGTTTTTAGGTTAACGTACCATCGATAAGACACAGTTCTGACTCTGACTCTGATTTTGGTTTGCTCCAAACCCTAATTAAAATAATACTAACCGATGTAGATCGGCTGATCACTTTATTTCAGACAATCTGACAAAATAGTTATAAAA
>MDTF01001940.1_pt1 | contig 26073 bp, 22 predicted proteins | sample 811191 | NCBI WGS metagenome assembly MDTF01 (sample SAMN05326649, study PRJNA326480) | marine metagenome | isolation source: seawater | place: Southern Ocean | collected 2011
CCTTTTTTTGTTCCTTCAAAATCTATTGAAGTTAAAACTATTTCACCAATACCTGAATTTTGAATATTAATTATATATTCCTTTAAATTTATATTTGATATTTTTTGACCATTTTGAAAACAAACTTTATAATTATCATTAACTTTTTTTACATCTATACTTGCAACAACACTTTGAGATCCAAATCTGCTAGCTATTTTTTCAATAATATTAAAGTTATTTTCTAGCTCTGAATTTATACAAATTTTTTCTACTCCCTCCCCAATAAAAGAGCCCACTGAGTCTGCATTATGAATTCCGCCACCAACACAAAGTGGAACAAATATCTCTTTTTTTATTTTTTTTATCAAGTTAAGATCAATAATTCTGCTTTCCTTGCTAGCAAAAATATCAATTAAAAATATTTCATGTGCTTTTTTTTCTGAAAATATTTTAACTGTATTATAAACATCACCAATATATCTGTGATTCATAAAATTTTTACCTTTAACTAAAAAATTTTTGTGCGCCAACAATGTTGGTATGACTCTTATTAATTTCATTTTAAATTTTTAGATTAGCAAAGTTATTAATTAATATTTTTCCAAGATTTAAGCTTTTTTCAGGATGAAATTGAATTCCAAATATATTTTTTTTATTTACACCAGCACAAAAACTAAATCCATAGTTTGTTTTAATAATTGAGTGATTTGGATCATCTGGTTCAAAAAAATATGAATGACAAAAATAAAACCTTGATAAATTTTGAATACCCTCCAAAAACAAATGATTATTATGTACTATTTTATTCCATCCTACGTGTGGTATAATTTTACAAATATTTTCTGGAAGTTTTTTTATTTTGGCAGGAATAAAATTTAAACCCTCTTCATTACCTTCTTCACTAAACGTCCCCAATAGCTGCATTCCAGAACAAATTCCTAGAAAAGGTTTTTTATTTAATAAAACTTCTTCCTCTAAAATTTTATCTAATCCTTTTTTTTTTAAATTTTTAATACAATATGAAAAATTTGCAACTCCCGGTAAAATGATTTTTGTCGATTTTTTTATTTCAGTATAATTGCTAGTAATTATATGATCTATCTTACATCTGTATAAAATATTTGATACAGACTTTGTGTTACCGCCATCATAGTCAATTATTGCTATCACTTTGCACCTATCAAAAATAAAGAATAGTTTATTTTAGAATTAATTTTATTTAGTTATTTAAATTGCTTATTTATCGTAATTTGACTAATTAGTATACTTTAAAAACCTTGTTTATTTTTCTATAATAATAAAAATGTAATAAAAAAATATATTAAAAATGAAATTTCTAGATATTCCCAACCAAGATAAAAAATTAAAAAAAAAAATTTTTCAAGGCATTAATACTGTAATTAATAATTCTGATTTTATTTTAGGAAAAAAAGTAAAAGAATTTGAAGATAAGTTTTCAAAGTATTGTGATACAAATTACGGCATAGGTTGTGCCAATGGAACAGATGCTTTAATTTTAGCCTTGGAGAGTCTGAATTTACCAAAAAATTCTGAAGTTATTTTACCTGCTATGACCTGGTGTTCTACTTTATTTGCAGTAATAAAAGCTAATTTAAAACCAGTTTTGGTAGATATAAAAAGTAATACACCAACAATTTGTCCTTTTGATTTAAAAAAAAAAATTACCAACAGAACTAAAGCAATTATTTTAGTTCATTTATATGGTGATTGTTGTGATCTCACAGAAATTAAAAAAGTTCTTATAAATAGAAAAATCTTTATCATTGAAGATGCTGCACAAGCACATGGTGGGCATGATGCCAATTCTATGAAAAAAGTAGGTTCGCTTGGCGACCTTGCATGTTTTAGTTTTTATCCTGGAAAAAATCTTGGCGCATACGGAGATGCTGGTTTTGTAACTACAAATAATAAAATTTTATATAATCGTTTATTAAAATTAAGAAATATGGGCTCTATTACGAAACATCATCACGAAATTGTTGGTACAAATAGTAGATTGGACACTATTCAAGCTGTGGTGTTAATTGAAAAAATGAAAGACTTAAATTTATTAATTACTAAAAGAAAATATATATCGAATTATTATCATAATAATATACAAAATAAGAATATTGAAAAATTAGATTATACAGTGGGATGCGTATATCATCAGTATGTTATCAAATCTAAAAAAATTAAAAAGTTACTAATTTATTTAAAACAAAAAAATATTCCGTTTGGCAGACACTATCCAAAACCTCTGCATAAACTAAAAGCTGTACATAAGATTTTTAAGAATAAAAAATTCAAAAATTCAGAAAGATTAGCTTATTATGGTGTAAGTATTCCAACCAATCCATTGCTAAAATTAAAAGATTTAAAATATATTTGTGAATCTTTAAATAAGTTTAATTAATCTTTTGATTTATTATCAATATCTTCAAGTATTTTTACAATTTTTTGAGCATAAAAACCGTTAGTAATTGGATTTTTTTTATTTTTTATACAGGAGAAAAAATGATTTAGTTCATTTACCATTGGTGATTGAAATTTAATTTTAGGTGTCTCAGTAGATCCTAAGTAAATGTTTGCATGTGGCGAAAAAAAATTCTTTTTAAAATTTGAAATCTTAGGGTACGTCGCATATTTATTATAAATATTAATTTTATCTGTTTTAGATATCTCATCAAATTGAAGCATTTTTTTTTCTCCAATTATAATCATTTTCCTTACTTTTTCTGGATTTATCCAGCTTGATTTTATTTCAACTCTTACACCTGAACAATTTAACTTTATATTAGATATATCAAAAAACTTTTTATTTAGAAGTTTATTACCTGTTACATTTTCTACTTTAGGCATTTTATTTAATAGATAATAAATAGTAGAAACATCGTGGGATGCAAGATCCCATACACAAGAGGTGTCATTTCTAATAGGTCCCAAATTAGATCTTTCAAAATAAATATATTTTATTTTACCCAGAATACCTTTAAGTAAAATTTTTTTTATATAGTTTATATAAATATTATAATTGTAAATATAGCCTACCATTAGTATTGAACTTTTATTTTTAGAAATCTCTGTTAATTTTTTTATATGTTCAAATTTTAAAGTTCCTGGTTTTTCTAAAAAAAGATTGTGTCCTTTGTTAAGAATTTTTGTAGAAAGCTCATAGTGCGTTGACGATGGTGTAATTAAAAATATACAATAAAAATTTTTATCAATTAGATCATTAAAAGAATTTGCCACTTTAAGAAAAGGAAAATTTTTTTTTATAATCTTTATTTTTTCACTTGCATTATCAAAAATCTCTATGTCCTTAAAACCACAATCCTCTAAAGTTTTGATTAAATTTGTTGCCCAGTACCCACAACCAATTATTCCTATTTTATGCTTTTTAAATTTTTTCATTGGTGTTAAAAACAGTTATGAATTTTTTATGTATCGTACCTGTATATAATGAAGAAGAAAGATTACAAGAACTCTTTGGAAATATTGAAAAAATTAATAACACAAAAAAAAATTTAGATTTTTTAATATTTAATAATGGATCAACTGATTCATCCAGGAAAATAATTGTGAATTCTAATTTTAAATTTATAGAATCCAATAAGAATTTTGGTGTTGGCTTTGCTTTAATTGAAGGTTTTAAATATGCTCAAAGTAATGGATATGAAGCTGTCATTCATTTGGCTGGAAATGGCAAAATGAAACCTGAAGAAATTATCAAATTTACTAATAAAATTGAAAATGAAAATTTTGATTTCGTAAATGGGAGTCGCTTTTTACCTACTGGAAATTATTCTACCAACCCAATTCAACGGGTTATTTTAATTAAAATATTAACAGCATTTATATCTTTAATTTATAAAAAAAAAATAACAGACGCTACTTGTGGATTTAGAGCCTTCAAAACTAATATTTTTAAAAATTTAATAAATTTTTTAGATAATAAAAATTTTTATACCTATAAATATGAATATTATACATTTGGAAAAATTTTAATTGAGAAAAATATAAAATTTACTGAAGTGGGTGTGACAATGGATTATAAAAAAAAAAATTACTCAAAGATTACGCCAATTATTGATTGGATACCTATTATATCAGGATGGATAGGAGCTCTTTTAGATGGAAAAAAAATTTAATTTATCAGATAGCTATAAAATAATAATTTTTTTTGCTTTATTATTTATTTTTTTTACAACACCTTTTTATAATTTAGAACAGTCAAGGTATCTTGGTGGAAGTGATGGATACGATTATTACCTCATTGCAAAAAGTGCACCAAATATTGTAGAGAACATTCAATTCATTAAAAATGAAAGATTTTTTTTTCCATATATAATCGGTTTAATTGGAAATACTTTTGAAATTGACATTTTTTCTCTATTTAGAGTATTTAGTATTTCTTTATGTGCAGTTTTTATCTTTTTGAATTTCAAAATTTTACAAAAACTAAATTGTGATAAAAAATTTATATTAATAGCTTTGTTATTAATTATTTGTAATCCATATTTAATAAGATATTTCATATCCATTCCAACTTTAATTACAGATTTAATTTTTTTAAATGCAACTTTATTAATTTTATTTGGTCTTATAAGTGAAAGAAGAAATATTTTTTTTTTAGGAATTATAATAGGCATTATGTCTCGACAAAATACACTGGCATTTATAATTTCAACATATGCAACTTATTTTATTAGTGTTTATATTTATAAAGAATCAAAATATTTTAAATTTTTTGACATTATAAAAATAACTATAATATATCTTATTTTTCAATCTATTAATTACACCTATGCTACGCATGCTGGCACCACAGTTGATGCTGGCGATCTTTACTACGTAACAGTATTTGGCATTTTTGTGTCTAATTATTCAATGTATAGCTTGTTTACTTTTATACTATTTCCATTTTTAAGCTTTGGTCCAACTATTTATTTAATTACATTTTATAAATTAAATTTTTTCAAATTAAAAAATGAATTGACCTTATTTATATTGTTTGCAGCTCTTATGTTGATTGCTCAACCTTTCTTGGGTGGGCCAATTATTACAGACAAAAATTTTATACGATTAGCCAATTATGCTTATCCATCTATTATTATCTTAATTTACTTAATCTCTACCCCTAGATTGTCTCTATTTAATAAAGATATTAATTTAAAATTATTTATAATTTTTTTATTTCTTTGGTCTTTACATCCAACTTTTTCTAAAATAAAAATTTTTGAAACACTAAAATTTAGCTTAAATTAAAGTTTTATTTTTTATACACACTCTTAAAATTTTTATCTAAACAGGCAGGATATATATCTAGATTTAATTCATAAATATAAACATCAGAATAAACGCTGGACTCTAAAAATGGGTTTCTTACAGCAAGTTTATCAATTTTTTTTCCAATTGTAACTTCTTTGATTATACAATTATTATATCCATCAAATAAATTAGTTTCTTTAGAAACTATTAAGTATTTTGGATCTATTTTCTTTATTTCCTCAACATATGGAAGGCTTTCTTTTTTTGTGTAATCTACAAAATACAAATGTTCAGGTGGTATTGAGATATTATTTAAAAAACCTATTGATCTTTTAGATGAGATTATTGGTCCATCATATTTAAGACCTTTTAACTGGTGATTTGTCCATTTAAAAAACAAGTACCCATTAGCATGATTAGAAAGAACATGGTCTCTTAAATTTGCACTAATAACTCCCTTTGTAAGAGTTATTACACCAAAAAATAAAATTAAAATCACTAATGAACTTTGTGCGTAAATCATAAGTTTATAAAAAAAGGGTGCCCTAAATTGTTTGACCAAAACAATAAAAAACAAAGATAGCCAAAAATATATTTCTAAAAAGAATCTAGCTGTATATTGACCAAAATAGTGAACAAAAATCATGAATAATACAATTATTGAAATCATGAAAATATTTTCTTTTTTAAATTTAGAAAATAGAAAAAGGAAAAGTAGTGTCCCAAGTCCTAAGGATTGACTTATTAATTTTATATCTTGTGGTACAATCATCCATAAAAGAAAATTTCCTTGATTTAAATTTGTTAAGTATGTGTAAAAACTTTTTAAACCATATGTATCAGTTAATGCTGGACTTATAAATAATTCAAAAAAATTACTCTCAAATTGGATATATTTCCATATAGTCGGTGGTAAAATAATCAATACATACAGTGTAACTAAAGTTATAAAAATTTTAAAATATATTTTTTTTTTAATCGATACATAAATCAATAATGATGTGAGTATAAATGAGCTCAGAAAAAATGAGAATTTTACCTGTGTATTAATAAATAATATAAAAATACAAAATATAAAAACTTGAAAAAATCTTTCATTACTGATTTTTGTTTTAGTAAAAATTTCTTTAATAATTATCGTAAAGACAAAAGAAGATGCACAAATATTAAACAATTGTGGCTTAATAGAAGATATAAAAAAAATTAATACTGGGCTAGAAAGTAGTATTAACCAAAAAAAGGAATTTGCATGATTTTTTTTCAAAACTCCAAATAATGTAATTAATCCAGTAGCTTGCAATATAGATGAGAATTGTTCTGATCCAACTAAAAGACCCATTACAATCATTAATTCTCCTGCACCTGATAATCTTGTAGAATGAAAATTAGTTAAAAAATTTGGATATTGACCATATTCTAAAATATATTTTGCAGCGTATAAGTGATAATCAACAGAATCTGCATTGGTAACTGGTGCAAAACTTAATAGAAAAAAACCAGATATTAATAAGAAAATTAGTAGTATCTCTAAATTATTAAATGAAAGTATTGGTTTTTTTTGAATAGGTAAATTATTAATAATAACTTTAAAATAATTTTTAGAAAAATCTAATAAACAAAATATTCCTAAAATAAAAATAATATATGTATAAATTTTTAAAAAAATAATACCTGAATTGAAAAAAAGAATTAATGGATAAAATATAAATAAAGTTAATGAAGTTGATACTAAAATATTTTGATAGTTATTTTCTGAATACCTATTTATTATATTATTTAGGGCTATTTTTTGGATAATTATTTGACCAAATTTATATAGTCCTAAAATTAATACTACCCCAAATAGTAGACTTAATATGGGTATTTCTAAGTTAGTATGATATATGGGTTCCATTTTAATTAATTAAATTCTTAATTTTTTTCTTCTTTAAAAAATCTGGGATATATAATTGAAAATTTTTTAAACATATTCTTATTAAAATTTAATTTTTTATATAAAAGTTTTACCACTATCTTTAAAAATTAGAATTAAATTTCTATAATTTTTTTTTCTTTGACTGTAAAAATTCTATTACATTTATTTAAAATAGTTTTTTTGTGAGATATAATTATAATTGTTTTGTCTGATTTTAATGAAAAGACACTATTCAGAAAATTTGTTTCATTTTTTTCATCTAAGGCATTGGTAGCTTCATCAAAAATTAAAATTTCCGACTGTTTATAAAGTGATCTTGCCAGGCCAATTCTTTGTCTTTGACCACCAGACAATTGTACACCTCTTTCTCCAATATTTGAATTATCTTTATTTTTTTCATCTAAAATTAATGCCTCCAATTGAGCAATTTTGATAGCCTCATTATATCTCTGTAGATCTGTATTATCATCATAAAAAATAATATTATTTTTAATATCTTCATCATTCATAAATACATTTTGAGGAACATATCCTATTTTTGAAAACCAATTTTCTTCATTTGTTTTGATATCCTTTCCATCTATTAAAATTTGACCTTTTGTTGGTTTCAATAATCCAATCAATATGTCAATTATAGTTGATTTTCCAGACCCACTCTCTCCATAAATTCCAATTTTATCACCTTTATTAATAATTAAATTTGCTTTTGACAAAATTTCACTTTTTGTCTCAGGATACATAAAAGAAACTTCTTTCATTTCAATTTTATTGATAAATTTAATTTCATTATCGTTTTTTTGATTTAAATCTTTTTTATCTAATTCATTTTCATCAACATTTACTAATTCTTCAAATAATAGTTCCACTGCTGGTTTAAAATAACTTAAATTTATATAAGATGATGAGAGCTTATATACAGATGGCATTACTCTAGAAAAAATACCAATTAACAATCCAAAAAATATAATAATTTCACTGGATGGCATACCTGAGGATATAAGATAGAATAATAATCCAACTATTGAGATTATTAATAGTAATTCTAATATTAGCTTTGGCATTTGGACTAATACTTGAAATAAATAATTTGTTTTTTTAATATCTAAACTATTGAGATAAAATTTTTTTATTACTTCTGACTCCTTTAAATTTACCTTAATTTCTTTTATGCCACCAAAAGATTGAACAATGTTATTTACATTTGTTAATGAAAATTTTTGCCTATCTATCCCAAGCAATTTTGTTTTTTTCTTTATAATTGAGATAATAATTGAGGCAACAAAGCCTGTTAAGATTACAAATGTTATTACCTCATAAGGTTTATAAAAGATAAGAATTGAAATTAAACCAATAATTATAATAAATTCAATTATTATACTTGAGATTGAACCCATAAATCCAATTGCACACTGATGTATTTCAGATATTAAATTTCTCATTAATGTTCCTGAATTATTTTTTAAGTGAAATAAATAGTCTTTAAAAATGTATTTTTTATACAGTCTATTTAAAAGAATAGTAAAAAATGTGAATATAAAATCGTTTTGATAATGAATAAGATATAAACGAAAAATAATTTTTAAAACATAAATACCTAAAAAAATTAATAATATTTTTTTAAAATCTAAATAAGGTATTAAAAAACTCAAATTATTTTTGTTTAAAAATTCAACTGTGTTTTCAAGTGTGCCCGTCAAAATATTCAAAATAGGAATCAATAAAGAAATAGATAACATTTCCAGGATTGTACTTAATAGAACTAAAATGATTAAAATTACAAATTTTATTTTTAATTTCGGACTTAGAAGAAGTACGGCTTTTTTAATATCATTCATTTATTAGAATTTTTTAAAAGGATTTTCTCTAACATAAAATGCAAAGCCATCTCTAATTTGATTTGGTTCAGCATCACCTCTTCTATGATATCCATGAGTATTTGCCATCAAAAAACTATTTTCTTTACATGTTACTTCAATTTTTTTTGCTTCATATTTGTGAGACAATTTATCGTTTAAAAAACCATAACTTAAACTGGTATCTAAAAAAGATTGTATTGAATTATGATATTCCCACATCATTCTGCTAAAAGAAAACCTACTCGAGCCTACTAAATAATTAAAAGGTCCATTTTCTTTTTTTACATCTGTCAAGTATAACCATCCCTTGTGCGTGTCGTGAAATGTATCAGCATGCCAATAAGCATTTGCATCATTTTTAAATTCATCTTTTGTCTCTATTCTCTCAATACGCATAAATAAATTAATATTATTTTTTCTTTCGGCATTTTTAAACAATCCACAAACCTTAACATTATTATAAAATTTATTTATACTGGGAAATTTAACTTTTACTTCTGGATCATTTTGGAACTCATAAGCTATGTGATTAATTGAAGAATTTGCATTTTTATGAGTGGCAGTTGCTGTATCATAAATATTTTTACCTTTAGTATTAATTATTATTTCAAATTCATCTTTTAATTTAATATATTCATCTTTGTCTAAAAAATTATCAATCAATAAATATCCATTTTCATCATAATTTTGTAAAATTTTTTTGTCATAAAAGAAAAGGCCCGAAATTAAATACATAATTTTAGAAAATGAATATCTTAAAATTTGAAGACCAAATAAATTTAAGATTTTAAATTCTACATTTTTTTGTGTAGTAAATATTGAAACTAACTTAATTTTGTTTTTTTTTATGAATTCTAACATTGCTTAATGATAAATTTAAAATATTTTAAGATTTGGATTAATATTAACTTATTTTTATCTTGTTAAATATATAAAACTATATAAATAAAATGCATCAATTAAAACCATTTAAAGCCATATAATAATTTTTAAAAATAAAGTAATTAAATAAGATCTAAAATTAATGATTATGTTATCCTTTAAAAAAATTTTAAGTTACTTAAGATTTTTAAAACATAATAAAAATAAATTCAATTATCTAAGAGAGTCTAAAAGTAAGAAAATTGTTATGGTAGAATATTTTCAATATTTTCCATCAACAATAGCTTTCTCTCATTATATTGAGGTAATAACTAAAAAATATAATGTGATTCCTGTCTTGTATGATCCAAATCTTCCAAGATCATTAATTAGGCATTACTTGTTTTATTTAAAATGTTTTTTAAATCCAATGTATTATTTATATAAATCATTTGGAGTAAAAAAATTTTATGTAGGAAAATCAAGAAATTACTTAAGAACAAAATCTGTCAAATTTTACAACAAAAATTTAAAAAATAAGAGTAAGTACGATTTAGTTGATTTAAAAATTAATAATATTTATATTGGTGATCTTCTTTATGATGAATATCTTAGGTCATATGATAGGTCAACAATTGACACAAAAACAATTGAATTTCAAAAATATGTATTAAGATTTTTGGAAAGCTTTTTCTACTGGGAGGAGTTTTTTAATAAAAAAGAAAATAATATTAATTCATTTATAATAAGTCATACTGTTTACGCAAAAGGAATTGCTCCAAGAATAGCAATGACAAAAAATATCAAAGTTTATTGTATTGCCAATCAGGTATCCACAAAACTGGATAAAAAAAATATATATAAATTTGATGATTCTAAATATTTTAAAAAAACTTTTAAAAAATTGAGTAAAATTGAAAAAAATTTGTTTATTAAAATAGGAGAAAAATCGATACAAAATAGATTAGCTGGTAAAAAAGATAAGAAATTATTATTAGATAATCCGACTGATATCAAAATATTTAGTAATAGAAGTAATAAAAAAAAAGTATTTAATGATAACAACAGAGTAAGGATTCTTGTTGCAACTCATTGCTTTACTGATGCAGTTCATTTTTATGGAAAATGTTTATTTCCTGACTTTTTCGAATGGCTTAAATATTTGGGGGAATTATCTAAAAAATATGATTATGATTGGTATATTAAATTTCACCCAGCTCAATATGACAATAATAAAAAGCATTTTGAATATTTTAGAGAAAAATATGACAAACTAATTTTGCTTCCAAAACAAACTAATAATAGCGATATTTTAAGAGAACGTGTCGATGCAGTTTTAACTGTTTATGGATCAGTGGGTCATGAATACCCTCTTTTCAATATTCCAGTAATTAATGCGAGCAATCAGGGGCCACATAAAAACTATAATTTTAATTACTACCCTAATAGTATTAGAAACTATGAAAAATTAATTAAAAATATTAAGAAATTAAAAATAAATAAAAATAATATAAAAAATGAAATTTCAGAATATATTTTTATGGCCTATGAGTCTAACTTTGAAATACTAACCAATTTTCAGAATATATTTTTTAAATTAGGTAAAAATTATGAGACAAGTTTAATATTCGATGAATATCTTAAAAACTATTCCAAAATATATAATGATGATATCAATAGACATATTTACAGTTTTATTAAATCGAATAAAATTAAACATTATAAATTTGATAATAAATATTATTAAAATTAATTATATATTATGGATAAATTTTATATCTAAAATTTGCCTTAAAATGCAATCTTTTGGAGAATAAATTGCTCAAGATCAATTTAATTTATATCAAGTTTTTTATTTTAAATAATTCATAACTTGCTGAATATCTGTTGTGTTTTCTTTAAAAATTAACCTTTTTTTATTTTCGTAATTTAGTTTTTTAAAATTTCTACTCTTTAAAATTTTTATAAAATTATATTTTTTAAAATGATCAATATCAATAGTAGGATAATTTAATTGTTTTTGGGTATTTTTGATTTTGTTCTTCGTTGTATTTCCATAATATTTACTATTTAAGATAAAAATTGGTTTATTTTGCATGATCGCATAATTGATAGCACTTGAAGTTGTGTTTAATACTAAATAAGATTTTGCAATATAATATTCTGTTTTAAAAAGCACTGTTTTAAAATTTTTTTTCAACAACAAATAATTTTTAAACTGATTGTATTCACCTTTAGGATGTAAACATATAACAACTTTTTTTTTAAATATTTTTTGAATACTTATTAAAAATAAATTTAAATTTTTATAAAATTGTTCTACTTTTTCAACATCATGAGGGCCATCCATTAATGTAAAGTCTTCATGTGCTAATGGTGAATCACAGACGGTTATATATTTTTCTTCTAATTTATCTCTATTAGATCTAAGAAAATCAGAATAATATTTGCTATTAATCCTAACTATGTTTTTATAATGTGACAGTTTTAACAAAGGAATATATTTATTAATTTTGTTACTTATAGAATTTTTTATTGAGTTTATACGTCTCTGATCACAATCAAAATGTATTTCTATTTTTGGGTATAAACTTAGAGCACTCATTAATCTATGAAAATAGTTTATTAATCTCATTTTAAAAATAATTCGAAATGATTGCTTGATACTTCTTCCTTCAAAAAGTTTTTTGTTATGAATAAATGAATAGTTTGCTATTTGAATAAATTTAATTCCAGAATTTTTTAAAACTCTTAATATTTTATGGTTTTTTAAACTAAACCGTGCTTTAAAAAAAGTATAATTGTTTTCTTTTTTAATTTTTTCAAATAATTCATCTGTAGTTAATGGGCAAAAATAATTAATATTTTTTTTTTTTAATATTTTTTTAAAATTATTATTTTTTATATCTTTACCAGTTATTTTTGAAATATTAATGATTGTGCTTTTAGAGAATTGTTCACTTAAAAAATAAAAAGTTTCAAAATAACGTGTACTTTTTAAAAAAAAATCAAGAGTTTCTGCTTCTAAAATATAAAATAAATTTTTATTAGCCATCTAAATTATCAATAGTAGTTGACATTATTTTTATGTGATTTCTTAATAAAGCTATCATATTAGTATTTTCTTCAACACACTCTCAAATTTTAAAAGGTTTTTATTTTCCAACCCATAATAAACAGGTATAGATAATGCTCTTTCATAATAATATTCAGCATTAGGAAAATTTGAAATACTAAACTTTTTTTTTTGATAAAAAGGATGCCTATAAATAGGTATATAATGTAAATTTACAAAAAACTTATTCTCTCTCATGCCAGTGAACACCTTGTCTCTTATGCTTTTGTTTTTAAATAGAATAATCACTAGATGAAAAGATGAATAATCATTTTTATCTATTTTTTGAAAGGATATATCATATTTCATAAGTATTTTTTTATATGAGTTAAATATTTTATTTCTACAATTGGTGAATGATTTCAATTTTCCTAGCTGAGATTTTCCTAAACTAGCAAGTATATCTGACATTCTATAGTTATAACCAAGTAATTGTTGTTCATAATACCATCCTATTTTTTCTTTTTTTTTAAATTTTGTATAATCTTTCTGAATACCATGTGTTCTAAGCATTTGAGTCTTTTCATAAATTTCTTTTTCATTAGTTAAAATTGCACCACCTTCACCAGAGGTAATAATTTTTACTGGGTGAAAACTAAAAATACAAATATTTGAATACTTGCAATTTCCTATAATTTGTTTTTTATAAATTGAACCCGTTGCGTGAGATGCATCTTCTATAATTTTAAAATTATACTGCTTAGATAAATTCTTTATTTCTTTCATTTCACAAGGGTTCCCCCCCATATGAACAACTACTAATGCTTTTGGAATTTTTTTTTCTTTTTTTGCTTTTTTTAATTTTTCACTCAAGTTTTTTAATGAAATATTGAATGTCTCTTTATCTATATCTACAAAATCTACTTTTGCTCCACAATAGACCGCACAATTTGCACTAGCTACGAATGATATTGCTGCAGTCCACAAATAATCACCTTTTTTTAGACCTATTGCCATGCAGGCAAGATGAAGTGCAGAAGTGGCACTATTTACACATGTTACATATTTTGATGAAAAATTTTTTTTTAATTTACTCTCAAATAATTCAACTTGAGGGCCTGTGGTCAAAAAATCCGACTTTAAAACTTTGTTTACAGCTCTTAAATCATCTTTAAACAACTTATGTCTTGAATAAGGTATCAATTATAAGGGTCTTTCTCTTTATGTATAATTTTTTTTAACTCACTAATACTGTAAAAATCATTATTTCTACTATTGTATGAAAAACCAGGATTAACTTTTTTACTTTTAGTATAATTTTTTTTAAATTTTTCTGCCTGACAGAATACATAATATTTTCCAATATCGTATAAGTCATTGCTGTCGTGAGAAGAAATAAGCTCTTCATCCAGTTTTTCGCCCTCTCGTATTCCTATAATTTTTATTTTAGCCCCTGGATTAATGGATTTTATTAAATCAATTATGCTGTAAGATTTTAATTTAGGAATAAAAATTTCAGCACCTTTTGCAATGTTTATAATATTTAAACAAAATTGTACACTTTCGGATAAGGTAATAGAAAACCTGGTCATCTTATTAGAAGTAACAGGATAAATTTCATTTTTTTTAATTTTTAAAAAAATTGGAATCACTGAACCTCGTGACATCATTACATTTCCATATCTCAAAACAGAGAAAATGGTTTTTTTACTACCCGATGCATTATTCGCTGCTAAAAATAATTTATCAGCACATAATTTAGTTGCTCCATATAAATTAACTGGTGCCGTAGCTTTATCTGTTGAAAGTGCAATAACTTTTTTTACGCTTTTTTCTAAAGCTACTTCTATGATGTTTTGTGCTCCAAGAATATTTGTTTTTATGAATTCTATGGGATTATATTCAGCTGTAGGTACCTGTTTTAAAGCAGCTGCATGAACCACTATATCTACATTTTCAAAAGCTGAGCGCAATCTTTCTTTATCTCTTATGTCACCAATAAAATATCTAATTGTTTTATTATACTTTTTAAATTTTTCTTGCATTTGCGATTGTTTGAGTTCGTCTCTACTAAAGATTATAATTTTTTTAAAATTACTTTTGTTAGTTAAAATTTCTTTTAAAAAATTTTGCCCAAAACTTCCTGTTCCACCAGTTATTAGTATCGTTTTTTTTTTAAAATAATTCATGTTCATAAAATAAAATTTATAATTTGTATTATATTTACCAAAGTTTCCAACCACCATCAATTGGTATGTTCGAGCCTGTCACAAATGAAGAATTTGGGGAGGCTAAAAATAAAATTGAAGTAATTATATCTTCAGGTTTTCCAATTCTATTTAAAGGATTTTTTTTCTTAAGTCTTGTAATAAACTTTGGAAACTTTTTTATAATACTCTTGCTAGGAAAGGGCCCAGGGCTTATTGTATTAACTCTAATTCCATATCTAGCTAAACTAACCGAAGCATATTTACTGTAATGCTCTAGTGCAGCCTTAGCAACCCCGTAATGTGGTGGATTATTTAATCCTGTATTTTCGTATAAATAAGGATCAGGAATTATGCTCCCATACATTGAAGATATATTTATGATACTTGAGTTTTTTGATTTTTTTAAAAATGGCAAACTTTGATCAACAAGATTGGCCAGTGCAATGACATTTATATTTAAAGACTCTCTGTAATTATTCAAACTAAAATCCTCAAACGTGCCAGTTTTCCCATGATAGGCATTATTAATCAAAATATCTAATTTTTTCATTTTTAAAAAATTTTTTTTTACTTCTTCAAAATTTTCGATATCAAAATGGGCTATTTCTGCTTTTAAATTTGCTGTATTAATTTTTTTTTTTAACTTTATTAATTTTTTTTTATCTCGGCCGTTAAGAAAAACTTTAGCACCATATTCAGCTAATCCAAACGAAATAGCTGAACCAATATGTCCTCCTGCACCTGTAACTAATACGTTCATTCCTTTTAGATTAAAATAGTTCATTTAAATATTAATAATCCTTTATTAATTCACCATTAGGGATGTGCCAATTCTTAATTTTTTTTGCTATTTTTAAATTGCATAGTCAAATTAAAATAGAGACATTCTAAATTTAAGTATAATTGCTTCATTTCTTATATTAAAAAGTATAAAAATCAACATATACATCTTTTATTCTCAAAAACACCCTTCTTTTTTATAATTTTTTCCACTACTAAATGTTTGTTTAATTAAGATTTTCATCGTGGTTGTTAATACTTTTTAATGTTTTAAGAGAATACACTATACTTGTAGGCTCATACTTGATGGATCATTGACATTCACATAGTCATTATTAATATACAATTATATTAAATTATTACACACTTTCATGAAAAAAAAAATAGATTTAGTTATAATGGGCGGTAGTGGTTTGATTGGGAATGCAATTATTAGTAAGTTCTTAAATAAAGATAAAACTGTTCTTAATTTAGATATTATCAATAAATTAGATAAAAATGATAATTATTTTTTTAAAAAATTTGATATGTCCTCAAATAAATTAAAAAATAATTTAGAAAATATTTTTAAAATATATACCTGCCCCCGTGTTTTTATAGATTGTAGTTATATTGATAGAATTTATTTTATAAATGCATCCATTGAAAAAATTTCAAAGAATCAACTAGATTTAATTTTAAAAAATTGGCTATCTTCTACTGTGATGGTTTCAAGTTATATTCTAAATAATATGAAAAAAAATAAAATTAAAGGCAATGTGATATTAACAAGTTCTATATATGGTGTTGTAGCACAAGATGTTAACGTTTATAAAGGGACTAAAATTACAGACAATATTGCTTATTCATTAGTTAAGTCAGGTATTAATAATTTAGTTAAAAATGCAGCAGTTAGGTTTGGTGAATTTGATATAAGGGTCAACTCTGTATGCCCTGGGGGTGTTTACAGTTTAAAGGATAAAAATTTTAAAAATAAAAATTTTGTTAAAAATTATCTTTCAAGAGTTCCATTAAAAAGATTTGCAACTTCAAAAGATTTGGCTGATGCTTACTTTTTTTTAGCATCTGACAAAAGTTCATATATAACTGGTGTTAATTTACTTGTCGATGGTGGATATACTCTTATTTAAAAAAAAAAATTTAATTAATTTACAGATATAATTAATCTCTTCATTTTTTAAACTAACTGAACTTGGTAAAGTAATTATTGAAGATGAAATTTTTATAGAATTGGCATAATCAATTTTTTTACTTTTAAAATTTTTATAAATACCCATCTGGTGAGCACTGTAAAAGCCAGATCTTACCTCAATACCTTTGCTAGTCAAAAATAATAAAAGTTTATCTCTAATTGAATTATTTTTAACCAGTATAAAGGTTAACCAGTGTGAGTTTTTTATTTTTAATGTTTCTTGTGCCATATTTACAAATTTTAAATTTTTAAGTTTTAAATTGTATCTTTTAAAAATTTGTATTTTTCTATTTATGAATTGATTTGCTTTTTCAATTTGTGCACATCCAATAGCTGCCTGAAGATTAGTCATTCTGAAATTAAATCCTACTTCATCATGCCAATATTTTTTATCTTGTCTCATGCCGTGATCTCTCAATTTTTTTGCTAACAGGTAATCTTCTTTTTTTTTAAACGTGATCATGCCACCTTCACCAGTAGAGATAGTTTTATTTCCAAAAAAACTAAATGTTCCAAAATGTCCAAAATTTCCAACATGTTTTCCTCTATAATAAGTTCCAAAAGCTTCAGCACAATCCTCGATAACTTTTATATTTTTTTTTTTACAAAATCTCATTATGCTGCCCAGCTCAGGCGTGTTTCCATAGAGATGAACAATAATAATTACTTTAGTATTTTTCGTAACAGCTTTCTTTATAGAATTTAACGATAAGCATAAATTTTTATTATCAATATCTACAAGCACAGGTTTACAGTTCGAATGAATAATTGAATTTATTGGTGAAACAAAAGTATAATCAGGAACAATAATTTCATCCTTAGGTTTGAGTTTCAAAGTTGCGATAGCTAGCTGTATCGCTGTCGTGCCACTACTTGTAGTTAAACAATATTTATTTTTTACAAAAGTACTAAATTTTTCCTGAAATACATTTACATATTTACCTATCGAAGAAATCCAACCAGATTTAATTGCTTCCGATACATATTTAAGCTCATTTCCTTTGAATGAAGGTTCTGACTGAGGCAGTTGTCGAAAACGTTTTTCATTTGCATAATCAATTATTTCATCACTCTCATTGATTATGGGTATTATTTTATACTTAGAGATTTTCTTTTGCAGATCCAAAAAATCATAATTTTCTTTTACTGTAATATAATTCTTTTTAGATTTAATCTTATTTATATTATCTGAAAGTCTACTACCTTTAAGCAATGCTCTTCTTATGTCTCCATCAGTAATTATATTTAATAATTTTTTTTTTTTTACAACGAAACAAACTCCTAAACCAGATAAATCTATTACTTTTAAAGCATATTTAATCGATAAATTATCTTCAACAATTAAATTTTTTAGTTTTGTATTAGTCACTCTATAATCTCGATTAATTTATAAAATCTTCTGTTAATATTTTTTTGATTTTTTTATTTTTTTTTAATTTTAATTTTAATTTTTTACAAAAACTTTAATTTATTATAAATGTTCAAATCCTATTAAAAAAGTTAAATATTAATAGTCAATTTTGAGCATAGATTGTGTTAATTTTACCTGTTCTACTAATTCCATAGGGTTTTTCCCGTAGACCTCTAAACTATAGTAATCTAAATCATTTGGAATATGTGGCCAGAACCAAGAGTCTTCTCTAACCGGCTCATTGCTATCGGATAAACCATCATTGTCACTTAAATGACAAGCGCGTATCCAAGGATAAACTGACTTTAAAAACTTTAACTTATCGAAGCCAAGAGAGTGTGCTGATACTTTTAAGTGAGCAACATCAACAAGTAAAAAAACATTTTCTTCAGTCTTTTTCATAACATATTCGCACTCCTTCTCATCAACCATTAAAAAAGGGTTTTTTCCAAAATGTTTATAATTATTATGAGATAAAACATTATTTTCAATTAATAATATGGTGCTTAATTTTTTTGCATATAAAGCTAAATTATTTACATTATTAATAAAACGATTTAATGCTTCAGCTCTATCAAATAGTAATTTTTTTTTCACTCTTCTTCCAAGCTCATCAACCTTAGGATCAACTAAAAATCCTGCATGAAAACTATACTTATTGGTACCCAATTCAGAAGCTAATTCAATGGCTTTTTTAATATGTTCCACTGTTCTTTTAACAATATTTGGATCATCGGAAGCTAAATTCATAACAAATGGTTTTTCAGGTGGGGGGAAATAATTATGAAGCTGTATGTCACCCTTGGATTTAAGCTTGGTTAATGAATCTTTAATATTCTTATCAAAAAGTCCACCTGATAATTCACAGCAAAATATATTCGCGTCAAAAAAATTGCATGCTGTGTCATAAGCAGTTCTATTCGAAAATCCACCGGTTGAAACATATATCATATTACTTCTCCAAATTTTTCTAAAAAAATATTATTAAATTTCTTTGAGACAATAAAATTGTACTGGCGCATAATTTCCTTGAGGTGGTAATAGTTCGGAAAAAAACCTAGAGAAGTGTGTATTTCTCTTTTTAACATTACTTGATAATGAGCTAGTAGACTTTGAATCAAGTCTTTTTTCAGATACCTGACCCAAATAGTGTGATTTAACTATGTTTTCATAACTCATTTTAAAAAGTCTTTCTCATTAACAAGTTCGTTTTCTAATATATCGCGTTTAGCAGTTTTACCAATTATGTTTTTTAAAAATTTAGGTTTTAAACCGTTTGCAGGTCTTTTCAATGCTAACATTGTCTCATCAATAATCGTTTGTTTAGGAATTAATTTACAACTTACGACACTTCTTCTCATTACTTGCATATTATTTAGCTCAGCCATGGATGGTTTTTTTATTTTACTACCTAATACTAACTCTACATTACGTATATTTTGAACAAAGCTTTTAAATTGACTAGGATTATAAGATGAAGATTGATCTGGTCCGGGCAAATTTTGATCTATAGTAAAATGCTTCTCAATTACACACGCTCCTAACGCTACAGCTGTCATGCATGTTACATCTTTTTGTGTATGATCGGAATATCCAAATAAGACATTCAATTCATCACCTATTGTTTTCATAGCTTTTAGATTAACATCACTCAATGGTGTTGGGTAATTAGTTGTGCAATGTAAAATTATAAGCTCTTGATTGCCTGAAGAAATTACGGTGTCTACTCCATCACGAACTTCATTTAAAGTTGCCATACCTGTGGAAACTATCATTGGCTTATTTTTATTTGCCACATATTCTAGAAATGATGGCTCAACTATGCTAATTGATGGCAATTTATAAGCACCAACATTTAATTTTTCTAAAAATTCTACATCTTCGTAATTATAGGGTGTTGACATAAAAATTATGTCTATTTCTTTACACAACTTTATCAATTCTACATATGAATCAACAGAAAGCTCTAATTTTTTTAACATAGCAATTTGTGACTCATTAGGGTCAGTATTTTTAAGCTGATAGATTGCTTTAGGTGCGTCTGGAGTTACTAATTGCTCAGCTTTAAAAGTTTGAAATTTTACACAGTCTGCCCCAGCCTCTTTAGCTTTTAGAATAAGTTGTTTTGCTAAATTGACATCTCCATTATGATTTACTCCTGCTTCTGCAATTATGAAACAAGGTGAATTATTGCCTATTTTTTTATTACCAATATTTATATTCATTTGCATAGGAATAAGCATAACACAAAATAAATAAATTTGTAAAATGTTAATATTAACTGAACAAATTTACACTATGATTATATTTTAACATTTTTGATAGACTCTTCTAATTTCTTATTAGTTGTATACAACCTTTTTCCAAGCACACCTTTTTTTAAGTTTATATATTTTAAATCCACTATAATACTTTTATTTTTTGCAGCGATGTAGGCCTCACCTTTTGACACTCTATAAATTAATCCATATTGAAAAGGGTGAAACGTTAAATTTTCCTTAATTATTCTAGCATTATGAATTCTTATAATTTTTTGATCAAAATATGTAGCAGCTCCATCATAAGGATATGAAAAAGCATTTATAAAATTAACAATTTCATCGGCAGACCATGTCCAATTTATCCATGCATTTTTTTTTGTACTTAATCTTGGCCAGTAAAAAGATTCAAAATTATTTTGGATTTTTCTTGTTTCAAAAGATTTGTTTTCGATAATTTTTCTTAAAAAATCATTAATTGTTTTTCTGTGTAATTTAATAGAAAATTTCATCATTTTAGCAAGTGAATTTTTTACGTTTTTAGGAAAAGAAAATTTTTTATTAATAATGGAAAAACCTGAATCGATTTTTTTGTCAATTAAATGGATAGTTGTACCAGAATTAAAATTTTGGGTTAAAATATTCCAACTATAACCACCTCCACCACGAAATGATGGTAGATTAGACTGGTGAATGTTAAATAACCTTCCTTTAAAAAGATCTATTTCACTTTCTCTAAAAATCCATTTACATGAATGAGAAATTCCAAAAGATTTTTTATTTATTAAATGAGTCCATTTTGAATGATTATTTAAATTTTTTAAGATTATAAATTTTATTTTATTTTTAATTAAAAATTTTTTTAATAAAAATTTTTTATCATTTATTTGTTTCTTAGAGGAAATTATTAATATTTTTTTATTATTCTTAATTAAAAAACTACATATATCAGCTAATAACTCTCCTCCACCAAATATTATAAAATTCTCAATATTATTAAATTTTAATTTATTTCTCATACTTAAGTATATCTTGATAAAGTTCTTATTAACCGATAATTATCTTTAACAATATAATAAATTTACAAACAAAGCATTGATTAATAAAAAGAAAGTCCTAGGAATTATACCAGCCAGAATTGGTAGCAAAGGTTTGAAATTCAAAAATTTAAAAAAGCTAAATTCTAAACCTTTAATATACTGGCCTATTCAAACATTAAAAAAATCAAAATATATAGACAAGATAATACTAAACACCGATAGTGAAAAAATTAGAAATTTGGGCATTAAGATGGGAGCAGAAGCTCCATTTTTAAGACCAAAACATTTAGCATCTGATAATTCTAAAATAGCTGATGTGATAATTCACACACTTAAATATTATGAAAAACGAAATTTTTTTTATGATTATGTTCTTTTATTAGAGCCAACCTCACCACTCACTTCATCAAATGATGTTAATCAAGCAATCAAAGCTTTAGACAAAAATAGTAACAAAGCTGATGCAATAGTATCAGTAGCTGAAAATGTTTCTGGTCATCCTAAGTTTTGTGTTAAACTAGATAAACATCAAATGCTTAAAAATTATGAAAAAAATTTTTATGATGGTCCCAGACAAGAATTAAATAAAATGTTTTTTTATTCAGGAAATTTGTATCTATCTAAAGTGAATACTTTTATTAAAGAAAAAACATTTTATCATAAAAAAACAAAGGCTATAGTTAGCAGTAAAGCAAAATCTTTTGAAATTGATGATGAATTAGATTTTTTCCTAGTAGAGAAAATAATGAAATTTTATAATAAAAAAAATGGTAAAAAAGATAATAATGAATAAAGGGCAGAAGTTATTAAAAAAAGCAAAAAAAATTATTCCTGGTGGAAATGGGCTATTATCCAAGCGGAGTGAGATGTTTCTTCCAGGCATATGGCCTGCATATTACAAAAAAGCAAAAGGATGCAAAGTATGGGACCTAAATAATAAAATGTATTATGATTTTGCTGGTATGGGGGTAACGTCTTGTGTTTTAGGTTATGCCGACAATGATTTAAATAAATCACTTATTAATGGTCTTAAAAATGGTTCTATGTGTACACTTAACGCTGCAGAAGAGGTCGATCTTGCTAATGAGTTTTTAAAAATTCATAGATGGTCAGGTATGGCAAAATTTTGTAAGTCTGGGGGTGAAGCATGCATGGTTGCGATTAGAATTGCCAGAGCATATACGAATAAAGATAATATTGCTTTTTGTGGATATCACGGATGGCATGATTGGTATTTAGCAGCCAATATGAGTAATAAAAAAAATTTAGACAATCAATTACTTCCAGGTCTTAAAACTAGAGGTGTTTCAAGCTCATTTAGGAATACTATAAAACCATTTATGTATAATAATATCAATTCATTAAAAAAAATATTCAAAAATAAAAATAACAATGTTGGAATAATTATAATGGAGCCTAGTAGAGGTGTAAAACCTAAGCTAAATTTTTTGAAACAGGTTAAATCGATTGCAAAAAAAAATAATGCTATACTTATTTTTGATGAGATAACTTCTGGCTTTAAAGATAATTATGGTGGAATTCATTTAAAATTAAAAGTGAATCCAGACATTGCAATTTTTGGTAAATCTATAGGAAATGGTTACCCTATTTCAGCTATTATTGGGAAGAAAAAGATAATGCAGGTGGCACAAGATACATTTATTAGCTCCACTATGTGGACTGATAGGTTGGGCTTTATAGCAGCTAACGAAACTTTAAAAAAACTGAAAAAATATAAAATTAATAAAGTAATTTCTTCTTATGGAAATATAATAAAAAATGGATGGATTAAAATTTCAAAAAAACACAAAATCGATATTTCAATTAGTGGATTAGACACAATTTTATACCTTAAGTTTAATTATCCAAATAACTCTGAAATTATTACCTTCTTTACACAGGAAATGCTAAAAAGAGGTTATTTAGCTGGTGCACAAGTTGCAACAACTTATGCATATAACAAGGTTATAATTAATAATTATTTGAAAGAGGTGGACCAGGTTTTTGCTAAAATTAAAATATTTCTTGATAAGGGAAAATTTCCATTAAATGGGGGGATTAGGCACTCAACATTTAAAAGGCTTACAGGGTAAAATTTAAAATAAAACTTATGCCAAACATCCATGTTTGTTTGCAGGTTAGAACTTCTTCAAATAGACTTCCTTATAAATGCTTACTACCAATTAATAAATTAGAATCTGTCAAAATTTTAATTGAGAGAATAAGATCTAAAAAATATACAGTTAATATTTTAACCTCAAATACCAAATCTGATGATTACTTGTGCAATATACTTAAAAATGAAAAAATAAATATTTTTAGAGGTGATTTGATTAATGTCTATAAAAGATTCATTCAATTCAGTAAAAAATTAAACGATGAAGATTTAATTATTAGAATTACAGCGGACAATTTACTTATAGATAAATACCTGCTTGAAGAAGTAATTAATTTTTATAAAAAGAATGATTATAACTATGTTTCAATTAATAGGGAAAAATCTAAACTACCATATGGAATTGCTGTAGAATTATTCAATTTAAAAACATTGAGAAAATGGAAACCAAATAATGTGCATGAAAAAGAGCATGTTACTCCTAAAATAATAAGTGAAGAGAAAAATCAAGGTTATTTCATTAAACGTAATAATAAAAATTTTTATGATCTTAGATGTACCCTTGATAATATTAAAGATTATTTTGTTATTAAAATAGTATTTGAAAAAGCAAAAAATTTAAAACTAAACTATTTAAAAATGTGTGAAATTTTAAACAATGTAAAAAATAAAGAAATCAATAACCAAAAAAAAGATTATTCAAATATTATTTTAGGATCTGCACAATTTGATGGAAAATATGGGGTAGCTAATAAACAAAAATTTAAAAAAGAAAATCTGGAACAAATTTTAAAAATTGCAAATGAAATTGGTATAAATCAAATTGATACTGCGTTTGGCTATAAAGGAGTTCATAATAAAATTGCAAAGAGTAATTATGGCAAAAAATTTAATATAATATCTAAGGGAGGTGCAAATTTTTATAAAAAGAATTCATTTATTAAAGAATTTAATAAAACTTTAAAAAAATTTAGTCCAAACAAATTAAAATATTTTTTAATTCATAGTTTTAGTGAGTATCACGAAAATGTGGATAAATTTGAAAAAATTTTAAAAAATAACAAACTATTAAGAAATAAATTGGGTATCTCTATTTACTCTCCAGAAGAGTTAGAAAAAATAAATGAGAAAATGTTTCACATAATCCAGATTCCTTTTAACTTATGTGACGCGAGGTGGAAAAATTTAAAATTAAAAAACAAAATAATTATTAGAAGCATTTTTTTACAGGGAATTTTTTTTTGTAGGGATAAAGATATTCCTATTAAGATTAAACCTGAAGTACAAAAAATAAAAAATAAAATAAATTTTTTTATTAAGAAATTTAAAAGGTTTAATTCAAAAGATTTATTGTTAAATTATGTGAAATATTTTAAGTTCAAGGGTATGATAATCGGAGTAGATAATGAAAAACAACTGAAAGAGTTTTTTTTTTATATTAACAGACCGGGATTAAAAAATAGCCAAATAAGAGAAATTGACAAGTTTTTTAAGGTTTCATTGAACGTTGTAGACCCAAGAAAGTGGTATTAGTTTAAAATATTGAATTCAGTTATTAAAAAATTTGTACAATAAAATTGACTCAGATTTTAATTGAATTTATGAATTGAAAATTTTATCATATTAAATCTCACAATTTATAACTAGGTAGATATTTTTTATTTTAAAAATTTCAAACTAACTCTGCTTCCAATATCTAATTTTTTTTTTGAAACCTTGCCTAAAATTTTGTAATAGTATTTTGGGTCTAGACTGTTTGCTGGTCTCGCAAGTCTTATATTAAATTTTGTAATTTTTTCACCTTCGTCAATTTTTTTACATACATAAATTGATCTTCTATATTTAATAGATTTTTTTTCTGATTTAGTGGGGCCATAAAATATGGTTCCAGCTGATAATATTGATTGATTGCATCTTTTAATTAAAGTTTTCATTTCTTTTGGGTCGCTTGAAAAAAAATCGTCGATTGAATTTATTTTTTTGTTTAATATAAAATGTTTTTCAATAATTGATGCTCCAAATGATACTGCAGTGATAGCAGCTACATCACCAATTGTATGATCTGAATAACCAATCTCAATATTTTTAAACCTTTTTTTAAGATCTTTAATTGTATTTAAATTAAG
>MDTF01012597.1_pt1 | contig 26064 bp, 21 predicted proteins | sample 811191 | NCBI WGS metagenome assembly MDTF01 (sample SAMN05326649, study PRJNA326480) | marine metagenome | isolation source: seawater | place: Southern Ocean | collected 2011
GCTTCATTATAATCTACACCAATTATCTTTAAAGGATATTCTTCTAGAACAGTTCCCCGATAGGTTTGACTTTCAATAACTGTAAATAAATGTTGAAGAAATGCACCATTTCCACATCCTAAATCTAGAATCCCTTTGGGTTGTTCTTGAATCGGTTTATTGAAAAGATCAATAATAATTTCATCAACCACTTTAAAATAGGCTGCATGTGCACCACCACTTCCCCAAACATTCATTTCTCTATCAACGTGTTTTTCATCTTTTTCGTTGACTGATTTTTTTAGTACTAATGGGTTTCCAAAAATAAGATCATCCAATTTACTGAGTGTTGGAATGTAAGAAACGGTCACGCCATAAGCACTAGCTCTTTTCGCAAAAAACAATCCATATTCAGTAAATTCGTAAGATTCATTGATGATTTTAAACCAACCAAGATCAGCCAAAATATCAAGCAATCTTCCAAAGTTTAAGTGATTCTGATGAAATTCTTCAGGTTTAAATCTAGTTTCCATAAAGTACTTATGAAACATTCCGCTAATTCCTAAATGAACAATAGTTGGACCCACAATAATTCCTTCTATATGTGTAAGAATTTGTTCTTGTATCGTTCTCTTTAATTTATTCTCGGACAACTCAATTCCAAAGTTTTTTTTATGTTTTTTATAAATATTTTCAAGCTTCAAAAAAGGAGACATCATAAATTTTATAGGATGATAATTTACAGACAGATGCAAAAGCTCTACAGCTTCTTCGTAGAGGAAAAAGTGGTTAAAAGCGATTTCTGATTTATCATTTATTTCAAAAGTGATGCTGTTTTTCTGATTATCTACATGTTGATTCAACCAGCCTTGTGAACACAAGCCTCTCAAGGCAACGTTTAAATATCCTTCATTTGCATTGAATTTTGCAGCTAGTTTAGCAAGGTCTATCTTTTTATGTAGTAATAGATAATCTATAATTCCGTGTTTTTTTAAAGAATAGGCAGTTGGGGCTATAACTATGCCATCAAGATGACGAAACAGTTTACTGCGTAGTATAACTGATTTTTGCTTAGAAATCATAAAGTTGCTGTTTGTATGTGAAGCATATCGCTTGAGTATGGTTTATTTTAATTACAATATTATTAGATGTTATGGTACTAAGTTAATTAATTATATTTTGAGTTCAATTATATTTATCAATATCTTAGATTCAATGTTTAATATTAAGTGCACTATAAATTCCAATCAGGTTCAACCCTAGTATTATAATTGTCAAAGGAATACTTTTATCAATCGCTATTATTCTGTTATTATGAAATTAGATTTTTATAATTTGTTATCCTTTTAATCTTAGTAAATAACTTTTTATTTTAAGGGCTATCCAAGTGAGCTTTAATAAGCAATTAATTTCACACGTTCTTGTAACACGTTATTCTTTTATTCGATTGTATTTTTTTAACGTTTCAATAAGTAAATCTTGTGGCAGAGCATATGCTTTATTTCCATTTATTCCTTCCATAGTTTCAGCAGCTACCATTGCATTAATAATCGCTTCCTCTACAGCTTGGACAGTTGCTTCAAAAACTGGCGTCAGTTGATCATTCGGCATTGATTTAACAGTTATAGTTTCATCACGGTTAAATGCTTGTTCATTAGCAGTCGAAAAGGCTAAAAAAATATCTCCAGAGCCATTACTTCCTCGTCCACCTACAATACCAACTCCTAATGGAATTCTTTGAGCAATTCTTTTTAATTGATGTGGCAAAAGAGGTGCATCTGTTGCTATAATAACGATTATTGATCCATCTCCCTCTTGTCTCCTTGATTTTGGTGGTGCATTAAATTTATAATTTAAAGTGTCTTTTAATTCAATTCCAACAGGAACACCTGCGATAGATAAGTTTCTTTTGGCTCCAAAATTTGATTGAACAATAGCCCCAACAGTATAAGTTGAATTCTTGACTTTAAAAACTCTCGAAGAAGTTCCAGTTCCACCTTTAAAACCCAAACACATCATTCCTGTTCCACCTCCTACATTTCCTTCAGCAATCTTTCCACTTGATGTATTTTCAATTGCTTCTAAAACATGTTTTTCTTTTACGTGAAATCCATATATGTCATTAAGGAATCCATCATAAGTTTCGGCAACTACTGGATAAGTGTACCACCAATCTTCTCCACTATACCAATCTGTATCTACATACCATTTCAATACTGCATCTCGAACAACTCCAACACTATTTGTGTTAGTAATCATAATTGGTGTTTCCAAAAAACCTGATTCAGTAACCCAAGTTGTACCTGTCATTTCTCCATTACCATTAAGACTATACCAATTAGCATAAACTGGACTAAATTTCTGGGCTTTTCCTCGCGGAAATATTGCAGTAACTCCAGTTCTTATAGGTCCTTTACCTACAATATTTTCTCCTTTTCCAGAAATAATAGTGCTATATCCAACTTCAACTCCTTTAACATCTGTAATCGCATTGAATTCTCCTGTTGTACCAACAAATGGAATTCCTAAATCTCTTGCTCTTGGTTTTTGTGAGTAAGTTTGGAAACAAATGAGCATTACTGTAAAAGCTATTAATGTTCTTTTCATATCTGTTAATTTTTATCGTGGTACAAGGTGTTTTGTATTGGATGGTACGTTTTTTGTGAACGTAATTTAGCAAATAAAAATCAAATAGAAAATCTGTAAGGGTTTTCGAAAGTAGGCGAGGACTAACTATAAATTGAATATAGTGTTATTTAATTTTTTCTTTTAATAGTAATAATAACAAAACTATAAAACTATAAAATTCGAAATCTAAATAATAAATCCAATTCCGACAACAATATCAGAATTTCGTCTCCCTTAATTTTCTAGTAATTCTCGAAGTCCGATTACAAATAAGTCAAAAATTATAGTAAATATTGAACGCCCAATTTTTGTTTTCAGATTCAAGTTTTTAAAAATCAGAATTCCACTTTTTTTAGTCCAATTTTTATATTTTGTTTTAACTAATTAATCATAAAAATGAGAAAGCAACATTTTGTTATTGCGTAATGTTTTATTTGGAGGTTTTTGTAAATAAATACTTGCCCCTTAGAAAGCCTTTATTAGTTTTGTTTTATAAATGTTGATACATGCTGTCACTATTCCAATTTCTTAATTTTTTCTAATGTATTTTTTGCTTCATAAATTATTTGCTTAACAATTTGCTTTGCCGGTATCCTGTCAGTTATTAAACCTGCTGATTGTCCGGCGTATAAAGCTAAAGCTTCCAGATTTCCTTTTGTTCCTTTTACTGGGTTATTGTCTGAGTAACGTATTATTGGTTCATTATTCGAATCATATGCAATTATTTCATTCTCGTTTGGACGTTCTCCAATTTCAGGTTTCCCCGCTTTTTCCCAATCTTTAACAGTACTATTTCTTAATATTCTATGAGGAGCATTTTCCCAACCAACGTTGAAAAGGTTTTTAACATAAGTGGTACTGTTTTCATCAGATTCTGAAATCAAGTCTGAATATGAATCTTCAATGTGAGCCTCATTACTCATTAAAAATCGTGTTCCAATGCTAATTCCAGATGCTCCTAAAGTAATAGCAGCAATTAAGCCTTGTCCATTTGTAAAACCTCCAGAGGCAACAACTGGAATTTGTACTTTATTCGAAATTGAAGGAATTAGAACTGAACTTGCTACATTTCCTTGAACGTGACCACCAGCTTCCCAACCTTGCGCTATTATTACATCAACTCCTTTTTTTGAATATTCAATAGCTTCTTTAGAGTTCGAAACAGTTTGACAAATCTTAATATTATTCTGTTTTAGTTTTTTTATATACTTTGTAGAATCTCCCCAAAAAAAAGATATTACTGGTACTTTTTCTGATATACATAAAGCGACACGTTCATCTTGATTCCAAGCGAGAACTAGATTTACACCAAATGGTTTAGAAGTCAGTTTTTTCGTTTCCCTAATAATATCAACACATTCCTGTTTACTTTTCCAAGATAAAGCAAGCATTCCAAGTCCTCCAGAATTTGATACTTCACTAGCAAGAACTGGATTTGTAGCGCTTCCAATCGGAGCTTGGATAATTGGAAATTTAATATTTAGTAATTCGGTTAATTTGGTTTTCATAGGTAGCTCTAGCTTGCAGGTAAAGGTTTGTATAAGAATAGTAAAGGATTATAATATTTTTAGTTTTGACTTTGATGCTGCTTTAATAGACTTATAATTGTCTTTTAAACTTAGTATTTAACCTTTATTATATTTGTACTGTTTAGGAAATAGTTACTTTTTAATTATTTTTTTTGAAACAATTGTTTTATTATTTTCATCTAAAATAGATGCTATATATACTCCTTTTTCAAAATTAGAAAAGTCAAGTTTTAATAAATCTGAATCTGAAATATTTTCTTTTGTGTATACTGCAACCCCTAAAATATTATAAATTATAATTGATTTGAAACGAACCTTAGTATTAATGCTAATAAAGTTAGAAAAAGGGTTAGGAAAGAAGGATAGATTTAAATTATCTGTATAAAACTCATTAGTTGATAAAGAACTTTGAAGGAGAGCTTGATTAGCATTTATTCTACCATGACCATAATAAATATCGAAACCCAAAACATCTTCAGAAGAATTTCCAACTTGGTCTTCTGCAGTATTTCTAATAATATTTCGAATATCATCAGGCGTTCTCGTTGGATCTTGTGCTAATAATAGTGAACTTAACCCAGCAACTAAAGGTGATGCTTGCGAAGTTCCTCCCCAATAAGAATTATAATTGATATTTGATTGATAATTTAATCCATAAATAAAGTTTCCAGGTGCTACAACGTCAATATGATTTCCGTAGCTGCTTCCACTCGTTGCACTCCAGAAAAAAGGTGAAGAGCGCTCGTCATTCGGGTTAGTTGAGCCAACCGCAATTGTATTTTGATACCCTGCAGGATAATATGTTACATTATTATCATTGTTCATCATACAAGCTACAACAGATACTCCATTATTATAAGCATAGTCAATAGCCTCTTGCATAGAGTTAGAAAAACCTGAGCCACCTACAGACATATTTATAATTTTTGCTCCATTATCTACAGCATAATAAATGGCTTCAGTCCACCAAGAGTATAAACCTGAATTGTTTTGGTCTAAAATTTTCCCAATCATTAGTTTACAATTCCAATCAACACCTGAATATCCAAGTGTGTTATTTGAATTTGCTCCAATTATTCCTGTAACGTTTGTTCCATGTCCATGGTCATCTGTTGGATTATTATCGTTGTTCGTAAAATCCCAACCATTTAAGTCGTCAATATAACCGTTGTTATCATCATCAATACCGTTTAATATTTCGTTTGAATTTTCCCATATTCGTCCACTAAATTCAGGATGATTTAAATTTACTCCTGAATCTAAAACAGCTACAATAATTGACTGATCTCCCTGTTCTATATCCCATCCAAGTTCCATGTCTATATCTGCATCATTAGTAGCTGGCGATAGTGAAAATGTACCATTATTATATAACCCATATTGTCTCGAAAAATAAGTATCATCAGGTACTGTTTCTAATAACATTTGTTTTCCGCCACCAAAACCAATAAAATCTGCTTCGACATACTCAAATAGATTTGTTTTTTTATATAAATTGATTAATTGATTTATATCTTGATTTGATTCAAAATTTAGAATGTAAGTATCTTTCTGTTTCTTGTTTCCACTTAGGTTTATAGATTTAACTTTGTTTTTGTTGTTAATTATGTCTAATTCTTTGTGGTTGAATCTTTGTTTAACTCCAAAATTTTCAAAATCAATATTAGGTTTAGATTTAAACTTAATAATTAACCGATTTTTATTAGTGTTTTCTGCGGCTTGAGAAAATGTAACATCTGTCACAAAAATAAATGTCAATAAAAAAAATAATTTTTTCATGTACTTGTTTTTTAATTTTTATCAATTACTATTCTTTTAATTGTTTCACCTATTGGTTCCTATTCATTATTCTCAATTCTTTGAATATTTATTAAGCTGACTTTTGATTCATCTGCTAATTATTCTTGAGACATTCCGAAAATTGCTCTTAATCCTTTTAACTTTCTTGCTGAATTTTTTGTTTTAATTTCGAATGTTATTTATTGTTTTAGCAAATGTAATTTGGAAATATATTTACTTCTTACACCAAGATAACGCCATCTTTACCTCAACTATTTACAACGTTTTTATAAAAGATTAGTAGCTATTGTTCTGCCCTAAAGTTAATAAATAAATCACAAGTAAAAAGTCTATGAGAACATTCGTAAATAACTTAAAGCAAGCAATTAATTTATAGGGTGTTGTGATGCATTTTATTATTTCAATTCCCCTTTTCTATTAAGAAATGAGAATATTTTTTTATCAACTTCAGAAACAATTTCAAGGTCATTATAATTCAACCATTTTATTTCCTCAATTTCACTATTTGCTTTTAAATCCCCATAATATTCCGCTTTATAACATGTCATGATTACAGTTACTCCTTCTTTTGCTCCATCAGATTGAGCAGAAAAGGTTCCAACATATTGTAATGTGTTTGGTAATATGTCAACACTTAATTCTTCTGATATTTCCCTTATTAGAGTTTGTTCATCACTTTCTCCGCTTTCACGTTTTCCTCCAGGGATGTAATATTTAGTTTTTCCTATGGATTTTGTACTTAAGATTTTTCCTTCTTGGATTTCAATAAAAGCTATTTTGTCTATTTTTTTCTTATTATTCATAGTACTTGTCCAAATACATTGTTTGTTTCTATAAGATTATGCGCATGTTTTAAGCAACTAAATGATTAAATATAACTCTCACTGCTAAAGTCCTTTTAAATGTTCCTAGGTAGTCTAAACAAAGCAATTAATTTTATAAGGTTTTGTGCTTAATATTGAAATTAAAACATCATCCTAATTCTAATCGGAATAATAATCTTTGCTTTAATTTTTTCATTATTAATTTTACCGCTAATCCAATTGGATTTATTATCCAATAAATAATTATCTATTACTTTGGCAAGTTCCTTATTTTTTTCTCTTCCTGAATATTGAATACTTTCAATAATTCCTTCTTTCGTAATAAAAAAACTTAATTTTTCATCGATATTAATAGTTGTTCTTCCACTTGAATTAATTTCAAAAGGTAATTTTTTTGTTATTTCTCGGAATAAGTCTTTTGTAAAAAATCTTATTCCTCCAATTCGAGTAGGTGGACACGTTAATTTTTTATTTTCTATTTCACCGTTTACTTCGACTTCATAATTATTATTTCCTCCGCACTCAGAATTTGTGGTAAATTCATTTTTGTCAAAGTCAAATGTTTGTGTTAAACTTCCTTTTGAATCATAGTAATTCCATTTTCCAATTTTTTCACCGTTGCTATAGGTTCCTTGGAATCTGACTTTCTTACCTGATTTATCATATTTTTCAACCCAAAGACCTTCTCTCTTTCCGTTACTGTAATTACCTTTTACAATTTTTCTAAATGGAGGCGTGTAAGAAATTATTTTATATTCTCCGTGTTTAGTAATTCCATCTGATTCTAAAACATAAAACTTAGCCTTTCCATAACCTGCATTTTCCTTGATTTTTTTTGTTTTTTGACCAAATAATAAGGTTGTAGATAGAAGTAGAAGGAGTAAAATTCTTATTCTCATTTTTTTATTTTAAGCAAAATGATTAGTGTATGTTTAGTTACGCGGGTAAGCAACTAAATTAGTGAATAGTAAACGAATCAAAGGAAATTTCGAAGGAATTTCTAAGTAGGTTAGAACCAAACAATTTATTTTAAACAATGTTGGTTTTAGTACTTTTTTATTTAGAATCTAAATCAGGTATTCTTCCTAATTGCCACATTAAAATTCCTGCAGTAATAAACATCCAAATAGCATAAGTTCCTATTGGAATACCCATTTCTACATTATTTAATACAGAAGTTGCTATTACAAGTGCTAAGGTCCCGTTTTGTATGCCGCTTTCAATAGTGATTGAAATAGTATTTTTAAAATTTAATTTAAATAACCTAGCTGTCAAATACCCTAATCCCATAGTTGCAATATTAAGTACCAATGTAACTAATCCAGCTTCTTTCATTCCATCTATTAGTTTATCAGCATTGGCAGCTAATACTGCGATAAAAACTAGTATAAAAATTAATGTTGAGGCAGTACGCATTGGTTTTTCCATTCGTTTCGCAAAATTGGTGTTGTGTTTTCGAATTAGCATTCCTATTGAAATGGGAATAATTGTTATTCCCATTATTTGTAATATAGTATCAATTATGGGTAATTTAATTGTAACGTCAGTGTTACTAACAAAATACTCTAAAGCATAAGATAGAATAAATGGTATTGTCAAAATACTTACAATGCTAGCAATAGCAGTTAAAGAGACCGATAATGCAATGTTTCCTTTACAAACTTGAGTTATTAAATTACTAGTTGGTCCTCCAGGGCAACTTGCTAAAATTATTACTCCAACTGCCATTATGGGATTTAGATTAAAAGCCACAGCTAGTGAAAATCCAATAATAGGCAAAAAGATAAGTTGATTGGTAAGACCAATTAAAATGGCTTTGGGATATTTTATTATTCTAGTAAAATCAGTAATAATTAAAGTCATTCCCATTCCTAGCATAATTACAGCAAGAGATAATGGTAAGCACACTTTACTTATAAGTTCGACTGCAGTCATAATGTAATTGATTATTTAAAGTTCAGTATTATTGTTTTAAGTCCAACAACGATGCTGTATAAAGTTAATTGTATATTTTAAATACTAAAGTTAATAAATAATCATAGATAGAAAGTTAGCAAAGACTTTCTTAAAAAAACTATTACTAATTAATTATGCTGGTAGTAGTTTCTATTTAGTCCATAAGTTTCCGATGGAATATGTTTTTGCTTTTCCGCTGATGATTACTCTGTTTTTTTTATTTACACACTGTAATTTTCCAACTCTATTTGAAATTTGTATCGCATTAAGTTTTTCTTTCCCAAGTCTTAATGACCAAAATGGGATTAAAGAACAATGTGCAGAGCCAGTTACAGGGTCTTCCAAAATTGATGCTTGTGGTGTAAAAAACCTTGAAACAAAATCACAGTTTTCTCCTTTTGCTGTAACAATTACTCCACCTGGGTCAATGTTTATTTGGTCAAATATTTGTCTATCAATTTTTATATTCTCAATTTCTTGCTCTTTGTCATATACCAATATGTAATCTCTCGATTTGAAAACTTCTTTTGGTTGTATATTCAGTGATTTTCTAATGATCTCAGGTAGTTCGGAAATAATAGGCATTCGTGAAGGCAAGTCTAAACTATATAAATCGTTTTCTACTGAAACAATTAAATCTCCACTTAGTGTTTCAAATATTATTCTGTCTTTTGGATAGTTCAAGATTGACTTTAAACAATGAGCTGTTGCAAGTGTTCCGTGACCACATAAATCCATTTCAATTTCTGGCGTAAACCATCGTAAATGTATTTTATCACCTTTGTCTACAAAAAAAGCAGTTTCAGCAACTGCATTTTCCTTAGTAATCTCTAATAATGTTTCATCAGGCAACCATTCATTTAAAGGGACAACACAAGCTGGGTTTCCACCAAATGTTTTATCTGTAAATGCATCTATTTGATATAGTTCAAGTTTCATGATTATTCATTCGTTTTTATTACAGCCAATGTTTTTGTGTATGTTAAGATGTTTGGTTTAAGCTACTAATTTAGTAAAATGGAACCAACTAGAGCAAATTCCGAAGGAATTTACAAGTAGGCGAGAACCAAGCAATTAATTTTATATGGTTGACGAAATTCCTGTTTTTTTTTCATTCTGTTCAATAAATACAAGTATTCCAGCTTTGTTTAAAACCTTTTCCAAAAAAAATGAAATGTCAAAATAATAAGAAACACTTTTACTATTTGGTTTTTTTAGTGTCAGAATACCGTATATTTTTTTGTTGTAAGCCAAAGATTGTCCCAACAATTGACAGTCAGAGCAAACTTTTCTTACATATTTATATTTGTCATTTATACTTTTCGCAATAATCGATTTTTCAAATGAACTTCCATTTCTTGAAATATTTTCTATATTTTTTGTTGTTGAGTAAGACGTCATAATGAATAAGCAAATTATGAATTCTGTTTTTTTTATTTCTTTTATATTTTTCTTGATTATATTTTCAATTTAGAATTTGTTTTATATAACCGCCAGCTTTTAGGGTATGATTTGTTAAGTGATTTAAGCACCCAATTTAACAAATACAAAACAAATAACAAATTCGCGAGGACTTTTGTAAGTAGGCGAGAACTAGTAATAAATTATAAAAGGTGTTGGCAATAGTTTTTACTTTTTCTAGATATTTATAAATGGTATAGCTTGTTTAGCTTGATAGAATGTATATCCAATCCACAATGCGTATGCTAAGCCAAAAACAGTCACAACTATAATCTGATTCCTCGTGGTCGTCTTCCATTTTTTTGAAATTAATAATGCGAAAATTGGAATTATTTGTATGCTGTGTAGCCCAAAAAAGTGTACAACTCTCAAATCTCCAGCAATTGTACTCCAATTTACTAATGGAAGCCCAGGGCCTCCATCGTCAACACCAATATTATGAGACATTTCACGTATCATTTGACCACCAACCCAACTGCCAAAAAAAACTATTACCCATCCTAGAAGGATAGCCCATTGAATTGATTTGTGTGTTTTTAATTTCAATCTGATAGTATCTAATATAAATAATGCCATAATTAAAACATTAATAGCTATTAATATTCCCATTGCAGCGAATATTAAACTATCAAATGGATTTGATATATTATAATGTGATTGAACACCACGTGATGCTTGATAAATAATAAGCCCTGTTTCTATGAGCAATGTCCAAGAAACAATATTGTTAATAAGATTCTTCTTTCTTTTAGAGAAAGGATATAAGGTCGTAAGAAATCCTACAGTTAAAATATAAATAGCTGTAGAAATTGAAAATTTCAATGGTTTTATCCAAACGTTAATCCCCATAAGAGTTCTATCATCAATAAAACTACCTGATATAGATGCAATAGCAAAAACACAATGGACTATTACAATCCAATACAATATTGGACTATGTTTTTTTATTGTGCTAAATACATACTTTAAATATATCATGATTGTTTTTGTTTAGTTGTTTTAATAATCATGAAAAGTAGAAAGCCGATTGGCCCAAGCATGAAGGTTAAAAAAAGACATGGAGCCATTAGTAATTGATTAATTCTTAATTCTTTATTTTGATCTAACATCCACATGCCTATTAAAAGATCAAAAGCTAAATAATGAACCCAGCCAGCTAGAACTGCATTTTCTTCTGTAAACAATTTCATAACCGATTTAAGGCTTCCAAAATCCATCATTCCGCTTATCTGAATGGCTTGAAAAATATAAATCGCGTATATAAATGCCAATGCTAATGGAATTACTTTAAAATCAATCAAAAATCTGGTTACTTTCCATTTTGATAAAAAGATCATTAAGATCCACATAGGTAATGCAATCGTACTTGCTATTGAAAAAACTGCTGTTGGGGTCATATCTTGTTATTTTGATTTGAAGGCTACTCTTTTGATCGCAAAATATTTGTGATACTCTTTTAAACTATTGTCAACGTTGTTGTAAAATGGTTTTATTTAGTAATTCATTTTCGTAACTTGTATAAATCCGATTTAAGCTATTTTCGTAACTTCTGTTTTCTCAAATATTTTACAAGTACCGGTGAATTTAATCAAACGAAACCAACGAAAAACACTTCATTTCATAACGGAAATATAATGTTAGTGAATACAACCAAAGTTTTAATATTTGGCCCTAATTATTTATTTTGATCCTTTGTTACTTTCGCTTTTTTTTTATGGAGCATTTGCTGTATCACAATCTCTAGATTTTTTTTGTCACGAGATTCAAGAGAAGAAATCAGTTGATTAAGATCATCTAATGAATAAACCAGTTTTTTTGTTGATTCTTCGTATGATTTTCGTATGTTTTTAAAAATATTTATGGCATTTGAATGTTCCCCAGACTGGAGGAATTCTGCTAGGTGTTCTACCATATTGGCGTTACTGGGATATTCCTCATGCTCTAAAGTAGTGGTCACTTCAATCATGAATCGTTCTTTTTTTGCGGAGCCAGCTGCAAACCAAATTTGATCGGCGTATGCTTCTCCAATTTTTAGGGCGGGCATATGGAATAGATCGGAAACCATCAAAGCACGAGGTGTAAGAATGGCTGTTCCATGTTCGTATTTAAATCTAAAAAAAAGGTTCATTACACCGACAAGAATAGCATTCCATTGCGGATAGGAAGTCGATACTTCAGTTATTTCAACCTGACCCATTATTGTTGATTTACCTGCTTTTAGTTTATCTACAGCGGCGGGCAAGGATTTGTTATCAAGCAAGATTTGATCGTCGTCAATGATTGCAAAAACGGTAGAATCCATGAGTGCGCTAAGAGCAGCGACATTTTCTTGTTTAGTTTCAAGCCCTTGAGCATCGACATTACGACGAATTCGTGCTACTAATGTTGAGAAACTTCGTTGATAGACTTCGGCTAAGCCACCTGCTAGTTGTTCAAAAACAAGTTTAACCTGAGGTGTATTATCCTTCAAATCATTAGCTTCGATAAATATTTTGGCTGCCTTTAGACTGATGGCAGTCAGCTCATCAATTGGATACAGAGGCTGATTTATTGAAAGTATAATTTCCACTTTCTTTGGCTGAGACCATTTTTGAGAGATGATAGAGTTGAGCGTTCGTAAAAAACTATCACCTGAGCGATAAATTGGAAGTAAAATAGATATTTTGGGGATATCAAGCCAATCGGTAGAGTTGGCAATAATAAATTCATGGTTCGCTTCAAGATAATCGGTGCTGTTACCAACCCAGCATTTTGCTGAAAAAATTTGATCTCCCATAGGGACTTTATTGCCTTCACAATCAATTACATAAGTTGTCTCCATAATATATTATATCGTTAATTAAGCTCTTAATTCTTGCACAGTTTACTAAATATCTTAGGATTGATATCATACCAACTGCAAAGAAAGTGAAAAGTTGAATAAAAACTATTAATTATGTTTTTTTCCATTGTTGTAAAATTAGTTATTATTTTATTCCTTCATATTTTTTAAATCCTATTTAGTGTGTAATTCCGAAACTTGCTAAATTCAGTAAATAGTTCCGTTTTTTATTTATGTTCTTCGTACGATCTAAGAATTCTTCAACATTTTTTTTACTTTAGTATCTGCTAATTCAATATTTGATAAACGCAATGCATTAACGATATTGCATTTAAATAAGTTTAATTTTTTACAACTTTTTTTGTTATTGTGCCTTTTGAAGTTGTAATACTTAATAAATAAACACCTGTATTAAAATTAGTTAGGTCTATGAGTCCATTAGTTGGTTTTAAGTTTAAATTTATTCCTAAAGTATTGCGAATAACTATCTCTTTAATTTCCAGAGGGTTATTAGTTTCTACATTAATTACATTATTTGTAGGATTTGGAAAAATACGTATGGTATTTTCTAGATCTTCTAAATTTGGAAGTAACAGTGTATTATCTATATGATTTTGAAAAAATAGCCAGGCTTCTTCACTAGCATTAGTATCCATATTTCCCCAAGCTCCAGGCCAATCATGTCCTCCGCCAACTACGTCATAGTACCAAACTTGATTATTGTTAATACCATCTAGATGTTTTTCACTAACGATAGTACTACCATCTGAGGCGTCTATATTTGGTAGTGTTTCTGTAACCACTGTTGTACATTCGTTTTTGTCTGAAAAATAATTAATAGTAAAAGGAATACTTGGATAAGCTCCCCATCCATCATTATTATTTGGATCTCCTGACAACGGGGTTACGTTATCTTGAGAACCGTGTATTTCAAATAAAGGTATTGGTAGACTACCATCACATTCATCTAAAATGTCTTGTAAAATCATACCTGCCACAGGTGCTACAGCTTTAAATGTTTCATATGCTTGACAAGCGAGCATATAGCACATTTCGCCGCCATTAGAAAAGCCAGTCGCAAAAGTATAATCAGGATTCAAACTATGGGTTATTTGAAGGTATTCAGCTAATTCTGTTAAAAAACTAACATCATTTATTGTTTCAGTTTGATGAAAGGCATATCCGACATTCCAAAATCGATTTCCATTCGAGTCGAAAGTTCCTCTGGGGTAACAAACTGCAAAACCGTATTGATCGGCAATTTGATTCATTTCAGAATAATCTCTCATATTATTAGCATCACCTGTAAAGCCATGCATAACAAATACTAAAGGCATATTCTCATTTAAATTTGTAGGTTCATAGTATAAATATTGACGGTCAATACCATCATGTTTAAATGTAATAAATTGTGCTTTTGTGATTAAATGAGAAAATAATAGAACTATTACTAAAATAGTTAATTTATACTTTTCTGTCATTTTATAGGATTTGGAATTGAATGTGAATTTAAAAACATAAAAGTAGTAATTCTAATTTTATATTATAAAGTGAGCTTTTACCTATTATTGCTAAAGTCTTTTATAAAATAAGGAGCGGGTTAATATAAACCTACTTTTCTATTGACAATATAATTAATTACACGGAGGAGCGTTTAATATATTACACTGTTGAGGGTTAAAAAAAACATTAAAAACGGCAAAGTCTACTTTATGTCCATTTGCTTTCATAGTTCTAAATACTAATATTAATAAAATTAAGATGTTTTTTATAGATTCTTCTTTTTTGAGTTATTTGCGTTTATTAATGCTAACGTTTGTGTATATGAAAAGTAGCGCTGAAAATAAGCGATATTTTTTCGGATAAAACACAAGCCGATTTTTTAAATTTTACTAATTATTTTATTTTTGGGAATTTGTCAAATTTAAAAATTTGGCGACTTCCTAAAAATGCCCGAACCATTGTGTTAGCAAAGATTCGCGCTATTTTTTATATACGTTGTTATGGCAAGTTTTATTTAGTTTCTTTTAAAGAGAGAGTAAATTCCGTAAATTAAAACAGCAACGATAAATAACGTAATTACTACACTATATATTGAAACAAAAATATATTCTATCCAAGTCAATAATGGGAATAGACAAACAAAACCAACACCAATCAAAACAATTCCAAAGTAACCAAAATTATTAGCTGTTGAGCTTACATTCTTTTTTTCTTCATCTGTTTTTGACCACCAAACTGTATTGCCAATTAAAATACCAACAATAATAAATGGAATAGCAATTAATAAATATTTCCATACTTCGTCTCCATCAGGTAGTCCAAACTCATAACTTCTTTTTCCTCCACCTCGTCTAATTTGTCCGAATAGTAGAGATGAATTGAGTAGAATTAATATTGAAAATAATAACCTTTTCATTTAAAGACATTTTACTTGTTTCATTAATATGTCTGTATTCATTTCTCCTTTATATGTTCTAGTTAAATTGTCGCTTAATTTTAAACTAATAGTTTTTATTGAAGAATTGTTTATTTTATTTTTATGATTAGAATTTAAGATAAATATACCTTGAGCAACTTCATTATTACCAATATAAGCTAAACCATTATTGATTAATGATAAAGTTAAAAGATTATTGTCATTAAGTCTTAATGTTAAATCCCCTGATATATTTTGAGCTTTATCCGAAAATCGGATTGTTACACTTACAAAATTCGACTGACCATTAGATGCAATAGCCAATCCTATTTGGGTATTATTATCTGAAGCAACTGGTAATGAATTACATTGTACAACGTTGGTTCCATCATCTCTTTTTATAGTTTCACAGTTGCATTGCGAGTAGCTTAAATTTGAAATAAATGCGAAAGCAAAAATTAAGATTGTTTTTTTCATACTTGTATTTTATATAACATTTTTAAAATTTTGGTCTATTTGAGTTACCATCTCCCCAAACAGCCCTTATTATAGCTAATACGATTGGTATTCCTACTATTAATAGAATAAATAAATCAGGATTCATAGTTTGTTAAATTTAATCATTGATATTAGTTTTTATTTGCCATAACTGGTTATATCAAATTTTTTTATGGTATTATCCTTATCTTATTTTGGGGATAATACCAGTTGTTACTTTAGTTTTACTTAATAAAATATAATATTAAAGTAAAAAAAAATGTTTTTTAAGTGTACTCTCTACACTTCTTACATTTGTTAATTATAGCATTTTGTAATAATTTAAATTCTATTTTTTTACTTCTACCTTTTAATCTTTTCCTAAAATACCAGAAAGTACTATACCCCTAAAGCCTAAATAATTTCAAGGTAACACTGCCAAACGAGGTGTCATTGTCATTTGTGTTAATTTTATATTTACTAAAGGTGTTATTATTTCATCTTTATGAATTTCAACAATTTCATTAAAAAATTTTCTCATAATTGTTTATTTTCAATAGCTTTTTACAATCATAAAATTAATTAATTTAATTTGCTCTGTAAGTATTTTAAGACTGTGTTTTTCCACAGTTTTCTAAAGTAAATTACTCTATAAATGCAAGTAATGTAGTCGGTTTTGAAGCAATTATAGATTTTTAAGGATTGTATTAAAATCCTAATTTGTGTAGTTTGTATTCTCTCGGTTTTATAAAATAAGCCTTTTAGAGATTTTTCTATGAAAGGCTTATTTGATAGGTGTAAAGTGTCTGTATAAGATTTTTTGCGTGTTTTAAGCTAGTAATTAACTATATATTGTGTTGGCCTTTGTTTTTCTTGATTTGCTTATTTTCTATAGTTTAGCTATTGCTATTTCTCAGAGTGTCAATAATATAATTGTTAATAAGGTGGCTTTAATTTTTTTATGTTACAAAAATAAAGTGGCACCTATTCTTAAGGTATTAATGTTATTTGTGAAATTAGGAAGATAACCTGCATTTATTTTAAACTTATTTGGTGTTATCATATAATTAAGATTAACCTCACCAGACCATATGGTATTAGATAATATGGTTATTGTTGGGTTTACGAATAAAAATAAGCGTGGATTAAAACTAATACTCATATTAGTTTGAAAATTTACACCTGTTTGAGATTCTCCGATATAATCATTTGGTTCTGTTATATGAACTAAACCAACCCCCGGAAACATTGCGATTTTTGGAGATACTACATAACCTGCAACAACACCCGCTGCTAAAGACCATACATTTGATCCTAAACCATTTTTAAAAGAACCTGTAGGAATAGTAATATCCGCATAAGGCGCAATAGCTATTAATCTTTTTGAAATATTTCTTTTCCATGCATGGAAATAGCGCACTCTGGTGTCAGATATTCCAAACTTTTCCGTTCCTATGTTATATAAGAGTGGAACTTCAATCAATAAAAGATTATCTGGATTAAAAGCATATTGTATGTTTATACGCGTACCGTATAAATCTGATCCATTTTTGTAAGATTGATATTCAAAGGTAGCATTAACCTGTGTATAAAGGTTTGTTGGTTTTGATGCATCTACAGTTTCTTTAACTACTTCTTGAGCAATTATAGTTTGCAATCCCACCATCATTAAAGCAATGTATAAATATTTTTTTAGAACTTTCATATGTTTTATTATTAGTTATTTTATAACCTGAGAATCGCTATTTTAATCCGTTTGCAAGGATCATATTTCCAAGTGGTTAGCAGGATAATTAAAGCTTCTCAAGTGTTTTATTATAGTTTGGCGAAAACACGGATAAAATCACATCTTTGTTTGTAATCCCATTCCTTTTGATCGTTTTTTACCTGTGTTATCTAGTTAATATGTACAATCATATAGCTTTAAAAAGCCTCCTTTCGAGTTTGGAAAGGAAGCCTTTTTTTATTTTTTGTAAACAGATACGCCTTCTTTTATTGTTTCCAATACAACAATATTTTTAATATCTTCTTCTTTTATCTTTAATGGGTTTTTGTCTAAAATAACGAGGTCTGCTAATTTTCCGTTTTCTATAGTTCCTTTCTTATTTTCTTCAAAATGTTGATAAGCTGACCATTCTGTAATACCTTTTAAAGCTTCATAAGGAGTTAATTTTTCTCCTGCTCCAATCAATTTACCAGATCTAGATTTACGTTCAACTGAAATACCAACCATTCTCATTAAATTGGGCAAAGCAACAGGGGCATCTGTATGAATTGTTAACCTTAATCCTTTATTTAAAGCAGTTCTGGTAGGGCTTATTTGATTTCCAAGCGCTTCTCCAATAATTTCCTTATGCCAGTCTCCCCAATAAAATGTATGTAAGGGAAATAAAGACACAATAACATCTAATTCTTTATAGGAATCTAGTTGGTCTTCTCTAACATATTGTCCATGAATCAAGACATTTCTCCTGTCTTTCTTTTCAAATTCACTAGATACCTTGCCCATTGTTCGAATCATTTGATCCATAGCAGCATCTCCATTTGCATGCGTTTGAACTTGCCAATTGTTTGTAAAAGCTTTTCGATATAAAGATTCAAGAACACTATCTTGAGGTATTGCAGGGTATCCTAAATAACCTTCTTTAGCACCATCTGGTGGCAATAAGTAAGGTTGCGTTCGCCAAGCAGTTCTTCCTTGCGGCGAGCCGTCTAAAGTTAGTTTCATACCTCCAATACGATATTTTTTATCATATGTTTTCGAATTCCATTTTGTATTCATAAGCGTATCTACAAACATGTAATCTACATAACTTACAACGTCAAGTTTTAGTTTTTTTTCTTCTGCTTTGCCCGCTAAAAATGCGTGATTCTCGAGCATTGCTCTTCCTTCTTGTGCTGTTGTATATCCAAAAGATAAGGCCATATTTTGCCCAGACTCGAAAAAAGTTTCCGAAGCCTCCTTTGTTTGTGGTGTTAAAGCTTTTGCATAATATGGGATTGCAGCAAGTTCTTCTAAAACACCATTAGGTTCATTTCCGTTTTCTCTTCTAATAAGTCCTCCTTCAGGATTTTTTGTTTCTGATGATACATTTAAAAGCTCTAAACCTTTAGAATTTACAACTGCAAAATGACCAGAAATATGTATGATCATTATTGGGAATTCAGTCGTTACTTTATCAAGGTCATGCTTCGTTGGAAATCGTTTTTCTTCAAGAACGCTATCATCAAATCCAGCACCAAAAATCCATCCTGTTAATGCACGATTTTCTGGTGTATTCCATTCTTTTAATATGTCAATAATTGCAGCTATATTATTAGCGCCAGCATCTGGTGGTGGTAAAATTTGAGCTCCAATAGCTTGAGACGAGAAGTTTGAAAAGTGTGCATGAGCATCTATAAAACCGGGTAGCATTGTTTTGCCTTGTAAATCAACCTGTTCTGCTTTACCGTCAAATCGAGCAAGAGCATCGGCTTTACTTCCAGTAAAAATAATTTTACCTTCACGTTGCACTAACGCTTCTGTATAAGATGGAGTAGCACCAACCATCGTAATAATATCACCTCCGTAATACAACGTTTGCTGAAGCTTATATGGTTCAGCGACCGCTGTCCCTTCGGTTGTTTTTGTTGTGTTCTTTTTAGTTTCATTGCAGCTCGACAGTATTATGGCTAACAGCAGTACTAGTTTTGATAAGTGTTTCATAGGTCCCCTTTTTTTAATTATTTATACTTTTATATAGTTAGCGTAACAGTGCTTCTTTGTTCTAATCTTTTATGTTAACTCACTTCTTGTGTTCAAATTTATACCAAATAGAAAGCATCAAATGCATTTCATTATTTATCGCCTAAAGCATACTATTATTTTGTCTTGCCGCCCTTGAGGTTATTAGATTTAACAATATGGAAACCTCCTTCGAAAATAGTCGCTAGCACCTTAATATTTTTAATTTCCATTGGGTCTACTGAGAACGGACTTTCATTTAGGATCACAAGGTTTGCTCTTTTTCCTTTAGCAATAGAGCCTATTTTCTTTTCTAAATTTAAGGTTCTTGCCGCATCGATGGTAATTGCTTTCATGGCATCGAATACAGGTATTTTTTGATCTGGCGAAACTGAATTATTTTCTGAGGTAACTCTATTAATAGCGGTCCAAGCAAGCGTTAGTGGTTCCATTGGAGCCATTGAGAAATCAGAATGAAAAGAAACAGGAATCTCTCTTTTTACTAAGCTATTGATTCTAACTAAATTATCTCCTCTTTCTTTTCCTAAACCATTTTCTCTGTACTTGTCAGATAAAGCCCACAAGTAGTAAGGATTTACCGAAGCCTCAACTCCAAGATCTTTGATTTCTTGTGCCATTCCATCCGTATAATATCCCATGTGGTGCAGTGTAAATCTATGGTTGTTTCTAGCGTTTCTCTTTTGATCTAATTTTAGAAAATCCAGCACTTGTTGAATGCCTTTGTCTCCGTTAGAATGCACGTGAATTTTATAATCATTATCCCAATACATGCTAATTTGCTCTTGAAATAAATCTAAGGGTGTCATCCATTCTCCATGATGACCATCTGTATAATCATCCTTCATTTGCATCAACTGAGAATAGATAGCTCCGTCCGAAAATAATTTAACCTGTTTCGGTAAAAAGTGAATATTATCAGTGCTATATGTTTCATTCAGTGTTTCCATAAAAGCCATGGCTTCTTTATTACCGCCTTTCATTCCAAATAATTGAGTTCCACTTGGAATAAGAAATACGTCATAAGGAGGGTTTTTTGCCATTTCCTTTTTTAATAATGCCAACTCTCCATCAAAATCTGTACTTGGAAATCCTGGTTCTGCAACCGTAGTAATACCATTCTTTTTGATAATCTCTGTCATCATTCCGAGGCCTTCCATATATCTTGAAGGTTCAAGCATAATAGGCGCCATTTTTGGAACTAGTTCCATCCATCCGCCTTCGTAAAAGTGTCCTTTTTTCCATTCTACTTGGGGGTTACCTTTAAAATCTTGCTCAGTAATTCCTAGTAACTCAATGGCTGCATCATTTAAATAGATTTCATGAAAAGACCTATGTATAATTCCAATAGGCTTTTTTTTTGTTATATTATTGATAATATCTCTGGATAATTCTCCGTGCCATAATTGATGATAGCCCCAAATAAAATACATTTCTCCTTCTTTTGCATTTTCTGTAATAGAAGATGTAATCTTATCTATATAAGCCTCGTGACCAGAAACGCCCTTTTTTATGCCGTTAGGCAAAACCCAATCATAAGGAGCTATAATCTCGTTTGGCAGCATTGTTGCTGCCAAAGAAGGATGCACATGCGGTTCTACAAAACCTGGCATTAGGGTATTTCCTTTAAGGTTATGTTTTTTAGAATTTGGAAACTCCTTTTCAGCATCTGAAAGGGCTCCGACAAATACAATTTCATCATCTTGGGTAACAATAGCCTGCACCATTTTAAGACTGTTGCCATTCATAGTGATAATGTTTCCACCCATGTAAAGCACCGAAGAAATTTCTTGTTTTTGATTATTCATTTTTAAATGCTCATTGTTCTTACATCCTATAAAAAGGATGCTAAGAAAAATACCCACTGTAATTTTTAGTTTCATAAGTTTTTTTTATTAATATTAAAAATTATTTTTTGATCTTCTTCTATTGAAGTCGTCAAATACTACATACGTATAACAGCCAATTCATTTCGCACTATATCTAAACTCCAACAATATGTCAAAGGATTAATTACAACGTTTTACAGCATCCTCGTTAATGTTTCTTTTTTGGCCATATTTTACTTACCGTCAATGCGATTCCCCAAGAATTATAATAGTTCCACTTAGCATCCCAAACTAAAGCAGCGCCAATTTCCCAATTACCAGGAAGGTGAAAACCATATTCAGCACCTAAACGCGTCATCGTTAGGGTGTTTTCTTTTGTAAATTCAGCACCAACTCCTGCGATTAGAATAAGTCGTTTTCCTGGTTTAAATAATAGAACTGGAACGCTAGCAATAGGATAAGAACGTTCCAATAATTCTTTATCCCCATGTTCAATTATAAAGGATTCTAGAATAAGATCATTCTGAAGCCCAATGGCTAATTTATCAGAAAACCAATAATCATAATTTAATGACCAAGAAGCTAAAGCAAGCCATTTCGTGTCACCATCAATCTTGCCTTCTGAGACATGGGTATGACCTAAACCAATAGTTAATCTATTTGCTCTGTTATTCCCATTATGTTCTTGATTTAATAAAAAACCATTATTTTGAGAATACCCTATGGAATAAATTATTACAGTAAAAAAAATGAATAGGCTTATCTTCATTTTAAAGATTAATTTTCTTTTTGTAGCATTAGTTTTTATATCATCATTCCAATAAATTCCGAGGTGTATTCATCGGTGAAAAGATGTAGATTTTATTTTTCGAAAATAGAAAATTTTAGTTTCTTTAGAAGACTAATTAATAATAAAAATGTTCAAGATTATAAATTTGTACAAGTTATAATCAAAGAAAGTTAAATAATTTATGACAATGATTTGATGTATTTAGAGGGTGTCATTCCTGTGTTGTCCTTAAATGCTTTGGTAAATGTAGTTCTTGATTTAAACCCAACCATTTGACCAATACCCGCCATACTTAAATTATCCCATTGTTTATCTGTATTTAACTTTCTGATAACTTTTTCAATTCGTTTTTTATTTAGCAACTGATTAAAATTTAATTTATAAATGTTGTTAATGATATAAGAAAGTTTGTTTTTTGAGATACCTAGCGATTCAGCTAGTTGATTTTGTCTGAAATTTATATCCAAGAAATTGACATTTTCTTCAAAGTATTTTTCAATTTTTAAATGATAGTATTCGGCATCATTATTGTTTGTTTGAGAATTTATTGAGTTCATGGTTTTTAGTCTTTTATTTTTTTTCCATTTGATTGAACCATATAATAATTGTGGTTGCAAGAACAAATTAAAGGCAACAGTTAATTCAATTAAACCAAAAAAAAATGCTCCAATATTATAAATAATAAAATCTTTGGAATTAAAAATTATCAAAAAGATAAGCACAGAAAAACAAATTAATTGAAATAAACTAGTCCATTTAAACCAAGTAAAAAGATTGTTAGCTTTTCGGTTATGCGTAGATTTTTTTTTGAAAATATGACAAAAGACAATAGAAAAAAGAATAATTCCCAAGGATAATTGCAAAATGAAATGCCAATAATTTGGAATCCAACCCTCCTCGGAATAAATAATGTCGTCCTTATTAACTGAAACGTTTGATATGTGATTTATTTTTACTTCGGCACTCTGCAAGTAAAAGGGTAGTAGTTCAATGATATTGATAAGTGGTATTAACAATAAAAAGAATTCTATTTTTCGTTTAAAAATTGTCAATTTCGAATAACTTTTATAATAAAAGTAAAAGGAAATACTTAAAGCATATAAGAAAGGACTGGCCGTTCTGAAAAAATGAGGGTATCGAATTATTAACCCGCTTTGAATTAAAAAGATAACAAAGGAGTAATAGCTAAGTGAAAAGATAAAAAAAAGAAAAAATACCTTTTTTAAAAGTTTTGTACGCAATTTCAATAAAACAATTAAAAATGCTAGAAGCCCAATTACAGATCCCGTAAGAAGAATGTAAGATGTAAATTTCAAATTATTAGTCTCTTTAAGGGATCAATAAATATACGAAAAAATTAAACAAAACAAGTATTGGTGGTATTAGTTACTTTTTAATTGTTGACTAACGTTGTAGTGTATGATTTATTACGTGTTTAAACAACTAATTTAGCAAATACAAACCCAATAGAAAATCTTCGAGGAGTTTCGTAAATAGGCTAGAACCAGGTAATTAATTTTTAAGGTGTTGCCATTTGGTTGATTTTTCTTATACGACTAAATTCTGTTTTCTACTTTTTAGCATTTGAGTAAATTCGAACATCGATTTATTCCTTAATATTTTTCAATTCCGTTAGAGTGAGCAATTCAGCAACTTATTAAATTACACACACAATTTGGTTTTGTTTTCCAATTCCGTAAACAAACTAAAAAGTCTGCTGTTAATTTTATTCAGATTTAGACTGCCTATTTTTCTTAATATCTTTTACTTAATAAGCCAAATTTAAATTTTGAAGGACTCAAAAATATACCTTAATTTTGGTCAATCAACTATTTATATATGAGTCATATAGGTTGTTGTTAGTGGTTTTTCTCTATCTGTTTTAAAATTAACTATTTGCTAAATCTTTGAGCATTTAGAAAATCTATCGGTATATCTGTTTTACCATTAATTGTTAGGTCAGCCATAATCTCTCCGATTACACTGGCGAATTTAAAACCATGTCCACTAAAACCAGCAGCAATTGTAACATCTTTATCAAAGCCTGGTAAGTAATCCACAATGAAATTTTCATCAGGCGTATTAGTATATAAACACGTTTTCATTTCAATAGTATTTTTATATCCATCTGGAATAAATTTGTTTAAAAATTCTATGAGAATATTTTCATCAGATTCTTTCGTGCTTCTCCTTACCATATCAGGGTCTGTAACATCTCCTCCGGGATAATGTAAGGCAAGTTTCATTCCTAATGGTCCACCAAATTTACCGACTGGAAGAATTGGGAATCCGTAAAAGTCATATCCGTTATGTAGTAAATTCCAACAAGGAAACTTATTTAGTTCAAAATTATTCCACTTTTTTGGTTGAACCCAAGCTAATGCCTGCCTTGTCACTTTAAAGTTTTGGGCGAGATTAGGAATCATTTTTCCTGCCCAAGCTCCCGCAGTTATAATCAACTTTTTAGTCTGATAAGTTCCTTTGTTAGTTTTTACCGTAATAGTTCCGTTTTTACGTTTCCATTCTAAAACCTTTTCTTTTGTGCGAATAACTGCACCATTAAACAACGCCTGTTGAACGTATAAAAGAATACTTCGCTCTGGTGTGAGCAAACCAGCATCAGGTTCTTCCAATCTTTCAAAACCGTTTGGAAGCTCAAATTGAGGATATTTTTGTCTGCATTTTTTATCTGATAGTTCATTAACAGGTATATTATATTCAGATGAAGATTTTTTAACCGTTTCTAAAAAAGCATCATTTTTAGTTCCAAAATAGACTAAACCTGTCTTGTAGTAAACTTGATTACCAGTTTCAGATTCTAATGTCTTCCAGTTTTCGTATGCTCTTTCTAACAGGGGAACATAATCTGAAGCCTCTCCATACGCTTTTCGAATAATCCGACTTTGTCCTGAATGTGAACCTAATTCGTGCGGAATATCAAACTGTTCCAATCCAAGAACTTTATACCCTTTTTTCGCTAATTGGTAACAAGTTGATGAACCCATACTGCCAACACCAAGAACAATTACATCATAATTAGTCTGGACTGTTGTACTTTCAATTTCTTTATATATGCTTGCATATAATTGTGAATACGATAAAGTAGCTGCGGAACCTATTGCAGTTTTAATAATAAAATCTCTTCGTTTCATAAATTAGTATAGTTTTGCACCTAAATTCTTTCTGTTTCTTTATCGTTTAAGTTTTGTTTGCATTGCTGCCAAGGTGATTGTATAGAGTTAGTTGCGATGAATAAACACCTAATTTAGTAAATAAAACACAGATATAAGTCCGTTTGGATTTCCGTAAGTAGGCGAGAAGCAAGCAATAAGTTATATACGGTGTTGGCAACTGTTATATTTCTTTACTTTCTCCATTTGCAAGAACTCTGAAGTATTTATTTCCCTTAATAAGCAAACCTTCGGATTTTTGATTTGGCCAGTTTTTATGATAATCTTTCGAGTGTTTAACATCAATTCCGATTACTTTTCCATTGTATAGTCTATTGACTTTAGATTGAAGAGTATGCCCAACCACAATTGTCTTTGCATTGAATTTATTAAGACTTCTTTCAACATCTTCTTGCGTCAAATCATCTTTAAAATAACCTCTGTACCAAGAAATTCCAGTATTTGAGGAAGTCAAAAATTGCTCTGCTGTTCTTTCCTTTTTTGGATAATAAGATTTATAGTAGTTATTGCTTATAATTTTATTGATTTCATCTAAATTTAAATTGTAATCTACTATTTCTGGATGTATTCCACCGTGGGCAAAAAGATTTCCATTAATAAGCTCTAATGTGTTTTTAC
>MDTF01007018.1_pt1 | contig 26042 bp, 21 predicted proteins | sample 811191 | NCBI WGS metagenome assembly MDTF01 (sample SAMN05326649, study PRJNA326480) | marine metagenome | isolation source: seawater | place: Southern Ocean | collected 2011
CAGTGACCACCCTCAGCCAACTACAAGATTGAACGGCCTTCTCAGCAAAGACGTTTCCACCTCATCGAAGATGACCGCCTGCCAAGCGCAGGAGCCGTTCTCCTTTGGGCTTCGGCCCAATGGAGGACCCCACCCCCCCCTCCAAAACAATGAAGAACCGCAATGTTTGAATCTATACGACTAAATAGGTCTATGCGAGCCGATAAATGGTGAAAACTATGTCACAGCAGGAGCCATCGCCCCGCTCATTTGTTGTTGCTGGCATGCCCATGTACAATGAAGAAGAGACGATTGGCACCGTCGTGACAACCGCTCTTCGCCATGTTGATGCTGTGATTTGCATCGACGATGGGTCATCAGATTCTGGGGCTCGGATTGCCGAAGCATGTGGAGCAATTGTGTACCGACACCGCTCGAATCGAGGCTACGGTGCAGCCCTGAAAACCCTCTTTATCAAAGCTCAAGAAATGGAAGCCACTGCTTTAGTGGTGTTGGACAGTGATGGACAGCATGAAGCAAGTGATATTCCTAAACTTCTGGATCCTATATTGTCCGGGAAAGCCGATTTCGCAATCGGTTCACGGTTCATCAATGGTGGTGGAGGAACGGACATGCCGGCTTATCGACGCCTTGGCATCAAAGTCATCACCGCGGCCAGCAACCTCTCAAGCGATTTGGGTATCAAGGACACACAGTCTGGATTCCGGGCTTTTTCCAGTACCGCTTTGGAGCGTTTGCGGTTTGATTCCGAAGGAATGGAATTGTCCCTCGAAATGCTCGAGGATGCCCGGGAAAAACAACTGTCCATCATCGAAGTTCCAACGGTCATACGCTATGACGTCCCTAAAGGATCAAACTTCACCGCTGTATCACACGGGTTCACTGTTCTCACTTGGGCCCTGCTCTCACTTTCACAGAAGAAACCGTTGCTCGTTCTTGGACTCCCTGGCGTTGGACTCTTAGCGACCGGTGCTGCAATGGGATTGAACGTCGCACAAGGCGTAACCATGCAACTTGACAGCATTGTCGGACCGGGTCTTTCTGCCGTCTGGATTGGAGTCTTAGGCCTCTCACTGATGGCAACGGGGCTGGTTTTACAGAGCGCACGTGGATTTCTTCGACATCTTCTGGTTCGCGAATTCGGCTTGGATTAAAACCTCAAACTTTCATCCAAACCCAGCCGCTGAATGAGTATCCTTCAAGACCCTGCTAATCATGCATCAGCCATGGCAAGCGGTTCGAGCGGGGATGAAGGGTTCCTTTCGAATTTGTTTGAACCGCTTGCAAATTTGCAAAACCGCTTCACATCCTCTTCGATGCGTCGCCTTGACTCAATGTACGGCACCATCCTCGCATCACCGATGATGGTGGTGGTGCTTCTTGTCATCATCGCCGGTGTTTTTGCAAGCCAAGGTTTGAATTTCCAGGAACAAATCGATGATGATGTCGAAATTTTCCTTCCTGATGGGGCTCCTTCAACAGAACTGCTCCTCGAAGTGCGCGAAGAATGGTCGACCGATATAGCGGTCATCTACATTCAAACACCCAATGCCATGGATCCTTCCTTTACGACCAACATCACCGATGAGATGTTCCTCAAGGAAATAAGTTGGATTGAAGGCGATGATGACAACGCTAACGGGGATTCAACCGGCAGAGGCATCGATTATGCAAAAGACGACCGTGGCCGCAGTGATGGCGTGTTATGGATCATATCGCCAGCTCAAGTGATCAAAGAAATCAATTCCGCTGACGGGCGGTTCAACAATTCCCTCTGCGTCCATGGAATTAACACCCGCATTCCTGTTCAAGTGGACTGTGACCTCCCCGGTGGTGGCCGATACGCAATACCAGATCAACAACGCATCGATCAGATCATCGAAGAATCAGACGGTGCCTTTGATGCGTTATTCAAGGACACCAATGACATGGATTTGTTCTTCGACAGCGACGGTGACGGAAACACCACCAATGACATTGATGGTGACGGCATTTGGGACACAGCAGCAGTCCTTGTTGGGATGAAAAGCGACCTTTCCGAGACCAATGATTTCGACGATTTTAGCGAGTTGCTCGCTCATTTCCAAGAGGTCATCGATGCAAGGCCAGATGAATACACCCAGACCGATATGACCGTGACGGGATTGACCAAAGTCTTGGAAGATATTTCTGATGCCATCTATGAAGACTTATTGATGATTTTACCGTGGTCGGTCTTGTTTACTATTTTGGTGATCACCGCTCTTCACCGTTCGCTCAAGGTTGTCGTGATTACAGGAACCCCCATCGTGATGGCGCTCGCAGTAACGTTCGGAAGTTCCGTCATCATGGACATCACGCTGACGCCAATGATTGTAGCAACGTTTCCTATTCTGATAGGTTTAGGGGTGGATTATGCCTTGCACATGGTCAATCGAATCGAAGAAGTTCGGCGAAAGGAGATTGACAAAGCCAACGATGAGAACGCCCGAAGGCGTCGAACTGGTGAGGCACTTCAACCCGTTCCTGATTTGTGGGACATCAATTTTTATCGAGAATGTGTGCTCGAGATGACTCGCTCCACCGGTGTGGCTGTCTTCCTCTCTGCGATGACCACCATCATCGGTTTCTCTGTGCTGATCGCCCCAATGATCGTGCCAATCGCTCCAATTCGCTCGGTCGGCATCACATTGGTCATCGGTATCGGCTCAACATTATTGTTCAGCATCATTCTCGTGCCTACGCTTTCATGGCTTCTGAAGTTCAATAAACGAAGCAATCCATCGGTGTGGAAAAACATTGGTACCTGGCCTGTGAAGTGGTTCTTAGCGATTTTGTTGGTTTCGGGGAGCGTCACGGCTTACGGTGTAGCGAACTTAGACACGATGGATGAACCGATCACTGGCTCCTCAGAAGCACCTGACGGGATTGACTCGCTCAACTCCTTAGCCAAATATTCCCGTGAATTTAGCGGTGGACAAACCTCGTTGTTCATTTTTAATGCTGAAGAACGGACCGCTGAAGCTCAGGCAAACAACACGGATAACATCCGTGACCTACCTGTTTTAGATGCCATCGATGCTTTGGAACTTCAAATTGATGACGTCGATGAGACCAACACCACCAGCATCATCACCTTCCTGAGAACGATTCCCGCAACGATCACCCTTACAGATGGAGTCACGCTCTACGAAGGCAGCCTCTGGGATTTACTTCACGACCCGTGTTGGGAGAGCAATGACCCAATCGAATGCAACGTCTGGCTTGGCCTTGAATTAACGGGCCCCGATGGTCGGAAAGGCCTTCGAAAGGACATGGTGAATGCGGTCTTTGACACATTGAGTGAAGAAGTGCGTTCAATGCTGTTGAATGAAGGAGGGACGAAGGCAATCGTTTACGTCACTCAGCCATACATGAACCTCAATGTCGCAGGGGAATTGCGCGACGAAATTGACGGCTTACTCTCTGAGGAACCCGATGTTGCAAAAACAAGCACTTCGCTGCTCACTGGAGGCCTCCCTGTGTCCCTCGACATCAACGATGGCATCCATGACACACAAACCCTCACCACAGTCGTAACGCTCTTGCTTCTGACCTTGGTGTTGGCCATCGTGTTCCGATCGCCCCGATTGGGAATCTACACCATGATACCGGTGGCAGTGGTGATTTTGTGGCAACCGTTGTTGATGAAAAGTGGAGACGTCAATGTCAACATCTTCACCGCAATGATTGGAACGATTGTCTTTGGAATCGGAGTTGATGATTCGATTCACGTTATGCACAGAATCCAAGAAGAAGGTGAGACGCCAACCGGCATCGCCAACGCCATTGAAGAAACAGGTCAAACTATTTTTGAGACCACCCTCACGACGATTTCAGGCATCGCTGCTGGCTTTTTAGCGGCCTTCCCAGGCTTGGAGAACTTCTTCATGATCATGTGCATGTTGATCTTCTTCGCCTTCATCACCAGCGCCTTCCTGCTGCCTGCGATCATCACCTTCGAACACACACTACGCAGCAAATTACGTGGAGAAGATGACTGGAGAGATTACGGAGAAGGAATCGCTTTAGCTTCACCGATTTCAATGAAACCGCTTGATGCGGTGTTGGAACAATGATGCGAGGCATCCATTGTTGACCACGGATGGGCCAGCATTTCGTGACTTTGAGATGTGGTGGGCAGGAACTTTCACGCACTGGAAGGTTCGAAGGTTGATTGTTTGGTCAGGGATACGAAAAGGGTGGAGGGAGTAGGGAGTAAGCCCCTTTCTGTTACCTTTCGGTGACCGCATTCAACTTAGCATCCTACCTGCCCCTCGACGTGCCGTGTCAACGGGGCTGTTTGGACTTGCTCCAACGGGGTTGCTCGTCTCATCGACAACAAGGCAATCTCTGTTTTTCAACTTCATTGTACACACCTTGCATCGTTCGTTTCTGCTGCATTGACCTGACCATTTCTGTTCTCTTACTTCTGTAAGCCGTTTGCACTATGGAGAGGGGACTTTCCTCAGAGTCGAACTCTGTCAGCGATCCTCCTACTCCCTCCAATGGGTGCTTTGGCATCGAGGTTTCAAACCCTTCGCTGTAGAATGAAGATCACTTGTATGGGTTCTCGCCAGGTGGCGAAGAGGCCTGTTGAGCCCCATAGGGGCCTGATACAGGTGGAGTTGTGGGTTGATTCTGCTGAACCGTTGATCCTGGAACATGATAGTTCTTCATCGGAACCATACCCTTTGGTTGAGGTGATTTCAAACCGAACATAAGCACAGCAACTAGCGATACACTGAGCAAAAATATGATGACAAGGAGCATAGGGTTGACCGCAGCCACACTGCCCAAAACCCCTTCAGTACGTGGTTCATCTACAAAGACAGTGCTTGTTTGGGCAGAGGGACCCGCAATGATGTGGTATTCAATCCACATCGTTCCTGAGCGGTCAGGCATCCACTCTTTGCTGTAGTCGAATTGCCCACCTGCAGGAATTTCAACTTCACGTGCATCGATTCGAGTTCGAGCTCCGTTGCTTTCAACGCGTTCGACAAACATCTGCGCCGTTCCGTTGGCACGACCGTTGTTTTCAATGGTCACGCCAAGGCGGAGGACATCTCCTTCAGCGATGTCCTTTGATGGTTTCATCGTAGGATTGGTAAAGGTGTAATCTGCAACCCGTTGTTCAAGCGTCCAAACCGACAAAGGCGCATCGATGTCATTGAACACTGGCGCCATTGGATGGCCTGCGACATCGGAGCCGGTGACCCAAATGCGCAATTCAAGGGCTTGGGTACGCATGGATGTGGTTAATTGTTCATCAAGGTTCAGCACCGCCTCTGTTGGGATCATCGAGCCGTAGGGGCGCCCTCCAACGACGCCAAGGGGAAGCGATCCATTGACAACCACAGGACTTGCGAGGCCAAACCCTGCTTGGTGGACCGCCCAATTCAATGTGAGTTCATCTTCACTTAGCCGATCCTCTTCATCGATGATGATTTCGAATTTTAATGAAGACCATGTTGATTCATCAATGATTGAATTGACTCCCGGTGAGGCGACCCCCACAATGCTTGGGTCTTGGTGATCGACAATGAAGAACGCGAAAGGTGCAGAATCGGTTCGATCGATCGCTCCATTCGGAGGGTCATCAAGAGCGCTAGTGAGTCCATAGGTGCCAGGGGCAAGAGGAGAGATGACAGCCCCGGTAAAGGAGCCATTGACCGATTCAACGGCAGCTTCAATGCCGCCAAGGTCCAACATCAAATCCACGGATTGAATGACTGCGATTTGGGATCGGAACCAGACTAAATCACCCATCACGCCCACTTCAGAGCGTGGTTGAATCCATGTCCCAAGTCCATTGATGGCAACTTCATCAACAGTCAACGTCATGCCGCTACGAGGAATTTCAAACTCCCCAGAAAAGCGCCAGTCAAGTGAAGAAAGTGAGGCTAAGTTCGATTGTCCAGACCGATCGTGGACGAGGATGGAAGGCGTGCGGATCAAACTCACATCGGGATTGAATCCCCATTCAAGAGAGAAGTTGATGTGGAACATTCCCTCTGTCGAAAAGACTTCGCCATCGTTTAGGTCTTCCAGTGTGCATGAGTCGATTTCAATGAAAACTTCACTGGTCAAGCATTGCCCCGTGGTAGCATTCCAGAGAATGTCGAGCGGTGTGTTGTGATTGCTTGCGAGGTCGATTTGAATGGTTTCAATGTCAGACACGCCGTTCATGTCCCAAACAGGAACACTGAGCAGGTTGGCTTCACCAGGGTGCAACCATGCATCGCCTTCAATGTGCCACGAAGCGGGCGTAGAGCCAAGTTGAGGTGCACCGTCGTTATCGATTTGGACATTAAACAACGGTTCTTGGAAACTGCCAGCAGCCAACATAGGATTGCCCGCAGAATCTGCAACTTCGAGCCATCCTCGCATCATCGATCCCGATTGATACGCAGAGGAATCAAACTGGAACAGATAATGACCTTGAACGCCTGTTCGATCTTCTGGAATTTCAAGTTCATGGAGTGTGAGTTCTTCTGCATCCATGATGCCATCCATGTTAGCATCATCAATCCAAGAGCGCCAAAGAATGACCTTGGCATGGGAGGGGAGAACCGGACGGTCGGCAATGAGGCAGTCAAAGGCAGTTGACGGGCCAGCATCAAGATGGTCAAATTCATGGATGTTCATTCCGAGCAATTCAGGAGACACTGTGTCGAAGAAAAAGTCTGCATCGTTGGGTACGGCGTATGAAACGTTTTGTCCTTGCAAGGGTTGGAGTTCAATCCTCAATGACACCTTTTCTTTATTGGTTGGGACACTCCAAGGGAAGGAAGCAACACCGTGTGTAAATACGGATGTGCATTGTTGTTGCAAATCCTCAACAAAGAAACACACATCAACGCTGCCGCTTCGTGGGGAGGGGCTGTTTTCAATCCCTTCGAATCTCAATTCGGCTTCGATGGTCACCACATCGCCAGGGTTGAGGTATGGATGGTCCAATTCAGAATGAATGCCGTCGAGGTTCACCGAGCGCCAGTCGAGAAGTTGGACATCGTTTTCGACACCCTGAGCGTTTCCGAGCCCGAAGTTCATCGTCACTGGAATCATGGGCCCAGTTGGTGCAATGAGGTTGACAGAGACGGTCAATGATTCTTCGTCGTCCCATTGCTCGGTGAATTTGAAGCGGTGATCTATTTGGAGGATGGAACCACTGCCAATCACAGTTTTCGACCCGAGACCACCGTTGTCTGACCACACCATTGGTGCGCCTTGTGTTGTGCATCCTAATTCACCCGTTGCTGGGAGGGATACAAAGGGGCATGAGGTTTGAGAACTGCGAACCATACCTTGGAGTTGCAAAGCCACAGACCAGCCATTTGTTTTGACATACGAAGCGGCATCTGTGACCCCGAGCGAGGTGAAATCAAAGGTGCTGCTAATTTCAATCCAATCGGTTGATGGAACAAAAGTATCACTGATGTTGGTGATTTGAATCGATACTGGATCGACTGAATTCTGGGTGGTGATTTGATTCACTGTGAGATGGAGTGCACCCGTTGAAGACATCCGAACAGGGAGCATGATTGTTTTGAGTCCACCCACGGCTGCTGCTGAATGAAGTTGGCTGTTCAAAGCGATGACAAGTGCATCATTGGAAGTGAAGTCCATGCTCAAGGCCGCATCATAAGGTGCGAGCAAACCACCGACTACCAGGTTGGAACTCGAGCTCGTAGAACCTATAGAAAGTTGTATATTGGCCAAGGGCAACCCTTTCATCCCGTGTGTAGCAATCGCCTGTGACAGCGCCCCGTTGAGTGTTGTCAATTCGGCTGGAGTCAGGGTAATCACAATCAAATCTTGGAGGTTAGGAAGGGTTTTGCTCAAGACTTCTTGACCTGCGATGGACAAGGTCATGGCCGGTGTTGAGGATGGTGTTGCTGGTGAAGCCACTGCAAATTCGAAGGCATCGACGCCTGCGAGTGGCAATGCGAACTCAAAGGTAGCTGCTGCGCTTGGGGTTGAAGCCCTTGTGTGCCACATCTCGCCGTCAAGGAATCGATCTTGGATACCCATTCGCCCCACTTCTGGCAACATCATCGACCAGTCATTCACACCGTCAAGTCCGACATCAAATCGAAGACCGTCAACAATGCTGGTACGAATCATTTCCACATCAAACGTGCTGAGGGTCCATGATCCACCAGTTGAAATCACCCTGAACACAGCAGTGTACATTGGTGCATCAAACCAAAGTTGCACACCCGTCTGCATATTTTGCCATGTAACACCGCCGTCAACAGACGCTTGTAGTGTGGCTGAGCCTGACAATAAACTGTTGGAAACCACACCTGCGAAACCGCTTCGAACATGATAGGAGGGCGAAATCAGATCACCAGAGCCAGAGATTTGACCCGACGTCCATGAGACCCCTTGTAGTTGCCAACCTTGACCAGTTGGATCTTGATTGAAGTTTTCGAACAGTGCCCCGTCAAAGTGGAACCCATAAATGCTAGGAACACCCATTGAGCCGCTTTCCATATGGACATCCAAACGGACAAGCGGGTGAGTGTGCCAATCGATCATTCCAAGATCGATGCTTCGATCAGTCATGTGCTCAAAACCATCCACTGGTTGGTTGGTCGAAGCATCAAGAAGACGCCATTCAAGCACAGCGTTTCCAGGAATCAAAGCGTCCATGTGAAGGTAACCAAAGGCTTTGTTTTCGCCCTGGCCCAAAAGACTGGGGCCAAACGCCGAGGATGTCCAATTACCCTCACCTGATGAAACACCGGTGTTGGTTGGTAAAACGGACACGTCGTCAACGTTCCAACCAGTGTAGGTGACTGAACCATCCGTGCTCCCGATGCCGAACCGAACTTGAAAATTTGAGTTCCCTGCCACGTAGTTCGTAATGGATATTGTTTGTTGAGTCATCGAACCGTCATTGACTGAACCTGGATTGGAATAGACCGTAGCCCAATTCCCATTTGTGCCCTTCACAGCCACATATGCATGGTCATAGGAGGAACTTTCAACACCTAAGCGCTTCATGAACTCAAGTTCCCAATTTCCGGAGCATGAGGAACAATCCATCACAGGGGACGTTGCCCAAATGGTCGAACCCATCGAATTTGGATAATTCCCATTGTACGTGTAAAGGGCTTTGACGCCACTGCTCACTCCACCGTTTTGACCAAGAACGGTGTCATAGCCCCAAATCCAAGAGGGTGACCCGAGGGTCCAACCGTGTGATGCTGCTTCGAAATCCCATTCCCATCCTTGTGGCAGAATGGTCAGTGACGAGCCATTGACGTCCATGCCGTCATACACGGCACCTGTTGAAAAATCACTGGAATCCGTCCACGACGAAGCCAAAGAAGAAGGAAGCCTCATGGGTTCAACTTCGATATCGATGCCTTGGATGGCTTGACCGTCGGGCACCTCTAATTCGATTTTTGTGCTTGCTCCATCAGGAAATGAACCGATGGTTATGCTCTCTGCTTGTCCCAAAGTGACGGCATGTTGCGGCGATGCATCGTCATCGAAGTCAAAGGGTTGTGCAGGGGTGTAACCTTGCAGAAGCGTGGAAAGGAGAAACAGGACAACAACCAGGAATGAGCGGAAACCCGCCCCCACATCACTGCCCATGAGACAGCCTACGCTCCTCGGCAGGTGAAAAGACTTCGGCTAATTCACCCGGGCCATCGGTGACGATTTCCAATCAATCATGACAACATGGATGAGCAAAGGCTCAAGTGCTTTCCGCTGTGAAAGCATGCCATGAGCGATGTGGAAGCCCTCAAAAAAGAGGCCGGTATAGCGGCATGTGCATTCGTGAAAACTGGCATGAAAGTGGGCCTTGGAACAGGATCCACTGTGAAACACACCGTTGTGGAACTCGGACGACGTATGGCCGAAGAAGGGCTGGAGATCGTTGGTGTGCCAACTTCCTTGGCCACTGAAAAACTGGCGATACAGGTTGGTATTCCTTTGGTGGAATTGTCGTCGATTGATGGCCTGGACATTGTCATCGATGGCGCAGATGAATACGATCCCCAATTCCAACTGATCAAAGGAGGCGGAGCGGCCTTACTACGAGAGAAGGTTGTGGCACAAGAATCTGCAGCCATGGTCGTCGTTGCTGACGACCGCAAGCGTGTTGCTGCTCTTGGCGCATTCCCCCTTCCAATCGAAGTGACACCTTTCGAATACGAAGCAACCATTCGCGCCCTTGGACGCCTTCTGGATTGCCGAGTTAACTGTCGAATGGCTGGCGATAATGCTGTGGTGACCGATAATGGAAACATGATTGCTGACGCTCACATGGGTCCCAACATCACAGATCCTGTGACAATGGAAGCTGCCATCCTGAACATTGCCGGTGTGGTCCAAGTTGGTTTGTTCAATGGCATGTGCGACGCAGTCGTCTTGGCTGGCTCCATGGGCGTTGAAACAATCATCAATCCACACGGACGATTGAAGTGATGCGCCGCGGGTCGATGTCCGTCAATCATTAAATACGGGCGGACGGACGGCGGGGTGGGCTTGTAGCTTAGTCAGGTAGAGCGATGGACTCTTAATCCATCGGTCGCGGGTTCGAACCCCGTCAGGCCCGCCACTCAAACATCATTTGATTTCTCAATCACGATGCCGAGAACACTCGACGTTGGGATTTTCCCAAAATTATGAGAATCTTCTGAAGAGGTCGGGTCAGGATTGTCACCTTCAACAAAAACCTCAGAACCTTCAATGGAAGTGACACGTTTCACTAGATGAAGGGTCTTGAATGGATGTTTAAACACCACGACTGAACCAATGATGACTGTGGATTCAGATTGATCATCACAGAGGAGTCGATCACCGTCGTTGTAACTTGGCCACATGCTGTCGCCAGAAACAACAGCAATGAAGCGCGCCATGAGGGGCCCTCAACTGGCTCGGATCCAAGGAACTTCTCGGCCCTTGATTGCCCAGAACATGGTGTGGATTGCTTCGATAGCGTCCATCAGTTCTTGAGCGTGCATAGAGGAAACCTCGACCTTGCAGGCACTGCAAAGTTTGGCTGCTTGCCAGAAGGTGGTGTGAAGTTCAGGATGTGCATCGAGGTGCTGAGGCTTGAAGAAATCAGTCCAGAGAACGAGCAATTCATGCTTGCACTTTTGGGCTTCTTCATCCTTGATTGCTGCATAGCGGCTCATGGTGTTGAGGTAGGCTGCCATTGACTCTGAACTGAACACCTTAGGGTATTCTAGAGCGAGCATTTTCTTGGTCATCGATTGAACTGCTTCACCGGCGATACGGGCGCTAGCGGGGTCATAGACACCGCATGGTCCGTCACAATGTGCAGAGGCTTCAATCTCGGGTAGGATGCTGTCGTTGGTCATCAAAATTGCCATACCGCCCTAGTACATGAACATGCGCTCAGGCACACATCACACGACAATTGTCGTTCCTGCATTTCCTCGTAAGGCATCCAATGCATCCCCTGGCTGGCAGAGGATCGCTTGAAGGCCTGGCCGGTGAAGGGCTGCTTCCATGAGGCTGCCAATTTTTGGTCCCATTGAGCCGGGTGGAAACTCCCCTGCTTCAAGGAAAGCCTCACATTCATCCAAACTGAGTCTGGCATGACTGCGTTCTTTCTCGGTGCCAAAGCCTGTTCGGACAGCATCGATGGCGGTCGAAATGATCAGGACTTCGGCTTCTAATTTAATCGCAAGGAGGGCGGACAATCGATCTTTGTCGATGACGGCCGGAACACCGGTGAAATGTTGGCCTTTCCGGACAATTGGTATGCCACCACCACCGCCACAAATGACGACGGCATGGAGGTCGACCATTTTCTGAATCACTGGTAAATCGATAACTTCCATCGGTAAGGGACTCGCAACAACCCGACGGGGGCCAATGCTTGTTTCAGCAATGTTCCAATCAGCTTCCATCACGACTTTGGCTGAAAGGACGGGACCAACTGGCTTTGTAGGGTTCAGGAAACCCGGATCATTGGCATCCACCAAAACACGAGTCACGATGGTTGCCGTTCGCTCGGGACGTTGGCGACGGGAGAGAATCGAATCGAGGTTCAAGGCCAGACCGTGACCAATCATCCCTTGAGTTGCTGCAACCCATGCATCCATTGAGTGGGTCAGTTCAGTGTCAAGCGCCATCAGATGACCGACTTGTGGCCCGTTGCCGTGCGTGAGGACAACACCCCAACCCGCTTCCAACAGATCGACCACATCGGACATCACATGGGCGAGAACCCGTTCACTTTCTCCGTCCGTCTTCCCTGTTGGTGAAGCAAGGGCGTTTCCGCCAATTGCATAGACTGCGACCCGTGCCACATTGGAGTAGAGCCTTGCAGGTGGTTTGAGGCTTCTCCTTGATTGACCCCTTCAAGGAGCGGTTTCTCTACCTGAACCACCTCACGGGTGCAGGGTGACATTGAATTAGACAATGGCCTACCCGGGAACAGGTGCGAAGATGGTGAAGACGATTTGGATTGGTGATGTGCAATCTGGAATGTACGACGGTCAAGTCGTTGAATTGAAAGGATGGGTCAAGCGAACGCGAGGATCCAATAAAATCCGATTCGTGGTTCTCCGAGATTCAACCGGTACCATTCAATGCGTTGCTAAGCGCGATGTCCTCGGCGATGAAGCGTTTGAATCTGTCAAAGCTGCTTTGATCGAATCAAGCATCATCATCACAGGAACGGTCAACGTCGACGAACGATCTGAAGGCGGCCATGAACTGGTCGTATCGAGCGTCGAGATCGTTGGATCGGTCAACCCAGAACGCCCGTTCCCAATCACCGAATCAGCCATGGCAGCCGCTGATGGCGGCGAAACAGAATTCCTCTTGGACAACCGCCACCTCTACCTGCGAACCTCGAGGATGACGACCATGCTCAAACTTCGAAGCAGTGTGTTTGGCGCAATTCACGGATACTTCCGTAACCTCGATTTTATCGAATACCAAGCCCCGAACTTTGTTGCTGGCGCAGTTGAAGGCGGCTCCACCTTGTTTGAAGTTCCATACTTTGGACGCACGGCTTACCTCACTCAATCTTGGCAACTCTACGCAGAAGCAGCCATGCCCGCTCTTGAGCGGTTGTACACCATCGCTCCTTCATTCCGTGCTGAAAAATCACGTACTCGACGGCACTTGACCGAATTCTGGCACGCTGAAATGGAAGTCGCATGGGCCAGCAACCAAGAGATCATGACGCACGGTGAAGGTGTTGTCCGAAAGATTGCCTCAACCCTCCTCGATGAGCGCACACCTGAATTGGAATCACTCGGGCGTGACCTCGACCTCGTTGCTCGCTACGCGGACAGCCCTTACCCACGCATGCGCTACGACGAAGCCGTCGAAACATTGCAAGGCATGGGCGTCGATGTCGAATGGGGTCAAGACCTTGATTACTCAAAAGAAAAGGTCCTCACTCAGGACTTCGATGTTCCTCACTTTTTGACCCACTACCCAAAGATTGCCAAACCATTCTATCATCGCATGGACCCAGAGGATGAAAAATACGTCTTATGCCACGATTTGCTGGCCCCCGAAGGCTACGGTGAAATCATAGGTGGAGGCGAACGAACGTGGTCCGAAGAAGAAATTCTCAAGCGTTTGGATGAAGAGGGAACCCCCCACGAAGCATACCAGTTCTACATCGATACCCGTTCATACGGTGGTGTACCTCACGGTGGATTTGGGATGGGTGTCGATCGAGTCTGCTCTTGGTTAACAGGTGCAGACCACATTCGCGAAGTCATTCCATTCCCCCGAGACTCCAGGCGAGTCACCCCCTGAGGTGACGAAATGGGATCTGTTATCGCCCTTGGTTGCGGACTCGTTGGTCGGTTCGTGATTGAACGCTTGACACAAGCTGGACATCATGTGACGGTGATCGACCTGACCATCCCTGAAGCGTTTCACAACCATCCGAGCATCGATGCTCGGGAGGGGGATGCGGCAGAACACATCGCGAATTTGCCTCCAAACCAAACCGTGGTCAACATGCTCCCCGGACGAATTGGCGATTTCGTGCGACCGTTGCTGCTTCAGAACGGGCACAACGTGGTCGACCTCGCATTTACAGCAGAAGATCCTCACCGACACCAAGCCATTGCGGAGGCCAACAATGCGGTCCTTCTCTGGGACGTCGGCATTGCCCCTGGGATTTCGAACATGCTCGTCAAACAGGCTTACAATGCGCTTGGACCACTTGATGACATTTCCATTAAAGTTGGTGGAAACCCCTGCGAAATGGACGATGAATGGTCCTACATGGCTCCGTTCTCCCCATCTGATGTCATTGAAGAGTACACTCGACCTGCGCGGGTTCGAATCGATGGAGAAACCGTCGAAGTCCCTGCCTTGAGTGAACGCCATGACATCGAAGTCGATGGGTTTGGTACCATGGAGGCATTCCTGACCGATGGGTTGCGCAGTGTGCTTGACACCATCCCCTGCCGAACGATGAAGGAATACACGGTTCGTTGGCCAGGCCACATCCAGCGGTGGGTCGATGAAGGCCGTCACATGGATGAAGAAGAGTTGCTTGCCGCTTGGACTTTTGATTCAAACCGGAAGGAATTCACTTGGCTAGAGGTTCGAGCATCCAATGATTCTGGCACCCGCACCACAATTGTCCAAGACACTGGATTGAACGGAGATGGCTCAATGGCAAGGACCACTGGGCTTGTCACAGCAGCTTGCGCTCTGTTGTTCATCGAACAAGGCCCTGAACAAGGGTGTGGCCTCGCTCCTGGCGTTCATCCACCAGAAGGGTTGTCAGCTGAGGCAATGCAACACATCATGGATTACATGCAACGCGAAGGCGTGGCATTTCAATTCGATTAAAGCAATGGCTCGCCACATTGTGGGCAAGGCATTCCAGGAATAAAAGACCCAAGAAGAAAACCACAGTTTAGGCAAATCGAGGTCAGCATGTCATCTCCGAGCATGCCTTTGCATACATCTTGAACTTCATCAAGGTGTTGGAGCGAGATTAAAATGCTCAAAAATGATTTTTTCGACATGCTTGAGATGCTTTTCCTCAACGATATGAAGAGCGTGGGCCTTTGGTCGATCGTCCCAAGGGTTGAAGCAAATTGGCAATCCTGATTCGTGGAACATACTGATATCACCTGCAGAGTCGCCGACCGAAGCGGTGTTTTCTTTGCTAACGCCAAGACGGCGTTGGAGCATTTTCACAACAGATCCCTTTCCATCCATTTGCACTTGATATCGGCCGAAATCAGCGATTTCATGGTCGCCATTTTCAAGTTGCTTTCCTTGCAACCATCCATTGGTGAACACGTGAAGTTTCGTGTCCAGACCATCGGCGAACCGCTGCGCAGTAAAGCGGTCAATACCACCCCAACGGCGCTTCCAAGCTTGATCACTCGGAAATTGTGCAGCAATGTCACGGGCTGTTTGTTGAAGTCCCCCACTGACGATGGCCACATGAAATCCCCGATCCAGTAAATGACCGATTAATTCCTTCCAGTAGGGCATCATTGGCATACCCTCCATCAGGCCACGAAGTTCCCTATCGGTCACCAGCGGTCCATCTGCACGGCTTTCTTTAATCAGTGCAAGATCAAGTTTGATCCAGTCCCACTCATCGAGGAGACCTTGGTTGTACAATTCAAACGATTCATCGTTGGATATGCCAAGTCGATCATAGACAAATTGCCATGTGGATAGATGGTCGACCAACACTCGGTCCATATCGAGGCAAACCAAATGTGGAGATGTCATTGCTGTCATAGAATCACCTTTATCAAGAATCGATCATCAATTTCGAGTTGGCCAATCGTATTGAGATTGAATTTGTTCAACCTGTTTGCCCATGATGTACAGAATGAGGGCCACCATGATGCTGAAAAGACCGATCAGCGTCATCGCAATTGTTGCCAGTGTTACGCCAATGGAAGTGGAGTTGATCTCTTCCAGTGCCCCGACAATGTTTCCAGAAAGCCTGTAGCCGAGAATAAACAGGACCACACCTGGTATTCCAAACAACAAAAGTGGATGCTTCGTTTCCAACATCCAGTAAAACAATTGAGCAAACTTAGAAGCGGTAGCAAGCGATTCACGTTGCTGAATATTGACGTTGAATGATGCACGGACGATGCGCACACGCAAGACTTCGTCGAGGGCATCTTGAGAATCTGTCGGAGTAAGGTTCGCCATTGCAGCCATGCCAGCCTTGGTGACCACCATGTGACGGAGGGTGAGTTCTGAAAGAATGCGGTTGACGATGGGGGCCTCTTCCTCATTTTCGAGTTCATAGGCAACATGGATGTCCCAGAGTTCACGAGCACGATTGATCGAAAGCGAGATGTCCTGCAACTTCCATGCTGCAGTCACATGGATCAATAACGTAGTTTTGGCTTCTGAGAGATTACTTTCGTGTAGGAATTTAGCGAGTTCGATAGCGTTCAGATGAGGTGTGAAATGAAGCGCTGTGCACCCGACCTCCTCTGCCAATTCAACGGTTGAATCATTCGAACCAAGGTCGAGGAGAACAACATCGTCAGCAATCTCCCTGGCACGTACGATCAACGAGACAACGCGCAACTCGATGTCACCACCGATGAGAACAATGCGCAATGGAACAGGTGCCACAGGCATCATGCTGTGCCATCCACCTATCAAACCTCTCAAACATCGAATGCCATTTTGGTCCATTCCTGCCGATGAGGGACAGACACACAATCCGAACACGCATGTATTTGAGTCAAGGTGGATTGGCGTCCACATGGAAGGTGGCTGGTGCATTGGTGTTGTGGTTCCAGCCCGCAATGAAGCCAAATTCATACGGCATGTCATCGAAACAATACCAGCAACTGTTGATTGCATCGTTGTGGTCAATGATGGTTCGACGGATGCAACATCAACTGAAATAAAAAAAGCCGACATCGTTGCAAACCTGATTGAAATAAATCTTGACGGTGAAGGTGTTGGAGCGGCCATTGATGCTGGACATCAAGCCCTCTTGGACCACTTTGATGACAAGTTCATCAGTGTTGTAATGGCTGGAGATGGTCAAATGAACCCTGATGACTTGCCACGGCTGATTGCCCCGATCCTCAATGGAGAAAGCGACCACGTCAAAGGGGATCGATTCAACCACAGTCAAGGTGCTGGAACGATGCCGCTTGTGAGGCGAATCGCAAGTAAAATCTTAGCTATAGCCACGACCTTAGCCAGCGGTCAAAGCCTCAGTGACCCTCAATGTGGCTACACTGCAACTTCATCGGACGTGCTCAAACAATGGCCTTGGCAACGATCATGGAAAGGCTATGGATATCCCAATTATTGGCTCATACAGTTGTCCAAATTTGGCTACAGAATCAAAGAGGTTCCTGTGCAGTCCATCTATGGCCAAGAAAAATCAGGCATTCGCCCATTGAGGTTTTTTTGTTCTGTTGGTCCAATGATGGCGTTTGAGCACCATCGACGAAACCTTGCATGGTTGTTCAGCAAAAACATCACCCCGCATTCGCTTTTTGCACTGATTGCATACGTGATTGGTTGGATTGCTGTGCTCCCTGGAATCAGCACAGACATCGAACGTGAGATGACATCAAGGGGTTGCCCTCCCGTTGTGTTGATGATGGCGGCATGGGCGGTGGCACACTTTTTTGACAGGGCAGCCACCAGTACGGTACAGGAGCTGAGGTTGAATGCGAAGGCACGACAAACGACGTAAGCCAAGAAAGGCGCATGTGCGCCACATTCTGACCGCTGCGAAACCGGACGCACGGAACTTGTTGAATGAGATTCAATCGGCGAAGAATCCGCTCAAGATGTTCAAGAAACTGGCAAAGAAACACTCCAATTGTTCAAGTGCTAGCAAGAAAGGAGATTTGGGTGAATTTGTCGAGGGACAAATGGTACAAGATTTTGAGGACGCTGTGTGGGCAATGGAACCTGAAACCGTTCCGCAGTCCTACATCAAGACACAGTTTGGATACCACATTTTGTGGGTTCATGAAATTATTCTACCAGAATAAATTCACATCAATGCTGGTGGGCGATCCAGGATTTGAACCTGGGTCCAAGCGTCCCAAACGCCCGAGTATAGGCCAAGCTAACCCAATCGCCCTTGCATTCCGTCCCACGAGGTCCTACCTATGAAGTTCACTCAAGGAGCATCCACCGGCCCACATCCAATCGCAAGAGCATTCCCTGAACTTCAGCTTGCTCAATAACTTCGCTCGCATCCAAATCTGAGTGATTTCGGTTGAGTGTCTGCTGAATTGAATCGACCGTTATCGACCCGTCATCCTCGCATGACTCTTGCACCCAACGACCGATGATTCGAGAGGGGGTTTCGTCATTGTAATCAGACAACGGTTCCTTTCGCAGCATACGTGAGCGCAGCATGTCACGAAGTTCCGGGGGCGTGTTGGCAAGGGTGACCTCTCTGCGCAGGTCCTCAGCCGAGGTGACGCTCATCACGAGGGCACCATGTTCTTTGAGATCTTGACCACAATGCGGGCAAGATTGGGCAGGACCCTTGCGGCCGTGGCATGTTGAGCAAGCGGGGCAACGGATGACGTTGTAGCCCGCATTGGTCATGGGATGCGTCTGGGCCGAGGGTCTTTCAAGACTCCTTTCAAAGTGAGAAGTCTGTGTTCTGCTTTTTCGAACCTGGCCGGAGTGCTGGTGCTGCAGGGGCTTTTACATCCACGCGCTTTTGTGGTTGTTCGACAGCTCGACGAGTGAGACCGCCACGGACCTTGCCTGTTCCAGTCCTTGCTCCCAAGGAAAGCGAATTCGGTAAAATCAAAGCAGCCATTGCGACCCCATGGTGATCGTTTGCGGCGGTGACTTCATCGACAGCAACGTCGAAGGACTTGACCTCTAGATCTCGGCTTGCCAATCGGCGTTGTAAGTTTCTTCGCAACAAAAGAGAAGTCTCTTCGTAATCCAAGTCGGTCGAAATGGTCGCCACGATAGCGCATTCATCCCCTTCTGGCGTTTCGCATGCAGCCCAAGCAACGCCTGCACAGGCAGTCGAGCCGTTCCAAGCGTATGCTGTGGCAAGATGGCACTCGACAAGCGAACCCATTGGAAGAGATTGAGGGGCTGTAGCACCAAACCCTAGGGGAAGCATTGCTCCTTTCATCTCGATAAGGCGTGTGTCACCCAAGCCCAATTCAACCAGACCTTGATCATAAGCATCTTCTGCATTTTCGCCCCATGGGGCAACGGCAGTCATCAGCCATCCGGGGCATGCGACGGAACTTGTTCGACCAGCATCATTCGAGTACATGTTACCAAGACAGACGCAACGGGTTCATGAACACCATGGTCATCCCAAACACATGGCGATGAATTCACGGGTGCTGTTGGCTGCGAGCGCCATCGGTGCGGTGCTCATTGCTGCAATCAGCAATGTGGTGCAGGGAGGAACGACCCTCACACTCCTGTTGGTTGCAAGCACATTGACGTTGGTGTTCTTGATCGGGTCTATGTTCAATGGCAAGGCAAAAAAGCCCTCTTCGGGCTCAACTCTCATCCGTGCTCCAGATTCTATAGGAAAAGCCCCTGCTCTTCATAAGAATGAACAATCAAGCAACGAGCAGCACATTCCCGACCCACTTGAAGCAGGGTTTGATGCACCGTTAATGTGATCAGAGCAACCGTATGGTTTCGAGGTTCTTTGGTGCGTATGTTCTGCACTTGTAGCGTTCTCGCAAGGTGTGACCTAACTCATTGCACTTGTGATAATCACCGTGATGGCAAATGATGTTCTTGGGTGTTGGCTTCAACTGATCGACGAAGTCCAAAAGTTGCCTTCGGTCTGAGTGGCCCGAAAAGCCGTCGATGGTGACCATTTCACAGCCAATTTTGACAATCTCTGTCTTTCCATCGATGATCATTGGCACTTCGCCAAATCCTTTCTGAAGGCGGCGACCGAGGGTCCCTTCAGCCTGGTAACCGACGAAACAAAGTGAATTGCGATCTTCGTGAGCCCAATGACGGAAGTATTCCATCACAGGTCCACCGTTGAGCATTCCAGAAGTTGCTAGAACAATGCAAGGTGAGTTGTCCATGATGATGCTTTCACGAAGTTCCCGTCCCTTCACCGGGCGGAACCATTCACTGGTGAATGGGTTTTCTCCATCATCCTTCAACAAGGACTTTCTCAAGGAGCTGGTGAGGTAATCTGGGTGAGAGGCGTGGATAGCGGTCGCTTCCTGAATCATACCATCAAGCCAGACCGGGACCGGTTTGACCTGTCCTGAGCGGAACAATTCATCGATCGCAATCATCACTTCTTGACTTCGACCAACTGCGAACACCGGGCAGATGACTTTTCCGCCCCTCGCTATTGTACGAGAAATGATGTCGTGGAGTTCTTGGTTTGCTTCTTGTCGCGAAGGCTGGTAATCGCCAGAAGCACCGTACGTCGATTCGATGACCAGGGTTTCAACCCGTGGGAATCGAGTGTTTGCTGCATCAAAGAGCCACGATTTCTCGTACTTCTGATCGCCGCTGAACACGATGTTGTGCTTCCCTTCACCGATGTGGAGGTGAACTGCAGAAGAACCAAGGATGTGGCCTGCGTTCGAAAAGGTGAGTTTAATGTCTGGAGTGATGTCTGTTGTTTCATTCCAATCAACGTCCACAACGTGCTTCATACAGGTACGGATGTCTTCCATGTCATATGGTGCTCGCTTTCCTTCTGAACCACCGACTTTGAGGTAATCCGTTTGCAAGAGGAGCATCAAATCACGGGTCGGAGGTGTGCAGTAGACAGGCCCTCTGTAACCGTACTTGAACAGGACCGGCAACATGCCAGCGTGGTCAAGGTGAGCGTGCGTGAGCACAACAGCATCCAATTTCTCCAAAGGCAGAGCCTCTGGTGCGGTGAAGTAAGGCATAGGATCGGTGTCTGAAGCGATGTTGACGCCAACGTCGATCATCACACGAGATTCATTGGTTGTCACAAAGTGGCATGCTCGTCCGACTTCCCGGTAAGATCCGAGAGCCGTCACCCGTGCCCAAGCGGAGCCTGGACGCAGTGGGCGATGAATGTTCAAGCCGAAATCCTTCAACAACTTGCGACGCTCAACGGCGTGCGCTTGCCTGTAACCACGGATGTCGTGCACGGTTTTCGAGATGAGGGGGGATGTTCGTTCGACCTTGACAAGCCAGCCAGTCTGGTCTCGAAGAGCGTTCAAATTTGCTCCTCTGCGACCCACTGCTTCACCAGGATTTTGGCATTGGATGATGAGTTCTCGGTAACATGAGTCAAAGTAGAGGTTGGTGATTTCTGCTTCAGCAGGTACGATTTCAGCAATCAGTTTCTTAGCGTCTTCTTCACTTTTCATGATCGAGACATCAGGACGAAGAACGATCTTTCGCTTCACGCGCTTTGCTATTTTTCCAATCAGTCCGTCACCGCCACCAAACTTGTTGGGGACAGGTGTCACTATCGCAATGTTCCCTGCTTCGAGTTCAACTGTGTAGGGCACGTCCTTAGGGACGATTTTAGATATTTGATCTTTCAATTCTTTAAACGTATGGCGCATATGGTTCACCGATTCCCCGTGCTCGCACAATAGAATGTGCACAGTCCCCTGGGATGGGGTTACAGCGTCGAGCTGCGGGAATGGGAGGTGAAGTCTCAAGCCAGGAGCTTGTCGACTTCGCTTTGGGTAAGGGCGACGTAACCTTCTTTGGCCGTAATAACAGCCAAATCCATGCCGTTGCCGGAGGCTGCATCACGCTGCCCCGATGCATAAAGGGAGCGCGCTGCCAATTTCAATGCATCGGTCCGTGACATACCTTCACTGAAGCCGTCTTCGAGGACACCGTACATGTAAGGAGATCCTGAACCAGTGGCACAGTACGAATCAGGAATTGAACCACCAGCGGAGTCAATGGAGTACACGTGGCCACCTTCAGCATCGACACCAACGATGAGCAGTTGAACCCAATGGGGCCGACCAGCGAGGATGTTTGCGGTGAGTGTAGCAGCGCCTTTGACCGTCATCTGTTGTTGACGGCGGAGTTGGAACAAAGAAACCTCAGCAGCAAGGGTGCGGGAGAGGGATTGAGCATGACCCACAAGTCCTGCTGTGGTCAGTGCGAGGTTGTCACCAATCTTGAACAACTTTTGCACGCTCTTATTGGCGATAAAGTGGCCCATAGTTGCTCGATGATCTGCACCAACGACAACGCCTCCGTTGAAGGTGATCCCGATTGTGCTCGTTCCGGTTTTCATTACAGGTGGTTGGTTATCCATCATCATCAATCCTTTCTCTACGACGACACCCTTTGAAGGTTGAGGCGCAAGCCTGTGTTATTGACGGCCCCTTATCAACCCGCCGAAGACTCCCGATGATACGAGCAGCATCTCAAAAGGAAGGCTCGACCTTCAGAGCATGCGAGTGTTCTTGGGGTGACCGTCTTGACAGCGTGTTATGCGGCGACGCAAGGCGAGGGACCGCGATGAGGCGCAAGCCTCACTCGATGCCTTCACCCAACCGGATGAAGATTCGCAAAAGCCCCAAGATCCGTCAGTCCCGTCGATGCCGGACCTTGATGCGCTCACCGAAGCGGACGAAATCATTCGACAAAGCGAAAGCGAGGAAACCACATCAACAGGAGCAGATGAAGCGCCGCTTCGCTCGTTTGAAATGCCAAGCATGAATGCACAGAAGGCTGATCTCCCGGTCACATCGAGCGCTCTGTTCCACGACCTTGGAAAAATGCACCCAAACCCACCGATTCCAAACGAGGATGGCGGTCTTGTCCTGCACAGGGCCGTCCTCAGCGACCTCACCGGCTATGCAACCTTGCTTGACTGGGTTGCAGACGGGCATGCCGTCATTGTTGAAATGAAGCGGTTGATGAAACGACCCGTTGAGTTCAACGCAGCACTGGGCCAACTCAATGAATTCATTGGCGGCGATTTAGGTGGTCAAATCCTTCAGATGACCTCGACGCGGTTGATGCTCCTTCCTGCTGGTTGCCGTGGCGTGAACGGTGTCGAAATGGAAGCTTTTGCTGTCGAACCAGGTGATTTTACAGAGGTCGGACAGTAATGGAAGAGCAACCAGTCAACATCCCATGCCCGATTTGCCAAGAATCTGGTCAAGTCTTTATGATTGCCAACGTCGATGAGATCCCCTACTTTGGGGAACACACGCAAGTCACCGTCATGTGCCATGCATGCGGTTGGCGGCAAACCGACTTCATTCCTGCCGAGGGGAAAAAAGCCGGCGGCTGGAGCATCGTTGTGAATTCACCGGACATTTTGTCAGCACGGGTGATTCGCTCATCTTCGTGCACCGTCAAGATTCACGAACTGGACTTGGAAGTGGCTCCAGGCAGCAGCGCTACAGGCTATGTGAGCAACGTTGAAGGCGTCTTTAATCGCTTCATAGACATCGTCAACATGGTCCTCCGCGACGTTGAATCCGATGTCACTTTGCTCAAATCGACCGAACCAATCGACCAGCCCGCACTGACCGAGGCTCTGGGTTCAGTTTCCACTTTGATCGGGATGCTTGAACGCTTCGAAGAAACTCATCACGAACATGGAACGCCTTTGACACTGGAATTGCTCGACCCACATGGCCATTCCATGATCATGCATGACGATGCACTGCATCGTGACCTCAGCGATGAAGAATTACTGGCCTTACCTGTCGGGCCTGATCCAGCCGTCTTTTCGCCTGATGATGAGCCTTGATCAACGAGCATCTTGGGCCAAGAAGTCCTCGACAAGATGGGCGGTTTGGTCACACATCTCATGCAGGTGTCCGAGCCAATCCACTGCCCGATCAATGCACAATTGTTTCATCTCACCTGCTAAGATTTTTCCTGCTCGGTAATCGGAATTCAATTCCGCTAGGTAGCCATCATCCTCTTCGAAGAAGTACATCATGTACTGGTAGGCAACATCAATGTCTGGATCTCCACCCAAACGTCGATGTTCTTCGATGGTGGTTTGTCCACCTGAGAAAGCACGCTTAATCTTCTTCTCGACCGTTGGTAAATCATCCCGCAAAAACAGGGTGGTTTTGGGCTTACTGCTGCTCATTTTCTCGCCGGTCATACCCACGGCAAAGTGATGGTAGGTTGAAGATGGAGCCAACATCCCCATGCCACCAAGTGAACGTTCATACTGCAACAGTTTCATGCGAATCATGGTCTTATCCCGCTTGGTAGCGCTCGGCACATTGACGGTACCTTGCTTTGGATTGGATTGAATATCCGAGTATCCAAGGTCGACAAGACTCGCAACGATACCGTTGAACACCTGGTTCAGCTTTTCCTTGTCCAAGCGACCGTTTGGCATTTGCCCGAGGGCAGAAGCGTTCTCTTCATGAACAGAAAGGGTGATGGTTACGCCAGCATGTTTGCCATCGTTCACGTTGAACCAATTTGTTTTCGCTGCAAGACCACGGGTGAGGCGGAGGTGGGGATCTTGGTCAACACCCACAGGAACGACGATCGGGCGAAGCCCACCGTATTCGTCAGTCTGCGGATGTAAGATATCTCCTACTTGGACCATTGGAGCCTGAACGTGAGCAAGATTTGTCTCGCCTCCAAAACCGTAAATCGCTTCAAATTCATTGAGGTTTGTTCGCTTACCAAGCTGGAAACCGAGCCGTTGAACGATTGGACGAGAGGATTGGAAGTAGACGTTTGTTTTTTCGACATCAAGGCCGAGTGCAGCGTAATTGGCCACATATTCTTCCAATGCAATCTTGCGGCCTTTCTCAAGTGAAATCCCACGGGTTGCCTGGCTTTCCAAATCAGCGACTGCGATGGTCACATCGCCGCCTTGTTCTTGGAACCACTTCACCTGATCGATGACCATGGAATGGCCCATGTGCATTTGCCCACTTGGCATCAACCCGGTGAGGACGCCAAAACCATCGCCTCTTCGCTTCGCATCGAGAACTTGATCCAAATCACGGTGAGCAAAGACAATTCCACGGCGGTGGAGACGGGAGGGATTTTCCAGTGTCACACCGTCCATAGACGAAAGACCAAATTGCTCGACGATACGATCGTAATCCGTTGACTGAGCGCTGCCCCAGGGATCAATAACAACATCTTCACCAGCCATCATTACCACTTCGTATGATGCTGGCTCACGCCCTCCTTGCATCAAGGCTTCGCCCCGTGTTAGTCGGAGGTGGCGTTTTGTTCAGGTTCGCTCGCCGTTCGCTCCACCTTGGGAGCAAGCGGGCCGAGGCCCTCTTTTTTGAGCACCAACAACATGCCCACGATGGTGGCAATGGCCACACCAGCTGCAACATAGCGCAACCAGCCAGACTCTCCAAGTCCCTCACGAGGTTCAACAAGCCAAGTAAAGACAAGGTGTTCATCGTCCACAAAACGCTTTGACCACTTGAACAAATCATGGGTTTCATGAGCGGCGATGGTCACTGCTGCGGAGTGATTGTTGAAGAATGAAGTTCGGCCGATGATGTCGTGAGGCTCAGTTCCGTTGAAACGGATGTCCACTTGATGACCGTTGACGATTGATATGTGCAAGAACTCTCCCTTGACCTGTGAATAGCCCTGTTGGCTCTTGCGAACGCCGCTGATGTTTTCCAACGGACCATCAGGACCGTCCACTTGGACGACATCCGCTCCATTCAGGTCGATGACCCAAGTGATTGGCACGTTCCAAGCCTCTGGGTTCATCGCACTGCATTCAGCAGTGACCAGCGATTCGAACGTCAGCACGGTTTGATCGCCTTCAGTTCGGCGTTCATGAGTGAATTCGTAGCAATCATCCACCGTCCAATACGACCAAGCTTGGCCCCATGTGGTCAACCAAACATTCGGCACATCTGCCAAATAAGCACTGATGTCTCGATCGTGGCGGATTGTAGCATCGTTGACACGACCGACCCAATACAGATTGACGAGACCGCCTTCTTCAACGGCGGTTTGCACCTCTTCAACCGATCCAATCAATTGTTCGAGTGAGCCACCGCGGCGCCCAAGGTTGTACCAATCCCATTTATCGGTCGGTACATCACTGGCGTTGTGCCAAGCAGAGACGG
>MDTF01006172.1_pt1 | contig 26029 bp, 23 predicted proteins | sample 811191 | NCBI WGS metagenome assembly MDTF01 (sample SAMN05326649, study PRJNA326480) | marine metagenome | isolation source: seawater | place: Southern Ocean | collected 2011
TATATTTATTTGTCATAATTCAATTTTTAATCTATAGATTTGATTTTACAGATCAATACATAAATAAAGCTAAAATGAATATCACAAAATACCTTAACAAAAAAAAAATTGGTGGAATAATATTAATAATTGTAATTATTATTGCTTTTGGTTTTGGTGGATTCGGTGGTGGATTTATGTCGAATAATCAAAACAATATTGCAAAGATAAATAAAATAAATGTTACTACAGAAAATTTAATAAACTATATAAATCAAACTGGAATCTCACAACAAGCAATAAAAGATAATCTAAATAATAATATTATTGAGGAAATTTTATCAGGTTTAATTTCAACAACAATCTTAGATTTGGAAGTTAAAGATTTTGAAATTACGTTCTCTGAGAATTCATTATTAAGAAGAATTAAATTAAATGATAATTTTGTTGATGAGAATGGTATTTTTCAAAGAATTAAATATGAAAAATTTTTATTAGAAAATAATATATCTGCGCCTGTCTTTGAACGAAGATTAAAAGAGAGGGAATTGCAAAAAAAATTATTTGATTTTATCGGTGCGGGGACTGTTTCTCCCAAGTTTCTTGTTAGTAAACTATTTGAAAATGAAAATAAGAAATTAGAATTAAGTTTTATTGATTTAAGTAAATTTTATAAAAAAAATAATGAATTTAATGATAACGATCTTATTAAATTTATTAATGATAATGAAGACCAATTAAAAGTTGAATATATAGATTTTAAATACGTAGCAATAAACCCTAAAAATTTGATTGGACTAGATGAGTTTAATCAAACATTTTTTGATAAAATTGATGAAATTGAAAGCAGCATACTCAATGGAGTTAGTTTTGATCAAATAACTTCTAAGTTTAATTTAAGTAGCATTTTGGTGAATGATTACATGTATTCAGATAGCAGCAATGAAATTGAAAAAAAAATATATGAAGTAAGAAATAATAATTTTGATATATTTGAAAATAATGAAAACTTTATTATTTACCACATTGATAAATTAAAAGAAAAAAAACCAGATATTAACGACAAACAAACGAAGGATGACATTTTAAAGCTAGTGGTTCAAAAAAATAATTTTGATTACAATAGAAATTTACTAGAACAAATTAGAGAGAAAAAATTTAATGATAATGAATTTTTAGAATTAGGAAAAGACCAAATACAACTTTTAACATTAAGCTCCATCAGGGATAATAAAAAATTTGATATTAATTCTGTTCAGATGCTCTACACATTACCAATAAACTCATTTACGTTAATAAACGATGAAGATAAAAAAGTTTATCTAGTAAAGGTTAAAAATTACAAAGATGTTGATTTAAAAAAAGATACGGATGATTTTAAGACTTATATAGCAAAAGAAAACACAAATAATAGAAACACTATTTTAAAATCATACGATATTTTTCTTAATAATAAATATAAAGTAAATATTAATCAAAAAGCTATAAATAGCGTTAAAAATTTATTTCAATGATAATTAATCGAAGCTTTAAAGATTTTAAGTTTCGACATAGGAGTAAGAAAAATCAAATAATATATACTTCAAAGAAAGTCAAAAATGATGAGGAAGTTTTAAATCTAATTGATAATTTCCTAATTGAAAAAAATAGTTTTATATTTGAATCAGTCGAGAAAGGTAGAATTAAAGGTAGATACACAATTTTTGGTAAAAATCCTGACAAAATTTGGGAATTTGACAATGATAATTCCTATTTAATAAGAGATAAAAAAAAAATTAAGTTAAAAGAAAAACCAGATAAATTAATAGAAAAAATTATTGAAGAATTTAAATTTGATACGCCAAAAAAATTACCTAAAATTTGTTCATTAATATCAGGATATTTTTCTTATGACTCAATAAGATATGTCGAAAAAATTCCAAACAATTGCAAAAATGATCTTAATTTACCTGATGTTAGGCTTTTACGTCCAAGAACACTTGTAATTTATGACAATTTAAAAAAAGAAATTTTTTATATTATTAATATATTTAATGATGAAAAGATCAGTGACTATCAAAAAAAATTTGACAACATTAAAAATGAACTTTTTAAATTATTAACTCAGTCATCAATAAAAAGTTTTAATAAAAAAATTCTTAAGAAATCTAAACATATTAGAGTTAAATCAAATACTCCAAAAAGTAAATTTCTTGGCATGGTTAAGAAAGCTAAGGAATACATTAAATTAGGAGATATCTTTCAAGTAGTTCTAAGTCAAAGATTTGAGGCAAAATTGACTAAATCACCACTAGATATTTATAAAAAGTTGAGAACAACTAATCCTTCTCCGTTTATGTTTTTCTTTAATTTTAATGATTTTCAAATAATTGGTGCTAGTCCTGAAATTTTAGTGAGATTAAGAGATAAAAAAATAACAATAAGACCAATAGCAGGTACAAGACCAAGAGGAAGAACTATAAAAGAGGATCTATATTATGAAAAGGATTTACTTAGAGATAAAAAAGAACTTTCTGAACATTTGATGCTATTAGACTTGGGAAGAAATGATGCTGGAAAAGTTTCCAAAATTAATACAGTTAAAGTTACTGAAAGTTTTATTATTGAGAAATACTCTCACGTCATGCATATAGTTTCTAACGTTGTTGGACAATACAATAAAAAAATTTCAAAATTTAAATCTTTATTAGCTGGTTTTCCTGCTGGTACAGTTTCTGGTGCACCCAAAATTAGAGCGATGGAAATTATTGATGAACTAGAAACAACAAGAAGGAAGGTTTACGCAGGTGGGATTGGTTATTTCTCTGCTAATGGTGAATTTGACACTTGTATAGCTTTAAGAACTGCTGTCGTTAAAAATAAAAAATTTTATGTACAGGCAGGCGCTGGAATTGTTGCTGACAGCAAACCAATTAATGAATATATGGAGACAGTTAATAAAGCTAAAGCTTTGATTAATGCTTTAAGGTAATGAAAATATTATTAATAGACAATTATGATAGTTTTACATTTAACCTTTATCATTATCTTTCATCACTGAAAACTAAAGTTGAAGTTTTAAGAAATGATAAAATTACTTCAAAGGAAATTATAAAAAAAAAATATGACAAAATTGTAATTTCCCCAGGTCCTGGTAACCCAAATCAATCAGGTAACTGTTTAAATATTCTAAAAACCCTTCATAAGGAAATTCCTTTTCTTGGTGTGTGTCTTGGTCATCAAATTATTGGACAAGTTTTTGGGTCAAAAATTGTTCAAGCTAAGAATTTGATGCATGGAAAAACAAGTAAAATTAGATCTAAGAAAATTGGAATTCTTAAGAATTTACCAAAAACATTTGAAGCGACAAGATACCATAGCTTAATCATTGAAAGGAAATCACTTTCTAAAAACTTAGAGATAACAGCAGAAACTGATGATGGTTTGATTATGGGAATTAAGCATAAAGATTTTAATATACACGGTGTGCAATTTCATCCTGAAAGTATTAAAACCAGACTGGGAATGAAGATATTAAAAAATTTTATCAATTATAAAAATTAATGGAAAAATATCTTGAAAAACTAAGAAATAAGCAAGACTTATCATTTAATGAAAGTAAAGCAGCTTTTGAAATGCTAATGGAAGGTAAAGTTTCTGATGATGATATGTTTAATTTTTTAACTCTACTTTCAGCAAAAGGTGAGGTTTCAGAAGAGATTGCCGGAGGTGTTTACGTATTAAGAAATAAGTCTAAAAGAGTTAACGTTAAAAATTGCATAGATACATGTGGTACAGGTGGAGATGGCAAGAATACTCTTAATATATCAACTGCCTCTGCACTACTATTGTCAAGCATGGGTATTAAAGTAGCAAAACATGGTAATAAAGCTGTTTCATCAAAATGTGGCTCCGGTGATGTATTGGAGGCATTAAATATCAAAATTAATTTAGAGCCTAAAGATATTGAAAAACAAATTAATAAAAATAACTTTGGTTTTATGTTTGCCCCAAACTATCATAGTGCAATGAAGTTTGTTGGCCCCACTAGAAAAAAAATTGGTAAAAGAACAATTTTTAATATGATTGGTCCTTTGAGCAACCCTGCCCTAGTTGATAGACAGGTTATTGGAGTTTTTGACAGTAAATTATTAAAAATTTTTGCTGAAGCACTAAGCAACTTAGATATAAAATATGCCTGGATTGTTAATAGTGAAGATGGTTTAGATGAAATATCTCCCTATGCTAAAACAAATATAGTTCAATTAAAAAATGGTATAATTTCAGAAATAACAATAGACCCTAAAGAATTAAATATAGCTGCAAACAAATTTGAAGATTTATTGGGTGATGACGCCCAATTTAATGCGAATAAAATGATAGATATATTTAAAGGTGAGGATAATGATTTTTCAAAAGCAGTTTGTTTGAATGCTGCAGCAGGTCTGATAGTGGCAGAAAAAAAAATAGAATTTAAAGATGCCTACGAGGCAGCCCGATCGCATATTTTGTCTGGTAAAACTTTTGAAAATTTTAAAAATATACAAAATGTCTAAAAATATACTAGAAAAAATAATTAGAAAAAAAATTGAACGTATTAACTTGTTAAAAAAATCAATTTCTTTAAAATCTTTAGAGGAAAAAATAAATGAAAATAAATCATTTATTAACTTTAAAGATAAAATACAAAATAACATCAATAATAATAAAATTTCTATAATTGCTGAAATTAAGAAAGCTAGCCCTTCTGCTGGTATAATAATGGATAGTTATGACCCCATAAAAATAGCTAAAATTTATAATGATAATAAAGCGACCTGTTTATCCATACTTACAGAAGAAGATTTTTTTTTAGGTAAGCTAACTCATGTAAGCAATGTAAAAGAAAAAATAAACCTACCTGTTCTTTGTAAGGATTTTTTTATAGATAAATTTCAAGTTCACCTTGCAAAAAGTTATGGTGCTGATGCTATATTAATAATAATAGCTGGTGTTACAGATGAACTTGCAAATGAATTATATGAAGAAGCATTAAAACTTAATATGTCGATAATTGTTGAAGTACATACAATTGATGAAGCAAAAAGAGCCCTTAACTTTAAAAAGGCATTAATAGGAATTAATAATAGAAATCTCAAGACACTTCAGACAGATATAAATACAACTTATGATATTCATGATGTTTTAATTAATCATGGTGGTCCTTTAATTTCAGAAAGTGGAATTAAAACTAAAGAGGAACTTCTAGCTTTAAAAGATAAAACAAAAATTAAAACTTTTTTAATTGGTGAATCACTTTTGAAAAATTTAGATAATAATTCAATTTTTTCTGTTCTTTAGTCAAATAAGTCCCTATTTTAAAGGCTTTTTAGCTATTGTTTATTTAAGAGAACTTTTGTAGAACATATTTTGTACGATATTTGTTCTTATGTTAACAAAAAAACAAAAAAACCTGCTTTTATTTATCAACAAGAAGTTGAGGAGCACAGGTGTATCTCCTTCTTACGAGGAAATGAAAGAGTCATTACATTTGAAATCAAAATCAGGAATACATAGATTAATTAGTGCTTTAGAAGAACGAGGCTTTATTAAAAGATTAGCACATAAAGCTAGGGCTTTAGAGGTTATTAAGCTTCCAGAAACAGCATCTGCTAATGATATTTATAATAGTTTTTCACCTAGTGTTATCAAGGGTGGCTTAGATGAGCGGCAAATTTCTTCTAATCAAACAGAAGTACCAGTTTTAGGAAAAATTGCAGCAGGAACTCCAGTAGAAGCTATCCAAAATGAAGTTTCGAGAATACCACTACCTTCAAACCTAGAAAAAAATGGTGATTATTTTGGTCTTAAGGTTCAAGGTGACTCAATGATTGAAGCTGGGATTAATGAGGGTGATACTGTAATTATTAGAAGAACAGATTCAGCAGATAACGGAAAAATAGTTGTTGCTTTGATTGATGAGCACGAAGCTATGCTAAAAAGAATAAGAAAAAAAGGTAAAGTTGTTGCTCTTGAAAGTGCAAACAAAAACTACGAAACAAAAATATTTGGTCCAGACAGAGTAAAAGTTCAAGGTGTGCTGGTATCTTTATATAGAAACTTCTAAAAAAATAGTCTAAACATCTCTGATGTCAAAAGTTGCAACTCGATTTGCTCCATCTCCTACTGGAGCTCTTCATATTGGTGGTGTAAGAACAGCCTTATTCAATTGGCTTTATTCAAGAAATCAAAAAGGTACTTTTCACCTTAGAATCGAAGATACTGATAAAGATAGATCTAAGGATGAACATAAGGTTCAAATTATTAAATCTTTAAAGTGGATTGGTATAGAGCATGATGGTGATGAATATATCCAATCAACTAAAATTAATGATCATATAAAAGTTGTTAATGAATTACTTAAAAATGGAAACGCTTACAAATGTTACTGCTCAATTGAGGAAATAGAAGAACAAAAAAAGAGAGCTAAACAAAAAAAACTTCCATATATTTACAATAGAAAGTGGAGAGATATTACGGAATCTGAGGCTCCGAAAGATGTAAAACCTGTAATTAGATTTAAAAGTAAAATTGAAAATACCTCTTTATTAAAAGATTTAGTTCAAGGGGATGTGGAAATTGACAATAACACAATTGAAGATTTTATTATTTTAAGAAATGATGGAACACCAACATTTAATTTATCATGTACGGTAGATGATCATCGTATGGCAATAACTCATATCATTAGAGGTGATGATCACAAGATTAATACTTTTAAACAAATGCAGATATATCAGGCTATGAAGTGGGAATTACCACAGTTTGCTCATATACCTCTTATTCATACTATTGATGGTAAAAAGCTATCTAAAAGAGATAATGCCTCAACATTAGATGATTATTCTAAAATTGGAATAATGCCAGATGCATTGAGAAATTATCTTCTTAGACTGGGCTGGTCTTACAAGGATAAGGAAATCTTTACCTTAGATGAAAGCATTAAACATTTTAACCTTGAGGGTATTGGTAAATCGCCATCGAAGCTAGATATGAGTAGAATTTTATCAATGAACGAGCACTACATAAAAAACATGGATGAAAATAATTTATTTAATCAATTTATCAAATACTGTAAAGTATACAAAACTGAGATTAAATCTAAAAAAGAAAATAAAATTAAAAAATCTTTAACTTTTCTAAAAAATAAAGCAAAAACCTTAGAGGATATATTCAATAATGGTCAATACATAATTATGGATGAGGTGTCTTTTAACGAAGAAGATATGAAGCTGATTGATGATAAGGCAAAGAAAGTCATTTCTGGTTTCATCAAACAAATTGAAAAATTAGATAAATTAAACAAAGAAATACTAGAACCCGTCATAAATGAACTTATAAAATCAAATAACACAAATTTTAAGGGTGTAGGGCAACCATTAAGAATAGCTTTAACTGGCTCTAAGTTTGGACCTGGTATTTACGATATAATTATTTCACTAGGAAAAGATGAAGCTTTAAAAAGACTGAATAAAATAAGTTAAAAAATTTTAGATACACTTAAGCTCTAAAGAACTTTCAAAATCTTTATGATCATAAATTAGAGATAATGCGATAGGATTTTTGCTGCTTTCTCAGAAGAAGAAGTCTCGGACTTAATATTTTTTAAGGTTTCTTTGACAGTTAATATCTGAGATTTTGCTAAATGTGGGTTACGTAAAAAATATGCTACAGTATTAAAAATTTCTTTAGCATTGCATTCATCTTGTAAAAGTTCAGGAATTATTTCTTTATTATTAATAATATTGATAATATTAGCATAACGAACTTTAATTAATGATTTCATAATGAAAAAATTAATCAAATTAATTTTATAAATTATAATTGAAGGTACCTCGGCGTTACAAATTTCAAGTGAAACAGTACCTGATTTAGCAACTGCAAAAATAGAATTAAATAAAACTTGTGATTTAATCTTTTCATCAGATATAACTTGAGTATTTTCTAAATTGCTAGATTGAATCATATTGTTAATTAATTTTTTACTTTCGTCAGTGGCATGGAAAATAAAAATATAATCATTAAATTTTTTATTCATCATTTTTATAAAATCTGATAAAATCGGTAAAAGTATAGTTGTTTCAGAATTTCTGCTCCCAGCAAAAAGAGAGATGATTTTTTTGTCATTTATTATAATGCTAGATAAATCAATCTTATTATCTGGGTTACTTTCAAGTAATGGATGACCAACAAATGTGTTAGGTATATTTTCTTTATCAAAATACTTTTTTTCAAAATCAAATAAAAGTAAAATATGATCTAAAAATTTTTTAAATTTTTTAACTCTACCCTTTCTCCAAACCCACACTTGTGGAGCAACATAATGAATAGTTTTAATTTTTTTATTCTGTTTTTTTACTTTTTCGGCAACTCTTAATGTAAAATCAGGACTATCCACACTAAACAAAATATCTGGATCAAATTTTTTTATTTCATCAACTGTTTTATTAATCTTGTTTCTTATTTTAAAAATATTAAAAAAAACACTTGTGAAGCCAATATAAGTTATTTCTTTTAAATCAAAAATTGATTTTATTCCTAATGTATTTAGATGTGTTCCACCAACACAAGAATACTCAATATTAGGATTGTTTTTTTTAAGTTTAGAGATAACTTTTGAAGCAAGTTTATCTCCAGAGGGTTCGCCAGTTAAAATAAATATTTTTTTCATTTAACGGTAATAAACATTTTGTTTTTATTTGCAAAGTTAATACATTTATTTTTATCTAAAAATACATTCTGTTTATTTTTTATAACTATACCTTTTAATCCAGCAGTTTTACTTTGTTTCAAGGTTTTTATTCCAATAGTAGGGAGATCAACTTTAAGATCTTGTTTTTTTTTGGGAAATTTTACTAAAATACCCTGATTACTAAACTTCTTACTCCTAATATTTTTGAGCATTTTTTCAGTTCCACCTTTTCCTTCTATAGATACCACCTTACCATTTCTCACTACAGTAGCCTGGCTAAAATCGTACTGTCCTAAATTGTTTAAAACTTTTATAGCTTTTTGAATATCAAATCTGTCTTGTTTGTTGGGTTTAATTTTTGAATAGTTGCCCTTTTTAAGCGCTAATTCTGGATTAAATTTTAATGAATTTTCTGTTTTAATTTTATTTTTATTTAGAATTTTTATAATTTCTTTAACTATAGCGGCATCACCTAATTTAGATGCTTTAATTATTCTTGGAATATAGTAGATGCCTTTGAAATCTAATTTTAATTTAGAAAAATTAGGTTTAACTACTTTGCCAGCAAATAACACTTTTTTACAATTATTTTCTTTTAAAATATTAATTATTTTACCAAATTGACCAATAGAAACTGAATGAGATTTTTTATCTTTTTTAAATTTTTTTGATTTAGATAAATCAATTATTAAATACTTTATTTTTTTTTTCTTAATTCTTTTAAGAATTTCATTTGGAAAGTCTGTTTCACCAAAAATTAGTCCTATCATCTTAAGAAAATGGCGTGCAAATAGATCTTTTTTTGTCTTTTGTTATGAATTCTATTACATCTTTAACTAGTTGATTTTCCTGAAATGATCTATTTAACATACTAATATTTTCTGAGATATTTTTTGTTGCAAAAATTTTTTTGTAAACCTCACTTAAACCTAAAATATCTTTATTTTTAAATTTAGCTCTTCTTAAGCCTATTAAATTTATTCCTTGTAATGAATTTCTGTTCCCTGTTGACAACCCGTAGGGAATTACGTCATGTAAGACACCTGTCATACCACCAATCATTGCCATTTTTCCTATTCTTGTAAATTGCTGAACCGCAGAATTGCCACCGATTACTACATTATCTTCAATTACAGCATGACCACCTAAAGGAACATTGTTTGCTATTATTACATTGTTACCAATAACACAATCATGAGCAACATGAGAGGAGATCATAAAAAGACATTTATTACCAATTGTAGTTTTGCCACCACCTCCAACAGTCCCTGGGTTTATGGTAACGTGTTCTCTAATGGTGTTGTCATTACCAATAATTAAGTCTGTTTCTTCATTTCTATATTTTAAATCTTGTGGGTGATTACCAATAGACGAAAAAGGATAAATTTTATTTCCTTTCCCAATTATTGTTTTCCCACAAATATTTACATGTGAATAGATGATTGTATTACTTTTAATTTCTACCTTAGGTCCTATGACACAATAAGGACCGATTTCTACATTGTCAGAAATTTTTGCTTTAGAATCTATTATGCTTGTTTTGTGTATCATTTGTTATCCTTTAAAAATTGTCTCAAATTCTTTGCAGGATAGCCCATAACTTTAGTATTATCAGGTATATCTTTTATTACACCACTACCACCACCTATCTGAACATTGTTACCAATCTTAAGATGACCTGAAATACCTGCTTGACCACCAATCATTACATTATTTCCCAATGATGAGCTACCAGCCATACCAACCTGACCTGCTATAATACAATTATCACCTATCTTATTATTATGAGCTATATGTACTTGATTATCAAAAAATGTATTTTTACCAATGACTGTGTTAGACATGGATCCTCTATCAATTGTAGAACCACAACCAATTTCTGAATTTTCTCCAATAATAACTATACCTATATGAGGATATTTTAAATTTATTTTATTATTTGGTAAAAAACCAAATCCTTTTTTACCTATAACACACCCATCTAAAATACTAACTCCATCTTCTATGATTGTATTTCTAATTATTGTATTAGAACCAATAGAACAATTTGAACCAATGGAAACATTTTTTTCTATAATTGTATTGTGACCTATTGAACAGTTTTTTCCAATCTTAACATTGATACCTATCAATACATTATGACCATGTTGAATTTTATCTTTAAATTTTAAATCATTAATATTTTTAACAGTCTCATCAAAGTTATCATTAATAGAATCTGGATAAAATTTAGAAGTAATTTGTGATATTGATAACAAAACACTTTCTACAAATATTTTTTTACATTCCTTTGGCAGATAATCTTTTAAACTTTTTAATGTTAAGCAATAAGACGCTTTGGTTTCAGAAGCAATTAATGAGTATTTTTTTGAATGAAAAAAAGTTAACTCATTTTTTTTTGCTGAGTTTAAGTCTTTAACATCGTGGATTAAGTCTGTTTTGTAACTATCTGTATTTGATAAATTTAAATGCTTTAAAACATCGTCAATCTTAAAAGGACCATAATTTTTAAAAAAAGGATTATTCACATATTCTTAATATCAAAATTTTGATATTATAATTATCAACTAATATTTCGAATTATTTTTTATCAACTATGGTAGCTGACCATTGTGCATCAGCCATTCGTTTTCCGTCGACAAATGCTTCACCTTTATACTTCCAAACTCTTCCATGAGATCTTATGGCTTCTATATTGAGCTCTAATTTACAATCAGGAATTACTGGATTTCTAAATCTTGCTTTTTCAACGCTCATTAAAAAAACAAGTTTATTTTCGTATTCCTTTTTATCTACACCGTGTGCTGTTAAAGCAGCGGCTGCTTGACCAAACGCCTCAACGATTAAGACTCCCGGCATCACTGGATTATTTGGGAAATGACCATTAACATAAAAAGCATCTTTTTTAACGTGCATAATTGCTGTGGCAGAATGAAGAGGTTTTATATTTATCAGTTCGTCTATCAGAAGCATTGGCTCTCTATGAGGCAATAACCCAGAGATTTCTTTTTTATTAAGATTCATTTATTTTATTTTAATAACTTTAACTTCTTTATTAAATGAATTCATAACATTTTGAGTTATGTCTAATTCTTTTTTTCCAATAAAAATATTTTTTTTTTTAAGAATTACTGATATGGAATTTTTGGCTGCGTATTCTTGAGTGACTTTTGTTAACTGTATAAAAAATTCATTTTTAGCTTTATTTGAGTATCTGTTTAATTCACCCTTATTTTTTGACAAAGTACCATTATATTCTTTAACTTTTTTTTCTAAATCTCTAGTTTGTTTTTGTAATTCTTCTTTTGATAGAACATTTTTTTGGTTAACTAGCCTTTTTTTTTCTTCTTCAATTTTTTTTTTATAATTTAATACTTTATTGTTAATTTTTTTATTTTTTTCATCAATTTGTTTATTAACCTTTTTTCCTGCTTCAGAATTAATAAAAATATAATTAACATCTATGAAGGAAATTTTACTTTCTGCTAATGAATAGGAATTAAAAAATAACAAGCATAAAGCCAAAAAAAAAATATTAATATTTTTCATTATTAAAATGTAGTTCCTAGGTTGAATCTGAAAGTTTCAGTTTTATCAGTTGCTGCTTTTGTAATAGGCTGACTCAAAGAGAAACTTAAGGGGCCTATCGGCGTTAATACATCTAATCCAATTCCAGTTGAACTTCTAACTTTATTTGAATCATCAATAGAACTATCATAATCAACGCCCCAAACATTAGCGATATCTACAAAATATGAAAAATCTAAACTTTCAACTGTGCTTAAGATTCCAGGTAAATTTGTGGTTAAATTTAAAGCACTCACATAGTTTCCACCAATAAAATCCTCATTGTCTACTGGACCTATTTTTCCTTGCTGAAAACCTCTTAATCTGTTTTGTGGTACTTGGCCTCTTTTTGATATTCTTACATCAGTCTCATCAATTGAATTTGTAGAACCTAAATAAATACTAGCCTTACCAACCATTCCGGAAGATTGATTTAAGTTTTTATATTGAGTAAATGTAAAAGTATTTGAAATTACATTATTATCAGAAATAATAGGTAATGTTTGATGAAAATTAGTTACATTTCCCGATGTAGGATTGTAAGATGAGTTCCTCAAATCATAATTCAAACCATAATTAAAACCAATATCTTGATAGGATCCTTTTTGTTTTTTCAACTGAGTTGAGGCTGCGGCATTAGTTTCTAAGTTTTCAAGAGATAATCCTACCTCAGGACTAAAAAAAAGATTTTCATATTGTTCGAATCTGGTTCCAAGTTTAAAGCTTTGTTCTGTGGTCTTATATCCAAAATTTGTTAAGTAATCCGCTGTAGTGGCCTCCAAAGAAGTGAACAAAGTGTTATCGGTATATGCAAAATTTGGTTTAGAATATACAAATTTTCCTTTTATACTGTCATCAGAGACCTCCAGATTGGTATTTAAATTAATTCCTTTTCCTAGGAAATTTTTTTCATTTATACCACCCCCTATCATTGTGCCACTTGTACCAGCACCAGCACCTAATGAAACTTCCCCAGTGGGTTGTTCTTCAACAATTAAATCAATGATCTTAAGGCCATCTTCAGAACCATCTTTTATTTTACTATCAACTTTTTTAAAAATTCCTAAACTTTTAATATTATCTAATGACTTATTGAATAAAAGAGTATTTAAAGGGTCTCCTTCATCAACAATAAGTCTATTTCTGATGACTTCTTCTATAGTTTGAAAATTTCCTAAGATATTAACTCTTTCAACATAAAATTTTTCTGAGTCAACGACATTAAAAGTAAAATTAATCTTATCTTTTTCAATAAGTACTTCACTTACCTTGGCATCAATAAAGTCATATAGTTTTGCAGATGCAATTTTTTCAATTTCATCTAAAATTGAATTAAATTTATTTAATGAATATATTTTTCCTTTTAACTTTTCAAAAATATTATTTATTTCAGTAAAATCTAATTCATTATAATCTACTGGTAAATTCAAATTTAAATCATTAAAATAATACTTATCACCAGACTGTATATTGAAAATTAAATTAAAATTCCCATTTCTATCAATCTCCGCGAAAGACTCTAGGACATTAACTTTGTAAAAACCTAAATTTCTATAATAATTTTCAAGTAAACGTTTATCTAAATTAATCGTAGCTTGATTTAAATAAATTTTATTAGATATAAATTTCCAAAATTTATGTTCTTCAGAAGCAATAATTTCTAAGAGTTTTTTATCTTTAATTTTTTTTTCACCAATAAAAGATATCTTTTTAATTTTGGCTCTGTCACCTTGAGCTATATCCAAATTTAATGTTATAGAATTTAATTCACTATTTTCTACTATTGAAGATTTTACACTTGCAAAATAGTAACCATTACTTTTTAAAATATTTTTCATTAATGTAATGTCTTTTTTAAGTTGATCTTCAGTGAAAGACATTCTGTTTTTTAGCTTCAAATTCTCATAAAGTTGCTCTTCCACACCACTATTTTTAATGCCTAAGATATTGATATTTTCTATAATTGGATTTTCAATAACATTGATTGATAGAATTCCATTTTTAAAATTAAAATCTATATTTTTAAAAAAATTAGAATCATATAAATTTTTTAAAGTATTATTAAGTTTGTCATCGCCGTACTCTGTACCAATTTCTATATTACCAAGTACAAGAATTGTGTCTAGGGATATACGTTGGTTTCCATTGACCTGAATTTTCTTAATTATTTCAGCAAAGCTAGATGAAAATAATAAAAAGAATAAAAGAACAAAAGTTGAAAAATATTTAAACATAAAAAGAGTTTTATATACCTAAACTACTTAGTTTTAAACTTACATAATCTCTTAATTTATAAATATCTGTGACCTTTTTGGGTATAATATTCCTAAATTTTAAAAATTCCCTATAATTAGAATATTTATAAATTAATGTTATCATTTCTTGATACTTAATTTTATTATTTAAGTATTTTAATACAAAAAAATCATTAATTGTAACTAGTACTGTCTCATACAGTGAGTCATTTTCGCTTAGATTATTCAATAGTCGAACAAGTGGAAATTTCTTATTATCTATCTTTTTTAACTCTAAATTGTTTAAGATTGAAAGATTTAAATTTTGTGATTTAAGCTTATTTTTACTTATTGGATATAATGAATTGTAAATTGGGATTTTCATATCTGGTTCGTGAATTAAAATTTTAATAAGTGCATTTTTAAATTTTACTATTGCGTGTACATAGGATTTTGGATGAGTTAAAATTAAAATATCTTTATACTTTAAACTAAATAATTTCTTAGCTTCAATAACTTCGAAAACTTTATTCATCATTGTTGAAGAGTCAATCGATATTTTTTTTCCCATTTTCCAATTAGGATGATTGAGTGCTTCCTTTTTTTTAATATTTTTTAATTCTTTAATTGATTTATTTAAGAAAGGACCACCAGATGCAGTAATGAAAACTTTATCAATTTGATCATAATTTTTTTTTTGAATTAAAGAATAAATTGAAAAATGCTCTGAGTCTATTGGAATAAAATTTGTTTTAAATTTTTTCAATTCTTTTTTAATTAGATTCCATCCACATATAATCGACTCTTTATTAACTATAGCAATGTTCTTGCTAAATTTTATTAATTGTAGAGAAGGGTTTAGACCGTCAATTCCCACAACAGAGATCATGGAATAAAAGAGTTCTTTTTTTTTAAATAATTTATCTATTATCAAAAAAGAATTATAAAAATTAATATTTAATTTTTTATATTTTTTTTTTGCTTCAATGAATTTTGTATAATCGCTGATGATTATATTTTTTACATTAAATTCTTTTGCTTGTTTGGTTACTTCTGTAATGTTCTTATTTGTAGATAAAAGTTTAATATCAAAATTTTTTTTATCTTTTTGTATTATTTTAATAGTATTTTTTCCAATGGACCCTGTTGAACCAAGTATAATAATTTTTTTTTTCATTTAAAATGGATAATGAGTATTTAGTGATAAGACCAAATATGAAAAAGGAAATGCAAAAATCATTCCATCCACTCTATCTAAAAGTCCACCATGTCCTGGAATGATTTTTCCTGTATCTTTAATTTTAGAAAGTCTCTTAAAATAGGAAACAACAATATCTCCTATTTGGCTAACAGTAGAAATTAGTAGAACTAAAATAAATATCTGCCTCGATAGCTCAACATCTCCTATGAAATACGGATTTTGTAAAAAAATATTAATACCTATAATAGACAAAAAATAACCACCTATCATTCCAGCATAAGTTTTGTTTGGGCTAAATTTAGTTAATTTTGGACCTTTAAAAATTTTTCCAAATATATAACCTCCTATGTCAGTTGCTACACACACAATGGTAATTCCTAGTAACCACGCATATTCGCCTGGTAAATTAGTTCTTAGTTTATAAATAGAATAAAATGAAATAATTAAAAATAAAAAACCAAAAGTGTTGTATCTCTTTTTTTTTGACATCATATGCCATTCATAAACAGTAATTAAAAAACAAATAAAAATAAAAAAGTTAAATAAAAAAGAACCTTTTATTATAAAAAATATGGCTATTGGTGCCAATATAATTGAGCTTAATATCCTTTTAGTAAGTTCTTTTTTCATTAAATATTTCCAAAATTTCTTTTAATTCTCTTAAAATTTTTAATAATCTTATTAAAATCATTTTTGGTGAAATCTGGCCAAAATTTCTTCTCAAAAAAGATCTCTGAATAAGCTAATTGCCATAATAAAAAATTACTTAATCTTTTGGTATCTCCTGTTCTAATTAATAAATCTGGGTCTGGTATATTTTTTGTTTGTAAATATTTATTTAAATTTTTTTCAGTAACTTTTTCTTTACTTCTATTTAAGTCTTTAAATGCATTAATTAACTCAAATTTTGATCCATAATTTAATGCAAGATTAATTTGAAGTTTTGTATTTTTGGATGTTTTTTTTTCTGATTGATTTAGGATTTTATTTAATTTTAAAGTAAAATTTTTTACACCTATAATTTTTAGTTTAATGTTTTGTTTGTGTAAATCCTCAATTCTGTTAACTAAAAAATTTTCCAGTAAATTAAATAGATAATTGATTTCTTTTTTAGGCCTTTTCCAGTTTTCTGTTGAAAATGCATATAATGTTAAAAATTTAATATTATTTTTAATTGTTTCTTTAATTATCTTTTCAATTGTATTTAACCCCTCTTTGTGACCAGCATTTCTTGAATTTTTATGTTTCAAACCCCATCTACCATTACCATCCATTATGATGGCTACATGATTTAATGGATTCATATTGTCATTATTTCTTTTTCTTTAGATGAGACCTTTTCATCTACAATTAAAATGTGTTTGTCTGTAATTGCTTGGACATTTTTTTCAAAAGATTTTTCTTCATCTTCACCAATCTCTTTTGATTTAAGAAGTTTTTTTAACTCTTCATTAGCTTCTCTTCTAATATTTCTTACTGAAACTTTGCATTTTTCTCCCATCGTCTTGATCATTTTCTTTATTTCAGATCTTCGTTCTTCATTAAGCTCGGGTACCGGAAGTCTTACTAGTTGGCCATCAATTTGAGGATTTAAACCCAGTTCAGATTTTTTTATTGCAGCATCTACTAAAGCAACATTATTTTGATCCCACACCTGGATGTTTATCATTCTTGGTTCTGGTGTAGTTATACTTCCAACTTGATTAATGGGCATTTGCTGACCATAAACATCGACCTTAACTAGATCTAACATTGCGGCATTAGCCCTTCCTGTTCTCAAAGATGATAGTTCTTTTATAAAGATCTCAATGGTTTTATCCATCTTAAGACTATATGATTTGTCATCAAACATTTATTCACCTATTTTAAATCTTACAAATTCCTTAATCTTTAAATCGGTTATAGAAAGTTCTTTTAGAATATCTTGAACTTTTTTTTTGGGCTCCATAACCCAAGCTTGAGTTAAAAGAGCATTTTCCTCTTTAAATTTATTCATTTTTCCTAAACTTATTTTTTTTGCAATTTCTTCTGGTTTTCCAGAATTTTTTAATTCTTCTGTTACTAATTGTTGTTCTTTATCGATTATAGATTGATCAATTGATTTTTGATCTAAGGCTAGCGGGTTTGATGCCGCGATGTGCATTGATAGTTGTTTACCAAAATTTTTGACATCGTCAGAACTATCATTAGTTTCTAATGAAACTGCCACAGCTAATTTTGCTAAATTATCTTTAACAACTGTATGTAGGTATTTTGAATTTACAGTTCCTTCATTAGCAATTGTTTTTGCTTTACCAATTGTAATTTTTTCACCCATCTTAGCTATCAAAGCTACAAGAGCATCCTTAACTGTTTCTCCATTAGCCATTTTTGATTTTTTTAAATCTTCAACATTTGAACTAACATTGTTGTTTAAATCACTTAATTCTTTAACAAAATTAACAAAGTCATCATTTTTAGCAACAAAGTCTGTTTCACAATTTACCTCAATTAAAGAAGTTTTTTTGTCATCACCGCTTACTGCTATTACACCTTCTTTAGCATCTCTAGACATTTTTTTAGAAGCTTTTGAAACCCCTTTTACTCTAAGAATTTCTACTGCTTTGTCTAAATCACCGTTTGATTCTTTGATTGCTAAATTGCAATCTTTAAAACCAGCTCCAGTTGATTCACGAAGTTGTTTGACTTTCTCAATATCACTCATTAGTTTAAAGTCTCCTTTTTACCTTTGGAAAATTTACTATCTAACTTTTCTCTATCGATCTCTTGAACAGTTTTTGAAGACTTTTCTTCTTTTTTGCCTTCTGTCTTTTTCTCCTGAGATGGTGCATCTTTTTTTGCTGAAATTATTGTTTCTTTGATTAAGTTGCAATACAGATCAATTGATCTTCTTGCATCATCATTTCCTGGGATTGGAAAATCGATTCCATCTGGATTTGAGTTGCTATCTAAAATTGCAATTATAGGAATACCTAGCTTAACTGACTCTTGAATTGCTAAAGACTCATAATTTGTATCAATAATAAAAACTAGATCAGGAGTTTTCTTCATATCCGCGATACCTCCTAGTGATCTTTCTAACTTGTCTTTTTTTACACTCATTTTTAAAAGTTCTTTTTTTGTAAAACCTCTGTTTTCAGCAACTAGATCAATTTCATATTTTTTCATCTTTTTTATTGATCCTGAAATGGTACCCCAATTGGTTAACATTCCACCTAACCATCTATAGTTTACAAAATATTGATTAGTTTCTTTTGCTACTTCAGCAATTGCTTCTGAGGCTTGTTTCTTTGTTGAAACAAAAAGTATTTTACCATTATTTGATATTGTTTCGTAAACCTTTTGAAGTGCAATTTTAGTTAATTCTAATGTCTGAGTTAAATCTATAATATGGATTGAGTCTCTTTTTCCAAAAATATATTTTTTCATTTTTGGATTCCATCTTAATGTTTTGTGCCCTAAGTGAACACCGGCTTCTAATAGTTGTTGTATTGTAAGGTTAGGTATTTTCATATTTATTCCCTGTTAAGCCACCACAGTAGTTACCATTAAAGGACAGGAGGTATAAAACCAAAAACTGTGTGCGTATTAGTTAATTTAGTTGCTATTTACTAATTTTTTCGAAATATAACAAGCTTAATTAATGAATATTTAACATAATTTCTTTGTTTCTTAAAATATTTATTGATTTTCTATCAATATTTCTAGGAGTTTTGAGTTTAAAATTTTGTGTTTCAATATCATTGGAATAATTGATGTAAACTATAGTTTCACCTTTTTCGTCTAAAAATTTCTGTATTTCATTCAATTGCTTTTTAGAAGTTATATTTAAGGTAACTTCTTTTATAGAGGTATTAAACAAATCTTTTAAAGAAGCAATTTTTCGTACATTTACTCTCTTTGTTTTATCTTCATTTGGGGAAATAGTTTTATTTAAAGTTAAAATTAACGAACTACCCTCTTTTAACTTGTCTCTGTTAGATTCTAAGACATCAGAAAATATAAATAATTCAAAAACACCACTTAAATCAGTTAATTTTAAGACAGCATATGAGCTTCCCTTTGCAGTTTTTCTTTCTTGAACTTTTAGTAGGGTGGCTGCTATATTATTTTCTTTCAATTCATCATCTGAAAAAAATTTTTGGTAATCCATAATTTTATAGTCATCAAAAATTTCTTTGAACTGATTCAATGGATGATCAGATATAAAAAAACCAATAGCCTCAAATTCTTTTGACAACCTTTCTTCAAACTCCCAGTCTTTTATATTTTCAGTTATACTAATTTCATTTTCTTTGCTATCACCAAATAAATCAATCTGATTAGCAACTTTATTATCAAAATCATTTTTTGATTTAGTTATAATATTTGGAATTGAATTAAATATTGATTGTCTATTTTTATCAATTTTATCAAAGGCACCTGCTTTAACCAAACCTTCTAATTGTAATTTGTTAATATCTTTAGGATTAATTCTTTTAATTAAATCATTAATTGATAAAAATTTTCCATTGTTTAATCTTTCTTTAACGATATTAGATATCGCTTCAGATCCAACAGCTTTAACCCCGCCTAGGGCATAATAAAACTTGTCATTTTCTGTTTTGAAATCTGCAAAACATTCATTAATATCTGGTCTTAATACTTCTATATTTAATCTTTTTAGTTCTTCAAAAAATTCACTTAGTTTATTTTGATTTGAAATATCCATTGTCATAGACGCTGCAATAAATTCTTTAGGATAGTAATTTTTCAAAAAAGCTGTTTGATAAGATATTATTGCGTATGCTGCGGCATGACTTTTGTTAAAACCATATTCTGCAAAAGGTTCAATTTTTAAAAATATTCCTGCCGCCACATCTTTGCTAATTCCATTATTAACTGCCCCTGCTATAAAATTTTGTTTTTGTTTTTCTAATTCTGCTCTTTTTTTTTTACCCATAGCCCTTCTAAGTAAGTCAGCTTGGCCAGCTGTAAAACCAGATAATTTTTGAGCAATTTGCATTACTTGCTCTTGATAAATGATTACGCCATAAGTTGGCTTTAAGATATCTTCTAAAAGTGGATGTAAATAATCTGGAGTTTTTCTTCCGTGTTTACAGTCATTGTAAATTGGTATGTTACTCATAGGGCCAGGACGGTATAATGCAACTAAGGCAATAATATCCTCAATATGGTTTGGTTTCATATGAACAAGTGCATCCCTCATACCTGCACTTTCAATTTGAAATAGGCCTACAGTTTTTCCTGAAGCCATCAACTTAAAAACTTTTTGATCTTCAAAGCTTATGCTTTCAATATCAAATTCTTTATTAAGTTTTCTAATTAGTTTCTGAGTATTGTTAATTACAGTTAATGTTTTTAATCCTAAAAAATCAAATTTTACTAATCCAGCATTTTCTGCTGAGTACATATCAAATTGTGTAGAAGGCAATAATAAGTTTGCTGATGCGTCTTTGTATAATGGAACTATATCAATTAATTTTTTATCAGCTATCACAACGCCTGCTGCATGTGTTGCCACATTTCTGTTTAACCCCTCTAGTTTTAATGAAAGATCGGTTAACTTTTTAACTCGGGTATCTTCACTAATCATTTTTTGAAGTCTAGGTTCTCTAGCTATACATTCTGATAAACTTTGTGGTCTGGATGGATCAAATGGTATCATTTTAGAAATACTGTCAACAAAGCCATAGGCTAAACCTAACACCCTGCCAACATCTCTAATGACCATTCTTGCTTTTAATTTCCCAAATGTAATTATATGAGCAACACTATCTTTGTATTTCTTTGTTAAATATTCTAAAACTAAATCTCTTTTTTCTTCACAAAAATCAATATCAAAATCTGGCATTGAAATTCTATCTGGATTTAAAAAACGCTCAAAAATTAAATTATACTTAATAGGATCTACATCTGTAATTGAAAGACACCAGGCAACTAAGGATCCTGCACCCGATCCTCTACCAGGACCAACTGGAATGTCATTTCTTTTTGCCCATTTAATATAATCTGAGACAATTAAAAAATAACTTGCATATTCCATTTTAATAATAATTTCTAATTCATGATCTAATCTATCTTTATATTTTAAATATTTTTCATTATTTTTAATTTCATTATCTTTTAAATTAAGAAATTTTATAAATTTTTCTTTTAGGCCGTCCAAAGAATCTTTTTTAATAATATCGCTAGCATCCCCATCTTTTGAGGAACTAATATTTGGCAAAATTGGTTTTGAAAATAAAGGTCTAAAACTACATCTAAGAGGGAAATTGTAGTTGTTCTCTAATGCTTCAGGAATGTCAGAAAATAACTTTGACATTTCAACATCATTTTTGAGATAATGTTCAGATGTATATCTAACTCTATTTTTATCATTAACGTAAGATTTGGTTCCAATACATATGAGAGCATCATGTGCCTCATGCATATCCTTAGTCATATAAAAAACTTCATTAGTAGCAATTATTGGAATTTGTAAGTTATTAGATTGAGTAAGGTTAAATTTTTCAAAACTCAGTTCATTTTGGTCATTATGTCTTTGAATTTCTAAATAAAATTTATCATTAAAATTTTTATTTAATAATTTATATAGATTGGTTATTTCTGAAAATTTACCTTTATCAAATAATTTTCCAAATAAACCGAATACAGTACCTGAAAAAATTGAAATACCAGTGCTATCTAGTTTTAACAAATCACTAATTTCTAAATGAGGATCTGAAACTTCATCATTTTCCAAATAAGATCGTGAAGATAGTTCAATAATTTTCTTATAACCTATTTCGTTAAGTGCAAAGAGAGGCAGTAATCCAGTAGTGGTTTCAAATTTAAAATTAATTTGCGTTCCTATGATGGGTTGAGATCCAATTCTTGATATTTTTTCAGAAAATTCTATTGCTCCACATAAATTTGAAGTGTCACATAATCCAAGAGATCTTATTTTGAACTCTTTCGCGGTATCTTTTAAGACATCAATTTTTATAGCACCCTCACATATGGAATATTGAGAATGAATTTTTAGATGATTAAAATTTTGAAAGTTAGACTCACTCATTAATGGTTTTTATACTACCATTAACTATTTCCAATAAGCAATCTGCCTTATTGGCAAAAAATCTATTATGGGTTGCAAATATTATTAATCGATTAGAGTTTATTTGATTTTTCAGAATTTCAAAAATTTCTTTAGCAGTTTTTAAATCTAAACTTCCTGTGGGTTCATCTGCTAAAATAATCTGGGGTTCATTAATTAAAGCTCTGGCAATGGATATTCGTTGTTTTTCTCCACCTGAGAGCTGTGATGGATAATGGTCAGATCTATTTAATAGCCCTACTTTTTTTAATAAAATATTTGCTTTAGAAATTGATATTTTTTTATTATTGCCTGCAGCTAGACTAGCTAAATAAACATTTTCTAATGCAGTAAAATCAGGAAGTAAATTATCTTGTTGATAGATAATACCAATTTTATTTGCTCTCAAAATATCATTGTTATTGGAATTATCAAAATTAATTACTTTATTCTCAATAGTAATAGAACCTGAATTTGGCTTATCAATCAAAGAAAGTAAATTTAATAATGTTGATTTACCAGACCCTGATGGACCCATTAAAGAGTAAATTTTTCCTTTTTTAAAACTATAAGATATTTTTCTTAAGACTTTAATCTTTTTAAAATTATCAAAAGATTTACTTAGATTTGAAATTTTTATAAAATTATTCATATTTTAAAGCTTTGATTGGATCAAGTTTAGCTGCTTTTAGTGCAGGAAAAATTGAAACAATGATGGTTATAAATATGGAGCTTAAAGAAATAATAAATATTGAGGATGGGTCAATTTCAGAAGGCATAGTGCTTAGGAAATAAATTTCTTCAGGAAATAAACTGATATTAAAAGCTGTGCTTAAAAATTGACGAAAATTTTCTATGTACACAGAGAAAGTAACACCTAAAATTATTCCAAAAATTGTTGCTGATGTTCCTATAATTGTACCAACTAAAAAAAATATTTTTATAATAGATTTATTCAACACACCTATCGATTTTAAAATAGCAATGTCACGCGTCTTATTTTTAACTAAGATTGTTAGGCCAGAAATTATATTAAAAGCTGCAACTATGATTATTAGAGATAATATTATAAACATGACGTTTCTTTCAACTTTTAAAGCAGAAAATAATGAGCTATTCAAATCAGCCCAACTATAGACAAAATCATCTGGAAAATTGTTTTGTACAATTGATTTTTGGTACTCAATATTTTGAGGATTATCCAAATAAATTTCTAAATTTCTATTTTTTTTATTCAAATTAAAAAATTCTTCTAAAGTTTCTAGATTAATAAAGGCTATATTGTTGTCAAAATCAGCTAAACCACTTTCAAAAATGGATGAAACCAAAAAAGTTTTTTGTTTTGGCAAATTACCAATAATTGTTTCTACACCAGCAGATGACATCAAAGTAACACTATCACCCACATTAAGATTAAGAGTAAAACTAAGTTCCTTACCTATAGAAATGTAGTTTGCTTCTAAAACTTCACCATCACCCAAAAAAAGTTTATTCTTAAAAACTTTTAATTTTGAAAAATTATTACTTTTATAACCTCTCAGCAAAATACCTTTAGAAGTATCGCTTTTAATAATTATAGCTTCACCAGAATTACTGAAAATTAAATTTTTGGAAATGCTAAGAAGTTTTTTATTAACCTTGCTAATTTCAACTCTATTTGCTTCATAAGGTTTAACTGTAATATGAGCATTAAAACCAACAATTTTATTAACTAATTCTGAGCGAAAACCATTCATAACAGACATAACTATAATAAGAACAGCAACGCCAAGACTTATTCCAATAAATGAAAAAATTGAAATAACATTTAAAAAACCATCTTTTTTTCTAGCCTTTAAGAATCTAAACGTAATTTCTTTTTCAAGCGTAGAAATCAATTGGATACTTTTTGTTTATTGATGATTTTAATAATTTCATCTAAAGATAAGTTTTGAGTCTCTTCCCCAGTTTCTTTAAATTCAAGAAGGTCACCTTCAATCTTTCTTCCAATGATAATTTGATATGGTACACCAATTAAATTCATTTTCTTTACTTTGGATGAATAATTTTCATCTGTATCGTCAATAATTGTATCAATATTTTTTTTATTTAATTCTGCATAAATATTATTTGCTTTTTCTAATGCAGATGTGTCTTTTTTATTAATTATTGGAATAAGCGCTATATCATATGGAGCAACCGACAAAGGCCATTTCATAATTTCATTTTTTTCATCATATTTTGCCTCAATAATTGCTCCTACTAGTCTTGAAACTCCAATGCCATATGAGCCCATTTTAACAAAATCTTTTTTACCACCTGGCAAATCAACAGCTGCACTCATTGCTTTTGAATATTTATCACCAAAATAGAATATGTGGCCAACTTCAATTCCCTTGGTAATTAATCTATTTTCTTCAGTTACATTTTTTTCAAAATCTTCTTTATTAAATTTTTCATCAGTTACTGAGTAGTATTGTTCATATTTTTTTCTTAAGCTCTCTAAAGAAGATTTTTCTATTACAGTACCCTCACTATTTAGGTCAAAAATTCTTTTATCAGTAAAAATCTTACTTTCACCCGTATCTGCTAAGATTATAAATTCATGTGAAAGATTGCCACCTATTGGCCCGGTGTCTGCTGCCATAGGGATTGCTGTTAAGGACAATCTTTTAAAAGTTCTTAGGTATGATAAAAAAAATTTATTATACGAATAGAATGCATCATCATCAGTAATATCAAATGAATAGGCATCTTTCATATAAAATTCTCTACCCCTCATAATTCCAAACCTAGGTCGCATCTCGTCTCTAAACTTCCATTGTATATGATATAAAAGTTGAGGTAATGATTTATAAGATTTTAATGATGATCTGAAAATTTCAGTTACTTGTTCTTCATTTGTTGGGCCATAAAGTAGCTCTCTATTTTGACGATCTTTAATTCTAAGCATCTCTTCGCCATAGTCATCATATCTACCACTTTCTTTCCAGATTTCACTTGATTGAATTGTCGGCATTAAAATTTCTTGTGCACCGATTTTATTCTGTTCTTGACGAACTATAGTTTCAATTTTTTTCATAACCTTAAATCCAAGAGGTAGCCACGAATAAATACCAGCTGATGCCTGCTTGATCATCCCCACCCTCAACATAAGTTGATGAGACTTTATTTTAGCCTCTGAAGGATTATTTTTTAAAATTGGAATAAATGATTTAGATAAATACATCTTAATTGATAATATTTCTTAAATTTAAATATTCAAATTTAATTAATAAAAA
>MDTF01002951.1_pt1 | contig 25987 bp, 22 predicted proteins | sample 811191 | NCBI WGS metagenome assembly MDTF01 (sample SAMN05326649, study PRJNA326480) | marine metagenome | isolation source: seawater | place: Southern Ocean | collected 2011
AACCAAGCGAGGAGTTTATGCTGGAGCGGTAGGATATTTAGGGTTTAATGGTGATATGGATGTTGCTATTGCTATTCGAACAGGGGTTATTAAGGACCAGACTCTTTTTGTTCAGTCAGGAGCGGGAATTGTTGCAGATTCTGTTCCAGAAAATGAATGGATTGAAACACAAAATAAAGCGATGGCAATTTTAAAATCAGCTGAACTTGCCCAAGCCGGATTGGACAAATAAAAAATGTTACTGATGATCGATAATTACGATTCTTTCACTTATAATTTGGTCCAATATTTTGGAGAGTTAGGCCAGGAAGTTTCGGTATATCGTAATGATCAAATTTCTATAGAAGAGATTAAAGCTATCAATCCAAAGTTTATTGTGATTTCCCCTGGGCCATGCTCTCCAAAAGAGGCAGGTATTTCTTTGGAGGTTGTAAAACATTTTAAAGAAGAAATTCCAATATTAGGTGTTTGCCTTGGACATCAAACTATTGGCCAAGCCTTTGGAGGAAAAATTACTTACGCAAAAACGATTATGCATGGAAAGACTTCATTAATTCGTCACACTAATCAGGGAGTATTTAAAGGTATTAATAATCCCTTTACGGCGACGCGATACCATTCATTAGTTATTGAAAAATCTTCTTGTCCAGATTGTTTTGATATTACAGCATGGACCGATGACCAAGAGATTATGGGAATACAGCATAAATCCTTACCAATCGAAGGAGTACAATTTCACCCCGAGTCGATTCTGACAGAATTTGGACACGACCTCTTATCTAATTTTATAAAAAAATATGAGTGAACACTTTAGATACTGTTTGAATAATTTATCGAATGGAAATAATATTTCCTTCGATGATATGTCGTCCTTGATGAACCAGCTTATGACAGGAAATTTAACCCCAGCTCAAATTGCAAGTATATTAATTTCTATAAAAATTAAGGGTGAAAGTATTGACGAGATTACAGGAGCTGCTTTTGTAATGAGAGAACACTCCAATAAGGTTATGGTAGAAGATTCTAAGCATCTTATTGACACCTGTGGAACAGGAGGGGATAGCCTTCAAACGTTTAATGTGTCAACTATTAGTGCAATTATTGCGGCAGCAGCAGGCGTGAAAGTAGCTAAACACGGAGGTAGGTCAGTCTCTTCTAAGTGTGGAAGTGCTGATGTTTTAGAGGCATTAGGGGTTAATGTTAATTTAAATAATGTAGATATTGCTGGGATTGTAAATAAAATTGGTATTGGTTTTATGTTTGCTCCTAATTACCATCCTGCAATGAAGTATGTGGCACCCATAAGAAAAGATTTAGGCGTGCGAACGATATTTAATTTGTTAGGCCCGCTGACCAATCCCGCTAGTGCAAAACAGCAGATATTAGGCGTGTACCAGAAAAATTTAACTACAGTTTTGGCTAGGGTTTTAGAAAAATTGGGTAGTACCCATGTCATTGTAGTGAGCGGCGAGGATGGAATGGATGAAATTTCCATTACAGGAAAAACATTTGTAGCTGAATTGAAGAATAATGTAGTTAAAGAATACGTTATTAATCCAGGCGACTTTGGTCTTCCGTTGGGTGACCTAGATGATATTAAAGTTGATGATGTGGCTCATTCTAAAACTATGATGTTGGATATTTTGAATGGGAAATCCTCTACAGCGAGGAATATTTCATTGCTAAATGCTGGTGCAGCTATCTATGTAAGTGGTTTAGTTGACGATATAGAGGCGGGTATCGAAAAGGCTAATAAAGTCATTGATTCAGGGGAAGCATTAATGAAATTAAAAGAATTGGTAACAGTGTCTAATGAATAATATTCTAGATAAAATTTTAGAGACAAAAAAGATTGAAATTTCTGCATCTAAAGTTCTTTTATCAAAAAGTGCATTAGATGATCAAATTTCTCAAATTTCCGACGAAAGAGATTTCCTTAAGGCAATTCAAATAAAACAAGAGGTTAATCTTTCCTCTGTAATTGCAGAAATAAAAAAAGCTAGCCCTTCTAAGGGCATTATTCGACAAGACTTTGATCCTATAGAGATTGCAAAATCATACGAAGAAGGAGGTGCGAGTTGTTTGTCAGTATTAACAGATGTTCAATATTTCCAAGGGAGCCCTCATTATATTCAAGATGTTAAAAAAGCATGCCAGCTTCCTGTGCTCAGAAAAGACTTTATTATAGATTCCTATCAAATATATGAATCAAAAGCATTGGGGGCAGATTGTATTCTTCTAATTGTTGCGGCCCTAGATTTATTTCAATTGAAAGAATTTGAATTGATTGCACATAGCTTAGGTATGTCGGTCTTAATAGAGTCTCATGACGAAAAAGAATTAGAACTTGCCCTCCAGCTCTCAACTCCATTGATAGGTATAAATAATAGAAATTTAAAGACATTTGAAGTGACTCTTCAGACCACAATAGACCTTGTTACACAAATACCAGTAGGTAAAATTCCGATAACCGAATCAGGCATATTTGATCATAGGGATATAAGTTTAATGAATGAACATGGTATCTTTACTTTTCTAGTAGGCGAAGCATTTATGCGAGATGAAAATCCAGGACAATCATTAAAGGCATTGCTAAAAAAATGACCATTACTAACCGACCAAGACGAATGAGAAATAATGATTTTTCTCGGAGATTAATGAGAGAGAGTCAATTATCTGTTAATCATCTTATTTACCCTATGTTTGTGATTGAGGGCAATGGAGTGCGTCAGGAAATTCAATCTATGCCAGGAATTTTTAGACAAAGTATTGATCAAATTATTCTTGAAGCTAGAGAATGTTTTGAATTAGGGATTCCAGCAATTGCGTTATTTCCTGTTATCGATGATCAATTTAAATCTGAGAGTGCAACTGAGTCATTTAACTCAAATGGATTAATTCAGAGGACCGTTATAGCAATAAAAAAAACTCTACCTGAATTAGGTATTATCACTGATATTGCATTAGATCCATATACCTCTCATGGCCAAGATGGTCTGATGGATGAGGATGGTAATATTCTGAATGATGAAACAGTAGAAATTTTGGTCAAGCAAGCTTTATCTCATGCAAAAGCTGGAGCAGATATTGTGGCTCCCTCAGACATGATGGATGCTCGCGTTGGAAGAATTAGAAAGGCATTGGAAGACAAAAAATTTTTTAATACAAAAATTCTTTCTTATTCAGCAAAATATGCTTCTGCATTTTATGGTCCTTTTCGTGAGGCGGTGGGCTCGAAGGTTTCATTAAATGGGGCATCTAAAGAAACTTATCAAATGGACCCAGCAAATAGTGACGAAGCTTTGAATGAGGTGGAATTAGACATTAATGAAGGGGCTGATATGGTAATGATTAAACCAGGTATACCTTATCTTGATGTTCTTTATCGTGTTAAAGAAGCCTTTGGAAAACCTACCTTTGTTTACCAAGTTAGTGGCGAATACGCCATGATTAAAGCAGCTTCTCAGCAGGGATGGCTTGACGAAGATAAGGTAATAATGGAGTCCTTGATATCATTTAAAAGAGCGGGAGCTGATGCAATTTTAACTTACTTTGCGTTGCAGGTTGCGCGTAATTTAAAAATTTAATTTATCTTCAGATCTTTTAAGGTCTTGCAAGTTTCTCCCTCGTCCATTAATGAGATTAAGATTATTTTTTTTTAATTTAAAATCATTTTCATCAAGTATTTTAAGCTCAATTGGAAAGTAAGGGCCATCAATTTTAATAATAGGAATATTTCTAAGAGATTTCTTCTTTGTTCTTTTCTCTGAGATATTTTTCTCTTTCAAATCAAATTCGATACTATTGTTTAAAAGTAAATATTCTATTTCCTTCATATTGTCAGTATATAAATTAATTTGTAGAACTGGATATTTTGGAATAAGCCCATCAATTAATTGGCCTATAAGATGGGGATTAAAATTTTTAAATAATTCCATTACTTTCAGGGCTTCACTTCTAATCTTATCAATAAGAGATATATCAATATCTTTAAGGTAAATTTTTTGGTATTCCATTAATGCATTATCAATTTCATCGTTTGAAGGTAAAAAATCTGAAGAATGATAATCTAAATATTTTGCAGCTTTTCTTTTGGCAAAATGATAATCTGTGATGCCTTCTTCCATAATAATTTCGGCAGCTCGATTCGCGATAATTGTTCTTGCTTGTTTTATCTTTCCTTTTATTTTTGCCATATTTTAATTGATCATGAAATAAGCATTACTTTGAGGCTGAAATTCATCATAAAAGTATTCGTAGAACCCTTCTTCCGATGGCTTAACAATTAAACTATTATCTTGGTTAATTTTAAATGGCGTAATACCATCAGGCTCACTTAACATTTTAATTGGATATTGGTCCAAAATAGGCTTCATATAATCTATCCATATTGGGAGGGCAGCTCGTGCCCCAGTCTCTTTTTTACCCAGTGGTTTTGGTTGGTCATAGCCCATCCAAGTTACAGTAACAATATCAGGGTTAAATCCTGCAAACCATGCGTCAATTAAATCATTAGTAGTCCCAGTTTTGCCACCAATATCTGAACGTTTTAGCCGCTTAGCTTTTTTACCTGTTCCTGAATTAATAACTTCCTTAAGCATATCTGTCATGATGAAGGCATTTCTTGGATCAATAATTCGAGGAGTTTCATCATTCATGAGCTCTGAACTATTTTTTATTTTTCTACCTTCTGAGTCAATAATTTTTTCAATAAAGAAAGGTTTTTTTAAATAACCTCCATTAGCAAATACTCCATAGGCGGAAACCATTTCTAGAGCAGTAACTTCACCAACTCCTAATGCCATTGAGAGGTATGGAGGGTGTTTTTTCCTGTCAAAACCAAACCGAGTAATATAATCTTGGGCATAATCAGCCCCAATGTATCGTAATACTCGAATAGCTACTAAATTTTTTGAAAGTGCGAGCCCTTTTCTAAGCCGCATAGGTCCTGTATATTTTCCATTGTAATTTTTGGGTTCCCATGCCTGATTGGTATTGAGTTCGTCTGCGCTAATAGAAAGTGGACCATCATTTACTAATGTAGCCGCATTGACTCCTTTTTCAAGGGCAGCGGAATAAATAAAAGGCTTAAAGATTGATCCTGGCTGTCTTTGCGACTGTGTAATATGATTGTATTTATTACGATGAAAATCAAATCCACCAACTAGTGCAAGAATAGCTCCGGTTTGAGGGTCCATTGAAACTAATGATGCTTCAACTTCTGGAAGTTGAGTAGCAATCCATTTACCATAATTTTTAACAAAACGAATTACAGATCCAGGCTTAATAATTTTTTCATCAATACTTTCTTTTTTTAAGTCATCTTTTAAAAGAGTTAAACCTCTTCGGAAGACAGTAATTTTCTGTCCATTTTTAAGGAGCGCCTCAACTTTCTGTGGTTGTGTTTTTAAAACTACCCCTGGAATAAAATTATTATAAGTAGGAATAAGTCGAAGCCTATTTACTAGATATTTTTTCTTTTCTTTCTCATCCTTGAATAATTTTTCATCAAAATCAATAAAGTTCTCGTTGGGCGATAATTCGTGGCGGCTAATAAAATTAATAATTCCATTTTGGACTGCTTGTGTTGCAACGCGTTGATTTTTTTTCTTAATTGTCGTGTAGACCTTTAGTCCACTGGTATAGATCTTCTCTCCTAGCTCTGCATATAAAGTTTTACGAACCATTTCTGCAATATAGTCTGCTCTCAACTCTCTTTTTTGGGGAGAATCTCTTAAACTTATTGGCTCTTCTAGCGCTAATATATATGTTGGATTATCAATAAATCCATGTCTTTTCATACTATAAAGCACTGATTGCTGCCTATTTATTGACTGATCAGGATTAACAAACGGGTTATAACGACTGGGGGCCTTTGGAAGACCAGCTAATAAGGCAGTTTCTGCTAAATTTAATTCAGCTAAACTTTTATTAAAATAGGTATCTGCGGCTGCAGAAAATCCAAAGGACCGTTGCCCTAAATAAATTTGATTAATATAAAGCCCTAAAATCTCTTCTTTTGATAAATTTCTTTCAATTTTAATTGCAAGTAAGACTTCATTAATTTTTCGCTTTAATGTTTTTTCTGATGAAAGAAAAAAATTTCGTGCAACCTGCATAGTAATAGTGCTTGCACCCTCGTGACTTTGTCCTGTTATATTTTTAAGAGCCGCACGCATAACACCAATTATATCAAAACCAGGATGTTCAAAAAAACGTCTATCTTCAATTGCTATGATAGCGTTGATCATTTTTTGAGGTACGGTTTTTATGGAAGTATATTCTCTGCGCTCTTCTCCAAACTCAGCAATTAATGATCCTTCGGAAGAGAAAATTTGGAGAGGTTGTTTTGGTCGATATTCTGATAGACGATCAATATTGGGCAATGATGGATATATAAGTAACGCTACAAAAAATATCATAGCCATTACAGAAAGCCCAGCTAAAATAGCCCGCATCAAATAGTTTTTTAATGTTGATAGCATCGATGAAAAAATATATTTTTACAGATAAACGTTTATTATAGTGATTAAGAATAATATTACTATGACTAAATATTGCATAATGTATAAAATTTAATGATAAAAAATATAAATAATATTTATTTGGTGGGGCTGATGGGTTCTGGAAAAACGACTGTCGGAAAATTAGCTTCTAAACAATTAGGTAAATCCTTTGTAGATAGCGATCATTTGATTGAGGAAAGAACTGGGGTTAGAGTGCCTTTAATATTTGAATATGAGGGAGAAGAAGGCTTTAGAAAGAGAGAAACAAAAGTATTAGAAGAATTAATAGCAATGAAAAATATTATTTTGGCAACCGGGGGAGGGATCATTCTTGAAAAAAGCAATCAAAAGCTTTTAGTAGAAAATGGCTTAGTGATCTATCTAAAAGCAGATTATGATTTATTAGCGAGTCGATTAAGATCTGATTTGACAAGGCCACTACTCCAAGGAGTTAATATTAAAGATAGATTAAAAAATCTTTTTATGGAGCGTGATCCAATATATAAGTCAATTGCTGATTGTGTAATCGAAACAAAAAATAAGCGTGCAACTGACATTGTGAAGGAAATTGAAAAAATTACTAAACAACTATGAAAATATTAAATATCAATTTAGGTGATAGAAGTTATCCTATTTATATAGGTCAGAAATTATTGGGTGACACAGAAATTTTACATCGACATGCACAAGCTAAAACTATTGCAATTGTGACTAACGACATAGTTGCTCCTTTATATCTAAATACGCTTATTGAAACTTTAGGTAAGAACAAAAATATTATTCCTATTATCTTGTCAGATGGTGAAGTTTATAAAAATTTAGACACACTTAATTTAATATATGACGAACTCCTAAAAAATAAGGTTGGGCGTGATGTTCTTCTGATAGCTCTTGGGGGAGGAGTGGTCGGCGATATTTGTGGATTTGCTGCTGCAAGTTTTATGCGGGGTGTTGATTTTATTCAGATTCCTACTACGCTATTGTCGCAAGTTGATTCATCTGTTGGCGGCAAAACTGGCATTAATCATCGCCTAGGAAAAAATATGGTTGGTGCATTTTATCAGCCTAAATGTGTTATCGCAGACATTGACTTATTGAATACTTTACCTCAAAGAGAATTGTCAGCAGGCTTGGCGGAAGTTATTAAGTACGGGTTAATTAGAGATCTAGAATTTTTTAATTGGCTCGAGGCTAATATTGAGCAATTAACTAATAAAGACTCAGCTAGCCTGATTGAAGCAGTTGAACGTTCATGTATAAATAAAGCGGAGGTAGTTGAAGCTGATGAATACGAGTCTGACAAAAACATTCGCGCAACCCTTAATTTAGGACATACTTTTGGACATGCGATTGAAAACGAAATGGGTTATGGTAATTGGCTTCATGGAGAGGCAGTAGCTGCTGGTATGACTATGGCTGCCTTTATGTCAAAAGAACTAGGATGGCTCAGCAATCCAGATTACTTAAGAATTAGTCAATTAATTAAACTTGCTGGTCTTCCGATTATTCCGCCAGATATTTCAGAAGAAAAATTTCTTGATCTCATGTTGTCAGATAAAAAAACTAAAGGGAATCAGATAAATTTGGTCTTACAGACCGGAATCGGAGAAGCTTTACTTACTAATGAATATGATTCACAAATTTTAAGTAAAACTTTAAACCATAATTTTCTTAAAATCGTTTAATGATATTAAAACCTTACGCTGCTGACCCAGTTAAGACATTAGGGCGGCAATATATTGAAAGTAAATCTAATTCTCGTAATGATTTCCAGCGCGACAGGGATCGAATTATTCATTCATCTGCTTTTCGTCGGTTAGAGTATAAAACACAGGTATTTGTTAATCATGAGGGGGATATGTTCCGAACCCGCTTAACTCATTCGATTGAAGTTTCTCAAATTTCAAGGGGAATTTCTAGAACCTTGGGCTGTCATGAAGACTTAGCAGAGACAATCGCTTTGGCACATGACTTGGGACACACTCCTTTTGGACATGCTGGCCAGGATGCTTTAAATAATTGCATGAAAGTGTTTGGTGGGTTTGAGCATAATCTTCAATCCTTACGCGTGGTAGATTTTTTGGAGAGAAGGTATGCTAGTTTTGAGGGTCTAAATTTAACATTTGAATCTCGTGAAGGAATCTTAAAGCATTGCTCAATTAATAATGCTAGAACTCTTGGTTTGATTGGTGAGAGATTCATTCAGAAGCAACAGCCTTCGCTTGAAGCTCAAATTGTTAATATTGCGGATGAAATTGCCTATAACAATCATGATGTAGATGATGGCTTTCGTTCTGGACTTTTAGATTTTAAAGCTCTTATGCAAAATGCCTTATTCGGCCGTTGCGCCAAAGAGGTTGATGACACATATTGTAATATCAATGATAGTCAAAAAATTAACGAAGTAGTTAGGCGCATGATTCACTTATTAATTGAGGATGTTTGTACTCATAGTCAAAAGAATCTTGATTTTTATCAACCAAAAACTATAGAGGATGTCAGAACTTCACCTCATTTGATTGACTTTTCGGCTGGTATAAAAAAAGAGCAACATGAACTGAAGCAATTTTTGAGGCATGCAATGTATGAGCATCCACATGTTGTAAAAATGACACAAGATGCTGGAAAGGTAATCAAAAAACTATTTACTTCTTATATAAAAGAACCAAAAGGTATTCCAGAAAATTTTTCTATGGACAGTTCTGATAGCCGTCAAAGAATAGTTGCAGATTATATAGCCGGTATGACCGATCGGTTTGCAATTGAAGCTGCGTCAAGATTATAAATTTTATATATTTATTAGTAACTTAGCATGTATTTGTTGTTTTTATGCAACAAATAAAGAATAAATGTAACAACAAAGTCACAAATTGCTTGATTATAAGGTGTCATGTTTGTCATAATGTGCATAACGTTCCTGAAAATATTAATTAACAGGAAATGTTTTGAAAGGTCTTGAAGTCTAAGATCATTTTAAATTTTTTGGAGATTCAAATGAATAAGAAAATTAATCTAGCAGTTGCAAGTGCAGCATTAGTATTGGGTGCAACAGCAGCCAACGCTGGTATTGTAATTCCAGCTGGTGAGTGGACACTAGATGTTAATGGTAACGTTAACGTTTATGCTACAGCACACAGCGGCGATGATACTAAAGCGGCAAATTCAATCACTGGCGGTCTTGCTACATATCAAGATGCTGAGGGTGAATCAGATTCACAAGGTATTAACACTGGTCTATTACCAGCATGGTTAGGCTTTACTGGTACAACTCGTCAAAACGACTTAGATGTATCATTTACTATATCAATGCAGCCAAATGTTTCAGACAATGGCGCTGGTGATGCTAAAACACCACTAAATCGTCAAGCATTTTTGACATTCGGTGATAAATCATGGGGTACTATCAAAATGGGTAAAGATCTTGGTATCTTTGCTGCTGATGCGATCCTTAATGACATGACACTTCTTGGTGCTGGTGCAGCCGGTGCTTCAACTAATTCAGGCTCTTCTACTTCACTAGGTGGAATCGGTACTGGTTATATCTACCCAGCATGGAAAGGTCAAGTTGCTTATACAACTCCTAACATGAATGGTTTCCAAGCAACAATTGGTATTACTAATCCGAATCAAAACTTTGGTGCTGCTTTCCAGGATCAATTTGGTTATGAAGGTAAAGCTTCATACGATTTTGCTGCTGGCGATGCTAAAGGTAAAATTTGGGTTTCTGGTGCAGCATATGACGTAACAACATCTTCTACAGCTTCTGTAGCTGGCGTTGCTGCAGCAACTAGAAACTACAACATTCTTGCTACATTGGTTTCATCTGTAACAGAAACTGCGATTGGTACAGTTTCAGTAACAGTTACAATTGCTGAAGCAGTAGCTTCAACAGCTGCAGTAGCATCTGCTACATACGATGCAACAGTAGTTGATATTGGTGCAAATGTTGTATTAGGTAACTTTGGTTTAACTGGTTATTACTATAGTGGTGAAGGTGTTGGTACAACAATCTTCGGTTCTTTAGGAGCGACTACTGCTGGTGTAGAACGTGATTCAGACGGTGGATATGTTCAAGCTACATTTGTTATCCCTACAGGCACTAAACTTGGTGCTTCATATGGTGTATCAAAACTTGATCTAGCATCAGGCGAAGCTTCTTCTTCACTACTTGAAGAAAACAAACGTTGGACAGTGGGTGCATACCATCCGTTAACTAAGCATCTAAATTTAGTTGCTGAGTATAATAAGGTGGAAGCAGAATCACATAACAATCTGAAAGCAGAAAGTGATCATTTCTCACTTGGCGCGATCTTATTCTTCTAGAATTTAATTCTAAAAGACGTGATATAGAAAAGGCTCCTTCGGGAGCCTTTTTTTTACCTTATTTTTTAATATTTAATTCTTGAATTTTTCTTGTGATGGTATTTCGTCCAATCCCAAGAATATTTGCAGCATCTGCCTTACGACCCTTAGATTTAAGAAGCGCTGATTCGATGAGAATTTTTTCAGATATTCCAACAAATAATTCATGGATATTAGGAGTACCCTCCATCATTTCTTTAAAAATATTTTTCTGTAATGCTTCTTCCCACGACATACTGTCATCATTAATACTTAAGGGTTCATTTTTTAGTTCAGATGGGAGATCTCCTATATTTACAGTTTTACTTGGAGACATTACTGTTAACCAATGACAGACATTTTCGAGCTGCCTAACATTTCCTTGCCAATGTAAATTCTTAAAGTAATTTAAAACCTCAATCGATAAAATTTTAGGCTCGACATTAAGTTGTTTTGCACTGTTTCTCAGAAAAAATTTTGCTAAAAGAGGAATATCATCTACTCGACTTCGTAATGGAGGAACCTGAATTCGAATTACGTTGAGCCTATGAAATAAATCTTCTCGAAATCTTTTCTCTTTAACGTAGGATTCAAGGTTTTGATGGGTAGCAGCAATGACTCTAACATTAACAGTAATTGAATTCTGCCCCCCAATTCTGTAAAATTTACCTTCGCTTAAGACTCTTAAAAGTCTTGTTTGAAGTTCCATTGGCATATCACCAATTTCGTCTAAAAATAATGTACCATTATTGGCCTGTTCAAATCTACCTTTCCTTAGTTCATTCGCACCCGTAAAAGACCCTTTTTCATGGCCAAAAAGTTCAGCCTCGAGAAGATCTTTTGGGATAGCAGCAGTATTGATTGCAATAAAGGGCTTATCCATTCGTTGACTATTTTTGTGAATAGCTTTTGCAACTAACTCCTTTCCTGAGCCAGATTCACCATTTAATAGAACTGTGGCACTGGATTGAGATAGGCGTCCAATTGATCGAAATACTTCTTGCATTGATGGTGCCTGCCCAATAATTTCTGGGGATATCTCTGTGGATTCTTCAACTACCTTAACTTGAATAGAATCGGATGTAGCTTGATGAATTAATTCAATTACTTTATCTATGTCAAAAGGTTTAGCAATATACTCAAAAGCTCCTGATTTAAAAGCAGAGACCGCAGTATCTAGATCTGAATAAGCAGTCATGATAATAATAGGTATTTCTGGAAACTTAGCTTTAACTTTTGTAAGAAATGTAAGGCCTGACTCTCCTGGCATTCGGATGTCACTTACAATAATAGAAGGTGTTTCATGATTAAATTGGTTGATAGCTTCATTTGTATTTGAGAATGTTTTGTACGGTAAATTTTCTTTGCCCAGCGCTTTTTCAAACACCCACCGTATTGATTTATCATCATCTAAAATCCAAATATTATCCATTATTTATTAACCCCTAAATCATTAAGCCCATTCTTTATTGGGAGTAAAATTGAAAATTTTGTATGCCCAGTTTGACTTATAAAAGTGATCATTCCTTTGTGCTGAGTTACAATATTTTGCGATAAAGGTAGTCCTAGTCCAGACCCCTTTTCATTACCAGAAACTAATGGATAAAAAATCTTATCCTGAATATTAAGAGAAATGCCTGGTCCATTATCTTCAATATCAATTCGAATAGCTGTGGCATGCTTTTTTTTATGAAAAACTACCTGCCTTTCTGATCGTGTTTTTAGTTTGAGTTGCATGTTTTGAGTATTATCATTTTGCATAGCCTGTATTGCATTTCTTGCAATATTTAAAACAGCTTGTATGAGCTTTTCTCTGTCTGCAATAATTTCTGGAAGACTAACATCGTAATCTCGGATAAAAGTAATATCTTTACCAAATTCTGAAAGAATTAGACTGCGAACTCGTTCAATCACCTCATGTATATTAGTCTCTTCATAGGTTGGAAGTTGGTGGGGGGTTAATAGCTTATTCATTAAGTTTTGAAGGCGGTCAGCTTCTTTAATAATAATCTGTGTATATTCTTCTAGTGAATTATCACCTAACTCTTTTTCTAATAATTGTGCGGCCCCTCTTAATCCTCCTAGAGGATTTCTAATTTCATGTGCTAGATTTCGTAATAACTCAGAATTGGCTTGCTGCTGAATAAACATTCTTTCTTCTTTTGCTATTCGAAGATGTTGATCCATTTGAATAAATTCAACAATAAAATCACCTTGTTCTGCATTTAATTGGCTTATTGTAAGTGTCACACAAATGGTTTTATTTTGTTTGGTCTTGATAAAGCATTCATTTTCACGGTAGCTACTTTGTTTTTTAGAAGCAGAATCCAATGCTGACTTAAAAAATTCAAGATCTTCAAAGAAAATTTCTATATTCTGATTTTGGGCTTGTCCATGACTTAATTCTAATAGAACTTCTGCACTAGGGTTCATATATATAATTTTTAAATTTTTATCAAAAACAATAGTAGCCGTAGCTAATTGTTCTAGCCCTTGATAATTTTCATGAACTAATGGTGGTATCATTTTTTTATTCTCACAATTTTATTAAAGCAAAAAAATCGAGCCAACTTAAATTATTCTTAATGAGCCTTAAATATTGTTGATATATCTCCTAAATTAGTATTTAACCATGCACTATTATCGTGCAATTTTTTTTAAATAAAAAAAAGTGAGCTTAATGCTCACCTTTCATTAAAATTCTTACAGACTGTAATACATGTCAAACTCAACTGGATGCGGGGTCATTCTTAATCTAGTAACTTCCTCCATTTTAAGGTCGATAAAGCTATCTAGGAAGTCATCGCTAAAAACGCCACCAGCCGTTAGGAATTCTCGGTCAACTTTCAGTGCATCAAGAGCCTCTGGCAGGGTAGCTGCAACTTGAGGTATTTTTGCTTCCTCTTTAGCTGTTAAATCATATAGATCTTTAACTGCAGCCTCACCTGGATCAATTTTATTTTGAATACCATCAAGACCTGCCATCATTAATGCACTAAAGGCCAGGTATGGGTTTGCAGTAGGGTCAGGAAAGCGAACTTCAATCCGCCTAGCTTTGTCAGAGCTTACAAAAGGAATCCTAATTGCAGCCGATCTATTTTTAGCTGAGTAAGCTAGCATCACTGGGGCTTCGAATCCTGGTACTAATCTTTTATAGGAGTTAGTAGAAGGATTGGTAAGAGCATTTAGTGCTTTACCATGCTTTATAACCCCACCGATATAATAAAGAGCCATATCACTTAATCCTGCATATTTCTTACCCGCAAATAAATTTTTCCCACCTTTCCAGATTGATTGGTGAACATGCATTCCAGAGCCATTATCGTTGAGCACGGGCTTAGGCATAAATGTTGCTGTTTTTCCAAAATTATGAGCAGTATTCATAACTACATATTTTAGAATTTGTGTCCAATCAGCCCTTTGCGTAAGAGAAGAAAATTTTGTGCCAATTTCATTTTGTCCAGAACCACCAACTTCGTGATGATGCACTTCTACAGGAACTCCCATTTCCTCGAGTGTAAGACACATTGCAGAGCGAAGGTCTTGTAAAGAATCTACCGGTGGCACAGGAAAATAACCGCCCTTGACTGCTGGTCGGTGGCCAACATTACCACCCTCATGTTCAATATTTGAATCCCACGATGCTTCCTCAGAGCTTATTTTTACTGAAGAACCACTCATATTTGAATCCCACGTAATAGAATCGAAAACAAAAAATTCAGGTTCTGGCCCAAAATATATAGTGTCACCAATTCCTGTTTTCTTTAAATATTTTTCTGCACGATCTGCAATTGTTCTAGGATCTCTGTCATAGCCCTTTCCATCTGTAGGGTCGACTACATTACAGGTTAATAAAAGAGTCGGCTCTTCCATAAATGGATCAACATTAGCAGTTTTAGGGTCTGGAAATAGCAACATATCTGATGCATTAATTCCCTTCCATCCAGCGACCGATGACCCATCAAATGCGTGACCTTCAGTAAATTTAGTTTCATCAAAAGCAGATACCGGTACTGTTACATGCTGCTCTTTGCCTTTAGTGTCTGTGAATCGTAGGTCAACAAATTTAATATTGTTACTTTTAATCTTTTTCATTACGTCAGCTACCGACATACTTCACTCCCTAGAAAATGTTTAATATATATACTTTATTTAATGAGCATAAACTGTGCCAATTATTTAAAACCTAAAATACCTGATTTTTGCCTCACAATATAGTAATTTTAGTATATATGCACTATATTAGAGCATATAGTTATTTTTTATGCACTTTATTGGTGCTTTATATTTGAGCTCTATTTTTTATTATGGCTTTATAATTCAAATATGAGTTTAATAACTAAAAAATTTGCTGTAATTGGTCATCCAATTAAACATTCACTCTCCCCACATATTCATTTATTATTTTCAAAACAATTTGAATTAAAAATGGATTATCAGAGAGTGGAAGTAGAATGTGAGACTTTATTGAATAGTTTAGATGAATTTAAAAGTCAGAAATATTCAGGTTTAAATGTCACGCTTCCATTAAAGTATGATGCTCATTTGTTATGTCATAAATTGTCAGAAAAATCTAAGCTCTGTGAATCAGTCAATACGATTAGCATTAGGAATAATTTACTTCACGGAGATACAACTGACGGTATAGGGTTGATTCGAGATTTGATAAATAAAGGTATTAATCTCAATAAAGCTAAAATTCTTTTAGTAGGAGCAGGCGGTGCAGCTAATGGAGTTATGGCAGATCTAATAGAATGCTCACCTTCAATACTACATCTTACAAATCGGACAATTGAAAAATCAATGCTAATGGAAGGGCATTGGAAAAATTTTGCAAAAAAAAATTATGTATCATTGAAAGCCTCTAGGATCGATGGTTTAGTTTCTTTTCATTACGATGTCATAATTAATGCAACCTCAGCAGGATTTTCAAGCAATATATCCCCTACTAAAGAAATAATAATTAACAAAGAAACATATTGTTATGACATGACTTATGGTATGGAAACACCTTTCATGAGGCAAGCAATTAAATCGAATGCACTAGTATCTGATGGTCTGGGTATGCTAATTGAGCAGGCTGCAGAAAGTTTCCGTATTTGGCATAATAAGAGCCCTCAAACAAATAATGTTAAGAGTGAGCTAAAATTGTTAAAATTAATCTAAACCTTAATAACCTTCAGGGGAAATATTTTTTAGTTTAGCTTGTAATAAATCAAGGCATGGATTAAGTGAGCCTACATTATCTGATTGTATTATTTCAACAGATGGATACCATAGGCTAGTATTTGATTTCTTAGATCTCATCCAATACCAAAACCAGCCGCGACCTTTGGCTAAAAGTAAAAATGTTTTTTTACCCAAAGATCCAGCTATATGTGCAGTTACATTACTTATAGTAATTACTACATCACAACTGTCAACTAGGCTGAACAATCCATCTATGTCACTAAATTTATCCAAGTCATTGTATCGATCAATTCTAATGTTATTGTTCTTTTCTGCAGTAGAAATTTCCTTTTCATGGTCCCCATATTGAAGATTTATATATTCAAATTTATCATTAGTGCCAATAGCCTTAATAAGGTCAGTAAGCTCTATATTTTTTAAATAACCAACAGACTTATTTTGACTGAACCAAGAAATACCAATCCTGATTTTTTTATTATTCCTAAGGCTAATATTTTTAGCCAAAAGGTACTTATCTGGAGATTCTATGTCTTTCTCCTCATTAACAAATAAGAATCCTAATCTAAAAATGGCTGCCTGAAAATCAAAGAAAGCTTCAATACTTATTTTATGATCAACAAAATGAAAGTTGGGTTGAGGAAAAGATCTTTTTAAAAGGGGAAGCAAACGCTTGTCAACTGCAAAAGTAAATTGATTCTGATAGCCTTTCAGTTTAGTTATTAATTTAGCAAGACATATTTGATCCCCAATTCCTTGCTCCCCATAAAATAGGACGCTACTTGTATCATTTCTTCCATCCCATTTTGGTAATTTTGAATTATAAAATATATAATTTAGAGTATGAGATCGAAAGGATGATGTTAAAAGTCTGTACTCATAATGCGGCCATGCTTGAGTAAATTTTTTCTCCTTAAGAAACAATATTCCCATACTGATATTGGCTTGAACATGTGCTTTATCTACATCAATAGCTTTTCTAAGGTAAACTTTTCCTAAGTCAAAATTGCCGACATTTTGATAACAAAGAGCTAAATTCTGTAGTGCTGACGCTGAATTTGGCTTCATTTTAATAACATCCTTGTAGCAATTTATCGCATCATCAAATCGTTTTTCAGAATATGCCTCAAGTGCAATAGCTCTTTTAGTATTTATAGACTCAGGAAATTCTTTTTTTAATAGACCTAATGTTTTTTTTGATTTATCTTCGGACCCTTCTTTACTATAAGCCCCAATTAGTAATAAATAAAAATTTTCTTTCGTAAATTTTTCTTTGTAAATGGAATTATTATTTTCATAATTTTTGATTCTAGATTCATATATAGGAACAGACAAATGTGGTTGATTCAATATGTCATATAAGGATGCCATCATATCTTCAGCTTGTCGAAATAATGGGGAAGATTCTTCAATTTCTAGTAAATCTGCAAGTGCGTTCTTATATTGATTACATACCTTATAAGATCTTGCCCGATTAAATATAAATTGTTTACTTGGCCATAATTTTATTGCCAACGTATACGCCATAATTGCCTCATCATATTTTTCTATTTCGTATAAAGAATTTCCTAAGTTGTTATATGAGTCAGCATTTTTATTATTTAAGGCTAAACTTTCTTTATAGGAATCAATTGCATTATTAAATTGTTTATCTTGAAAATATGCAATACCAAGATTTTGAAAATAATGATAATTTTTAGAGTCTTCATTAGTTGATTTTTTAAGCTCAATGATTGCATCTTTATAATGCTTTTTTTGAATAAGTAATGTGCCGAGTATAAAAAGACACTGTGAATTTTTAGGGTTAGTCTTTAAATATTTTCTGTAATTTTTTTCTGCATTTATAAGGTCATTTTTTTTATGATATTCAACTGCAGATTCAAAGATTTCGTTTGATTTATCCATTCTTTAATTTAAATAAATTCCTTTAAATATTTTCCGGTATAACTTCTTGAATTTTTACAAATTATTTCTGGAGGACCTTCAGCAATAATTTCACCCCCACCCTCGCCACCGTTAGGGCCAAGATCAACAATCCAGTCCGCAGTTTTTATTACATCTAAATTGTGTTCAATTACAACTAATGTATTTCCATTATTTCGTAATTTATGTAATACATCAAGTAATAGTTGAATGTCAGAAAAATGTAGTCCGGTGGTTGGCTCGTCTAATATATATAGTGTTTTTCCTGTGTCACGTTTTGAAAGTTCTAAGGCTAACTTTACTCGTTGTGCCTCACCTCCAGATAAGGTGGTCGCATTTTGCCCAAGCTTAATATAGCCTAAGCCAACGTCGAGCAATGTTTTTAACTTTCGAGCGATTGTTGGAATTGCTTCAAAAAAATTATATGCTTGCTCAACAGTGAAGCATAAAATTTCATGTATATTTTTTCCTTTGTATTTAATGTCTAATGTTTCTCGATTATAGCGGTGACTAAAGCAAATATCACATTCGACATAAACATCGGGTAAGAAATGCATTTCAACGCGGATTACCCCATCTCCTTCACATGCTTCACATCGACCCCCCTTAACATTAAATGAAAATCGTCCAGGACCGTAGCCTCTAGTTCGACTCTCTTGAGTTTTTGCAAATAGATCTCTAATGGGGGTAAATAAACCAGTATAAGTTGCAGGATTTGATCTGGGCGTTCTTCCAATAGGACTTTGATTAACATCAACAACTTTATCAAAAAAATCTAAACCTTCCATACTTCCATGTGATGCGGCATCTAGATTACTCCGATACAGATGTTTAGCCATTGCGTTGTATAGGGTATTATTTATTAATGTAGATTTTCCACTACCTGACACTCCAGTGACACAAGTAAATAAACCAATCGGTAAATTTAAATCTACCCCTTTTAGATTATTTCCTGTTGCATTTAGAATTTTGAAAAAATCTTTTCCCGGTACTTGACGTTTTTTTGGTACATTAATTTTTTTTCGTCCACTTAAATATTGTCCTGTGAGCGATTTTTCATTATTTGCCACTTCTTTAGGTGTCCCTTCGGCAATTATCTCTCCACCATGAATACCTGCTCCTGGCCCAATATCAACTACATAATCAGCATTCATGATGGCATCAAAATCATGCTCAACAACAATTACTGTATTTCCTAGATCTCGAAGATTCTTTAGTGTCTCGAGCAAACGGTCATTATCTTTTTGGTGTAAGCCAATAGAAGGCTCATCTAAAACATACATTACCCCCGTGAGACCACTTCCGATTTGCGAAGCCAAACGAATTCTTTGAGCTTCTCCGCCAGAAAGCGTATCCGCTGACCGCGAGAGTGAAAGATAATCAAGACCCACATTAATTAAAAAGTGGACTCTATTTTTAATTTCTTGAATAATTTTACTTGCGACCTCTGCTTTAGCCCCAGCGAGCGAGAGAGTGCTAAAAAATTCATATGCTTTTCTAAGTGGGAATTCACATATTTCGTGAAGGTTATGTTTAGAAATAAATACATTTCTTGCCTCAAGCCTATGTCTTGTGCCATTACAAGAAGGACATGACTGTAAACTTAAATATTTAGAAAGCTCATCTCTTACAGTATTTGAGTCAGTGTCTTCATACCTTCTTTTAAAGTTATTTATAATACCTTCAAATGGATGTGTTTTTTTAAATACAGTTCCTCGCTCACTAAAGTAACTAAATTCAATCGATTCATTTTTACTGCCATGCAATATCACTTCCTGTATTTTCTTTGGCAATATCTCATAGGGAGACTCTAAGTCAAATTTAAAGTGATCTGCTATGCTTTTTAGCATTTGAAAATAAAATTGATTTCGTTTGTCCCAGCCTTTGATTGCACCCGAAGCAAGAGAAAGTTGTGGAAAAGCGACTACTCTCTTGATATCGAAGTAATTCTTATTCCCAAGACCGTCACATTCTGGACAAGCACCCATAGGGTTATTAAATGAGAATAATCGAGGCTCAAGCTCTGGAATAGCATATTCACAATGAGGACAAGAAAATTTAGCTGAAAAAAGTTGGGATTCTTCAGTGTCCATATTTAAGGCAATGATTTTTCCATTTGCAATTCTGAGACCCGACTCAACAGATTCTGTTAGTCGTTGTTTAATGTCAGGATGAATTTTAATTCGATCAATCACCACATCTAGTTGGTGCTTAATATTTTTTTCTAAAGGAGGAATATCATCAATTTCATAAATCTTTCCATCAAGTCGAATACGAATAAATCCTTGTGCCCGTAATTCATCAATTAAATCAAGATGGCTTCCCTTCCTGTTATTGATAACCGGAGCCAGAATCATTAGTTTTGTATCGGATGGGTAAGCTAAAATTTGATCAACCATTTGTGAAACTGTTTGTGCTTCAAGTTTAATTTTATGTTCTGGGCAATGCGGATCCCCGGCTCTAGCAAAAAGTAATCTTAGGTAATCATGAATTTCAGTTACAGTACCCACAGTAGAACGAGGATTATGAGAGGTTGCTTTTTGTTCAATCGAAATTGCAGGGGAAAGTCCTTCGATAAGGTCCACATCAGGCTTGTTCATTCTGTCAAGAAATTGTCTTGCATATGCTGATAACGACTCAACATAACGGCGCTGGCCTTCTGCATAAAGAGTATCAAATGCAAGAGAAGATTTTCCTGATCCAGATAATCCAGTTATTACAATCAATCTATTTCGTGGCAAATCCAGTGAAATATTTTTTAAATTATGGGTACGAGCCCCTCTAATCTTAAGGTAGTCCATCATATTGTATTTTTTTTTAAGAGCAACCTGATAATATACGGAATATTCTTAAAATTAGAAACCTATTAAAAAATATAATATCTAATGAGTAATGTTATAAAAATGTCATCCTTTGAAATACGTGCTAGTTTACTTTTAGCATCAATATATGGCCTTCGCATGCTAGGTATGTTCCTAATCCTGCCTATATTCGCTGTTTATGCCTCAGGACTATCAAGTAATCCTTCCCAGCTACAGATTGGCCTAGCATTAGGTATTTATGGCTTAACACAGGCAGTTTTTCAAATTCCTTTTGGTATGAGCTCAGACTTTTTCGGGAGAAAAAAGGTTATATATTTTGGGTTGGCTATATTTGTTTTAGGCTCAATAATTGCTGGGTCCTCAGCTCAAATTGAAGGTATTATTATTGGTAGAGCAATTCAAGGAGCGGGCGCAATTTCTGCTGTTCTAACAGCCCTATTGTCAGATCTCACTCGTGATGAAAATCGCACAAAAGCTATGGCAATTGTTGGAGCATCCATTGGCTTGTCATTTGCTCTGTCCTTAGTTATTTCACCCTGGTTGAATGATAAAATTGGTGTTTCAGGAATGTTTTTTATGATGGCAATTTTATCAATATTAGCGGCTATAATTATTCATTTTTTCATTCATGAACCAAAAAGAGTTAATAAAAAGATTATTGTAAATCTAAAAGATTTTTATGCCGTTTTGCAGAGGATTGATCTAGGTCGATTGAATTTGGGTATTTTTGTATTACATGTTGCTCAAATTTCTATGTTTATGGTGGTTCCATTTTATTTAATTCAACAAGGGAGTCTACCTCTCCATGATCACTGGATGATTTATCTGCCAGTATTATTAGTATCCTTTATTTTAATCGTTCCTATTATTATTTTTTCTGAGAAGTTAAATCAGACTAAACCGATTTTTTTATTCTCAATTCTGACACTACTGGCAGCTCAACTCTCATTTGTTTATTTTTCTAATGATCTAGTGGGTATTTTTATTTCCCTTTTAATTTATTTTGTGGGCTTTAATTTTTTAGAGGCCTCTCTTCCAAGTCTTGTAAGCAAAATAGCACCTGTGAATCAAAAAGGTTTAGCATTAGGAGTGTATAATACATCTCAATCTCTTGGTATATTTGTGGGTGGTTTCGTTGGAGGTTTAATTACAAAGTTTTATGGTTATTCTGGTACGTTCTTATTTTGTGGGGCACTGATTTTTATTTGGTTTGTTTTTTCATTAAATATGAATGTTCCAATTAAAAAGTCATAGGCTTTTAATCAATAATTAAAATATAATGAAATGACAGTATTATATTTTTAATTTAATTTTAAAAAAAGTGTTAATTAAATATGTAGTTCATTTGGGAGATTTGATATGTCAGTAAATAAAGTCATTTTAGTTGGAAGACTAGGTCGGGATCCAGAGGAAAGATATACCGCGAATCAGCAGCCTATTTGTAGCTATGCGGTTGCGACAAGTAGAAGGTATAAAGATAAAGAGGGAAATACTCAAGAACAAACGGAATGGCATAACATCAGCATGTTTGGTAAACTCGCTGAGATTGGCAACCAATATCTAAAAAAAGGAAGTCAGGTATATTTGGAAGGAAGATTACAGACTAATAAGTCAGAAAAAGATGGCCAAACTAGATATTTTACGCAAATTGTTGCAGACCAAATGACTATGCTGGGTTCTAAGGATAGTGGAGGAAGTAGTGGTAATGATTCAGGTATAAACCAATCAGCTCAATCTTCATCAAATAATTCAACACAACCTACAACTTCATCAAACAAGTCATCGCCTGCTCCAGCAGCATCTAGCTTTGATGAATTTGAGGATGATATTCCTTTTTAAGGAAAATAAAAGAAATGGCGATTTATGAATTCCTATGCAGTGAGTGTAGTTATCAGGATGATTTAATTCGTAAAATGGATGATATGTCGGTTACTGTTTGCCCAAATTGTAAAAAAAATACTTTTTCCAAGCAGGTATCAGCACCAAATTTCAAGCTATCAGGATCAGGCTGGTACGCAACTGATTTTAAAAATAAACCGACAATTAAGCAAACAGATAAAACAGAATTAAAAAAAAATACTAATTCGGAAGCCATTAAAAATAATGATTAAAAAAAATTTTCTTACAGGTCTTTTAGTTTTAATCCCAATAATACTAACAGTATGGGTTTTAGCGACTTTAATTACTTTTTTAGATCAAGTTATATTACTTCTACCTGAAACGGCCCGACCTAGTAATTTCTTAGGAACGCCTGTGTTTGGTTTTGGTGTAATTATGACCTTCCTTATAATTTTATTTACTGGATTTCTTGCTAATAATTTTTTTGGTAAAAAACTTATTTTACTCTATGAAAATTTAGTAAATCGCTTACCTTTTGTGAAGACAATTTATGGGGGAATTAAGCAGGTATCTGATACTTTACTATCGAGCTCAGGAAATGCATTTAGTAAGGCGGTACTGATTGAGTTTCCTATGGCTGGAACTTATAGTTTTGCATTTATTACCGGTGAGCCTAATGAAGAAATTAATAAAAAATTAAAGGGTAAATTTGTAAGTGTTTATGTTCCAACTACACCAAACCCAACTTCAGGATACACATTAATTGTTCCAATAAATAAAGTAATTGATTTAGATATCAGTGTTGATCAGGTTTTAAAATATGTTATTTCAATGGGCGTAGTACCAGCCAAAAAAAATAAAAAAATAAAAAATATTTCTAAAAAAAAGAGAGTTAAATGAGAACGCATTACTGTGGAGAGTTAAATAAAGATTACCTAGATCAAGAAGTAACATTATGTGGATGGGCTCATCGAAGAAGAGATCATGGTGGCGTAATCTTTATTGATTTGCGAGACCGAAAGGGGCTAGCCCAGATTGTTATCGATCCAGATACAATTGAAGCATTTAAAACTGCTGAATCTATTCGAAATGAATTTGTTTTAAAGGTTATATGTAAGGTTAGGCTAAGACCCGAAGGAACAATAAATAAGAATTTGCCTACTGGTGAAGTGGAAATGCTTGCATCAGAGATTGAAATTCTAAATACATCCTTAACCCCACCTTTTATGTTGGATGATGACTCGATAACAGAATCTATTAGATTAGAACATCGGTTTATTGATTTGCGTCGAGGTGAAATGCAAGGCAATCTTCAGTTGCGATATGATATTTCAAAAAATATCAGACAGTTTTTAGACAAAGAAGAATTCATTGAAATTGAAACACCAATTTTAACAAGAAGCACTCCGGAAGGAGCAAGAGATTACTTAGTGCCTTCTAGAGTTCACCAAGGAGAATTCTTTGCTCTTCCGCAGTCCCCTCAATTATTTAAACAAATTTTAATGGTATCCGGGTTTGATAAATATTTTCAGATAGCAAGGTGTTTTAGAGATGAAGATCTTAGGGCTGATAGGCAGCCTGAATTTACTCAGATAGATATAGAAGCTTCATTTGTTAATGAAAAAGATATTATGGGCATTACAGAAAATATGATTCGTGAAATGTTTTCTAAGGTTATGAAGATAGAGCTACCAAAAACATTTAACTCAATTACTTATCAAGAAGCAATGAATCGGTATGGTTCTGATAAGCCAGATTTACGCGTGAACTTAGAGTTAGTTGATGTGACAGAATTAATGAAAGATGTGGACTTTAAAGTATTCTCGGCTGCGGCAAATATGAAAGGTGGAAGGGTGGCTGCTTTACGAATCCCAGGTGGTAGTGACCTCTCTCGCAAAGAAATTGATACCTATACAGAGTTTGTGAAGATATATGGCGCTAAAGGATTAGCTTATATTAAAATTAATGATAAAGATCAGCTTAATGAAACAGGCTTACAAAGCCCCATCGTTAAAAATATACATGAAAAAGCATTAGCATTAATTATTAAGCTAACTGCCGGAGAAAATGGAGATTTAATATTCTTTGGTGCAGATAAAATAAAAGTGGTCAATGAAGCACTTGGTGCTCTGAGAGAAAAGATAGGACATGATAAAAAATATTTAACAGGAGAAAAATGGGCTCCACTTTGGGTAATTGATTTTCCAATGTTTGACTATGATGATGAAGATAAACGTTGGAATGCTTTGCATCATCCATTTACTGCCCCCAAGGATGGACATGAAGATTTACTAGCTTCCGATCCTGGAAGTTGTTTATCGAAAGCATATGATATGGTCATTAATGGCTGGGAGGTTGGAGGAGGATCTATTCGTATTCATCAGCAATCACTTCAATCTAAAGTATTTAAAGCACTAAATATTTCTGACTCAGAAGCAAAAGAAAAATTTGGATTTTTATTGGATGCTCTGCAATATGGTGCGCCTCCTCATGGCGGGCTTGCTTTTGGCTTAGATCGATTGGCTACATTACTTGCTGGTGCAGATTCAATTCGTGATGTGATTGCTTTCCCTAAGACCCAAAAAGCACAATGTTTGTTGACTAAAGCACCAAATCAAGTTGACGAAAAACAATTACGGGAGCTTCATATTAAAGTAAGAACAGCTAACAAGACAGATAGTAAAAATGATTGAAGGTATTAACCATTTGAACATACGATCTGATGAAGTAACTATGAATATTTTAAAAGATTTTTATATAAATGTTGTTGGTTTAAGTCTTGGTAAGCGCCCACCATTTAAAAGTAAGGGATTTTGGTTGAATGCGGAAGGAAAAAAATATGTTTTACATCTTAGCTCTACTAAAGATAATGAGATAAAAGACCATCACGTGAATTCAACATTCGATCATTTAGCTTTTAGCGCATCAAACATGCCATATTATGAAAAAATTTTAACTGATAACAACATTAAATTTAGTTACAGAGAAGTCCCTGAAATTGGAACCAAGCAAATTTTCTTTAAAGATCCTGTTGGTAATGGCATCGAATTAATATTTATCTAATATTCATTTAGAAAAATTAAAGAAGGAGTGGAAAATGAAAAGTTATAGAAAAGAATTATGGTTTGATGCCCCAGAAAGAATGCATTTCACCAATATAACCTCAGAGATAAAAAGTTGTTTATCTGAAAGTGGTGTCTCAGAAGGCTTTGCCTTAGTGAATGCAATGCATATTACCGCAAGTGTTTTTATTAATGACGATGAGTCCGGACTTCATCATGACTATAAAAAATGGTTAGAGCACTTAGCTCCTCATGAACCAGTTAGTGGTTATAGGCATAATGATACTGGGGAAGATAATGCAGATGC
>MDTF01010282.1_pt1 | contig 25939 bp, 25 predicted proteins | sample 811191 | NCBI WGS metagenome assembly MDTF01 (sample SAMN05326649, study PRJNA326480) | marine metagenome | isolation source: seawater | place: Southern Ocean | collected 2011
AATTCAAACTATAAAAAAAGAGAAAATTTTAGAATAGAATTTAAAGCTGAAACTAGTTTTGAATTTTTTTTATTGTCATATATTAAAAATCATTTACCCATTCACATTATTGAAGGTTACATTTCAACTGTTAATGAAATAAAAAAAATTAAGGTAAAAGGTAAAGTGATATTGAGTGCTAATTCGCATTGGTCAGATTATATAAAGAAATTTTGGATAGCAGAACAAGTTGCACTTGGGTCAAAGTTTATTACTTTAGCTCACGGCGGATCATTTCCCCCTACTAAAGAAGATTTTAACTTCGAAGAAGATATTAGTGATTTTAGAGCTATATGGTTAAAAGAGTATCATCCAAAACATATACAACTGCCACCTTCAAAATTAGTACATTTAGACAAAGAAGCTTCTAAAGATACTAAAAAAAATAAATACAAAAATTGTGTTATGGTTATGTACAATGGAAGAAAGTGGTCATTCAGAGCAAATTTCTACCCCCAATCTTATCAAGGAGTAAAACTCGTAAATGATTCTGCTATATTTTATAAAAATCTTAACAATGATATTAAAAGTAATCTAAAAGTTAGATTTCATCATAATTTAGGCTTAGATGAAGAAATAAGATTCTCAAAACTTATTGATAAAAAAATTACCTCAAGTAAGGGAGACTATGATAAATTTATAAATAATTCAAAATTTATTATTTGTACATATCCTGAAACAACATTTACTGAAGCAATGGCATCTAATGTACCCACAGTAATGTTTTATGACAAAAACTTATTTGAAAGAAAAAGTAAATTTGATCACCTTATCAATGAATTAGTTGAAGCAAAAATAATTTTTTTTGATCCACTCGATGCCTCAAATCATATTAATGAGATTTGGAAAGATATTGATTCATGGTGGGGTAGTAAAAAAGTATATCGGGCTAGATTAAAATTTCGAAAAAATGCAATGCATATTGATACATATTGGACAATTAAGTGGTTAAATTTCTTGTTAAAATTCAAAAATAAGAGCAACAAATTAGATTTAAAAAAATATATATATTTGTCTTATAAAAATCTAAGATTATTTTTTCATATATTCATTTATAATCCCTCTCAGGTGATAAACGAATTTATTTCTGATGTAAATAAAGATTTAATTGCAAAAAAATACTCATCCACTAAGTATAAAGTTTGGTGCGCTGGATTACCTCATTCAGGCAGTACGCTAATTGAGGAGATTTTTGAAAATTTACCATATGTTGGACTCAATTCATCATTAATAAGGTTCTTTTATAATAGAAGAATTACTCATTTACATGGTATTTCTCATGATGCCTTCTTATCTTTTCCAGAAAAAAAATATTCTTTTCTAAAGACTCATAGCCATTATGAGCCAGAGTCTCTTGATTTTGCAAATTTATCTAATGTAACCACTATTGTTTGCTTAAGGGACTTAAGAGATATGATGCTTAGTAGGTATTGGCATATAATTGCAAATAAGAAACATCAATCACATAAGCTTGTTTCTAAAATGCCATTTAAAGAAGGGTTAATTACATCAATGTTGGAAGAAAACCAAAATAACTATTACGCATCAATTCCTATAGACGACTACTTTCAATGGATTAAAAATTGGCTAGATCAAGAAAAAAAAGGAACAGTAAAAATCTTTTGGTTTGAAGATTATATAAGTGATCCAGTAAAATACTTAGATAAGTTAAAACTATATTTAGAGTTTAATGAATTAGACTCTAAAGTAATAGAAAAAATACTTGTTAATAAAAGAGGTAAGCACAGCAAACAATCATTAAGTCAAAGACTTCTTAAGAAAGGTAGAAATAAATCTACTTTTAGGAGTGGACAGGTGGGCGGTTGGAAGAAATATTTTGATAATGACATCATTAGTGCAATAGAGAGTAATATATCTGGTGATTTAAAAGAAGCATTAAGAGATGAGAGTAAGTAAATGAATAATATTTTAGGTAAAATGGTAATTTATAAAAATAAGAATTGGTCAAAATCAATCTCTGACTTATTAAATCTTACTGTTAGGGGAATTCTTATAAATAATAAAGACTGTTCAATCATTTTGACTGGCGGAAAATCTGCCCAAGAAATTTATAAAAAATGGTTTAAGCAGATGGAGGACTTAAATGCAAAAATAAGTTTTTATCTTGGCGACGAAAGAATGATTGAAAAAAATCATTTAGATAGTAATTATAAAATGGTTAATGATTTATTAAATAAGAACAAAGAATGGGATCTTCATAGAGTTAAAACTGAAATTAACTTAAGAAAATCTGTGTTTATTTATAATAAACTCTTAAATATTACTCCTGATATTTTATTACTAGCTGTTGGAGATGATGGTCATATAGCCTCAATTTTTCCTAGTAAAAATAATAATTACAATACTAAAAGAAACTTTGTATTATCAAAATGCAATAAACATAAATATTTAAGAGGCACTATTACTCCTAAGTTTATTACAAAAGCTAAAAGAATATTTATATTTGTTAAAGGCGCTAAAAAAGGTAAAATAGTGAATAAAATGATCAAAAATCCGTATAATCAATATCTATTACCCGGTTGTTTAGCTCTTACTGGTACATGGTTATTTGATGAAGCCGCATACGAATGTTTAGATAGGTAATTAAAAATGAACTTAAAAAGCAAAAAATTTTATTCAGATAACATAACAATTGGATCTTGGATTTCTCTCTATAATTTGGGAATGACTGAAATTTTTGCAAAAAATAATTTTGATTGGATAGTTGTTGATTTGGAGCATAGTCATATAACAATAAATCAAGCTGCAGAATTAATTAGAATTATTGATTTATGTGGATCGAGACCTTTAATTAGGTTGACTTCGAACAATCAGGACCAAATAAAAAGAGTTCTAGACGCCGGAGCTCATGGAATTATTGTTCCAATGGTAAATAATATTAATGATGCAGTAAGAGCAGTAAATTATACAAAATATATGCCGGATGGATTAAGAGGTGTAGGGCTTGCAAGAGCGCAAGAATATGGAAATGGATTTGAAAAGTATCTTGAATGGCAAAAAAATGAAATTTTAGTTATAGCTCAAATTGAACATATAGATGGAGTACAGAATTTAGATGAAATTATTTCTGTAAATGGAATTGACGGTATCTTTGTTGGACCATATGATTTATCTAGTTCTTTGGGAAAGCCAGGTGATTTTAGTTCAAGACAATATCTTGATTCACTAAAAAAAATTAAATATTTAATAAATTCAAAAAAAATAATAGCAGGAATTCACATCGTAGAGCCCGATATAGAGAAAGTTAGTGATGCAATAAAAGATGGATTCAATTTTGTTAGTTACAGTGTTGATTTTAGAATCATTGACTCCACAATAAAAGATGCTATTCAGTCTATTAAAAAAAAAATAAATTAGAATGAAAATTATCGGTATTATACCAGTAAGAATGAACGCAACAAGATTTCCTGGAAAGCCGATGGAATTAATTTGTGGAATGCCGATGGTTGAGCATTGCTATCATCGCACATGTTTAGCGCTTGGAGAAAAAAATGTATATGTGGCAACTTGTGATAAGATCATATCTGATTATATTCAAAAAATTGGGGGTAAGGTTGTAATTACATCTAAAAAACATAAAAGGGCAACTACTCGCACAGCCGAAGCAAAAATCAAAATTGAAAAAAAATATAAGCTTAAAATAGATGGCGTTGTAATGGTGCAAGGTGATGAGCCAACTATATCAGATAAATCAATATTGGACACTGCTACAACATTATTAAAACCAGAAATTAATATAGTTAATGTTGTCTCAAAAATTGAAAGTAAAAGTGAATTTATGAATAAAAACAACGTTAAAGTTGTGATTAATAATAAAGATCAAGCTATTTATTTTTCAAGATTACCTGTCCCATACTCAATAGATCCAAAGTTAAAAAATAAAAATTATATGCAAACTGGAATTATAGGATTTAAGTCGAAAAAATTAGATGAGTTTAATTCAATGAAGGAAACAAATTTAGAGATATTAGAGTCCGTTGATATGAACAGATTAGTTGAAAATAATCAAACTATTCATTTAATTTATTCAGACATATCAACTATAAGCGTTGATAATAAAAAAGAATTAAAAATGGCTGAGAAAAAAATTAAACAAGATTCAATTTTCATCAAATACGCAAAATAAAAATGTTTATTAAAAAAATAATTAAAAAAATTGATAACTATCAAGAAGCTAAAATTAATCAATGTTTTAAAGAAGTATTAGGAGATTTGAGGATATCATTTGTTGATATTGGAGCGGCTGGGAATATTCATCCTAGATGGAAGGTAATTTCTAATTTTATAAACTACTATGGATTTGAACCAGACAAAAGATCTTATGATTTGTTATTAATGAATAAAAATGATTGTTTCACTTATAAAATATTTAATAAAGCAGTTTGGGAAACAGAGGGTGAAATTGATATAAATCTTTGTTATAAGCCTTGGGTTTCTTCTTATTTTTTACCAAATTTTAATATTTTGAATAAGTTTTCTGATAAAGAAAGATTTGAGGTCTTAAAAAAAGAAAAAATTACAACTACAAAACTAGATAAATTTAAATTTGATAATGAAAATTTTATTAAAATTGATATTCAGGGTGGTGAACTTTCAGTTTTAAGAGGTGCGAGCAGTACACTTAAAAATTGTCTTGGCTTAGAATTAGAGATTGAATTTTTAGAGCTTTATAAATCACAGCCATTATTCGGCGAAGTTTGTCGCTATTTAAATGATAATGATTTTGAGTTTATTGACTTTATCTCCTTGAATCGTTGGGAAAGATCGGAATACAAAGGTTTTGGACAGAGTACATTTGGGGACGCATTGTTTTTAAGGACACCTGAGTTTATTATTAAAAATTTTAAAAATGATGAAGATTTAAAAAGAAAATATATTGCTATATGTTTACTTTATAATAGGTTTGATTTAGTTAAAGTTGTCATTGATTTAGATAGAATTAATAATGTTTCAAAAGTTAGTAAATTTTCAGATCTAGAAAAAGCTTACTCCAGAATAGAAAAAAAACATATAATTGTAAGATTCATAAGTAAATATATGAACAAAATTATTAGATTATTTGATAAAAATTCAAGTCTACATGTGTTCTATTAATGGCTAAAAAAATAAAAATTGCTATAGCTGGATATGGGGTTGTAGGAAAATTAAGACATAAATCTATCAATAGTAATAAAAGTTTCGAATTAATTGCTGTTTGTGACAACAAATTTGAAAAAAATGGGGTGTTTGATAGTGGTGTAAAATTCTATAGGAATTATGAAGACCTACTAAACTTAGATATTGATGCAATCTTAGTTTGTTTAACTAATGATATTGCAGCAAAAGTAACCTTTGCAGCACTTAAGAAAAATAAACATGTTTTTTGTGAGAAGCCGCCAGGTATTTCAATGAGTGAGATTTATAAAATATATAAATATGTCAGTAAAAATAAAAATTTAAAATTAATGTATGGATTTAATCATAGGTACCATGAGTCAGTTCAGGAAGCGATTAGTATAGTTAAATCAAAACAATATGGAAAAATTATAAACATGAGAGCAGTTTATGGAAAATCAAATCTTATTACATTTAATCAATCAGACTGGAGAACAAAAAGAAAAGTTTCAGGTGGAGGTATACTTTTAGATCAAGGTATTCATATGCTTGATCTTTTAAGGCTATTTGCTGGTGAATTTAAAAAATTTCAAAGTAATGTTTCAAATAATTACTGGAACTTTGATGTAGAAGATAATGTTTATACAATAATGGAATCAAAAAAAGGAGTAATCGCAACTCTTAATTCATCAGCGACACAATGGCCACACAAATTTTTGTTAGAGATTAATCTTGAGCATGGATCCATTATTCTGTCTGGTATTCTAACAAATTCTAAGAGCTATGGTTCTGAGAGTATAAAAATAATAAGTAAAAAAGATAAAAAATTAAAACCTAAAATAAAAGAGTATTTTCAAGACAAATCTTGGGAAAAAGAATTAAGTTATTTTTCTGACTGTATAAAAAATAATAAAACTATCAAAACAAGCAATATTACAGATGCATTTGAAACTATGAAACTTGTTTTCTCAATTTACTATAGTGATATAAGTTGGAGAAAGAAGTATAAAATTAAAAACCCACATAAATATGACATCCATTGAAATAAATAATTTAATTAAGTTAGCAAAGGAAGCCTCAAATGTTGCATTAGAATCACTCCATTCTAATAAAAACACTTATTTAAAAAGCAATTTTCAAAAAAAATTAGATAGAGAATTAAAAAGTGAAATAGATTTTATAAATAATAAGTTAATAATAGATATATTGAAAAAATCTAATATTCCATATATTTCAGAGGAATCTCCTAGTAATTTAGAACATAATAATCTCAATTGGATCATAGACCCTTTGGATGGAACTATTAATTATGTAAGAGATATAGGCTCTTGCGGTATATCAATAGCTCTTTTCAATGGGAAAAATCCTATTTTTGGAGTTTTTGCTGAATATCCATCGGGTAAGTTATATTGGGGTGGCAAAAAAATAGGCGCATTTTGTGACGATATAGAACTAAATGTATCATATGTTTCAAATAAAAAAAATGCAGTACTAGCGACAGGTTTTCCCTCAAGATATGATTTTAATCAGAGTATCAATAACCAAATGTTTAGTGAATATGCAAAAATAAGAATGTTAGGCTCTGCAGCTTTCAGCTTGGTTAATGTAGCCAAAGGTAGTATAGACTGTTACAACGAAAATAATATTATGATTTGGGATGTTGCAGCCGGAATAGCAATTGTTGAAGGTGCGGGTGGAAGTTATCACTTTGATAGTCAGAATATTCTATCTCCTCTAAATGTATATGCGGATAATGGCAAGTTAAATAAATGAAAAACAATAAAGACTATATAGCAGTTTGTTCTAGATCATTCTCAGCTAATCCAATACTGAGAAATATCATTTTATCAAAATATAAAAATGTAAGATTTAATGATGAAGGAAAAAATCTAACAGGTAAAGAATTAATACAATTCTTAAAAGGATCATCAAAAATCATTATTGGCTTAGAAAAGATAGATGAAAACATAATTTCAAAACTACCTAAATTAAAATTAATATCGAAATATGGTGTAGGGACAGATAATATAGATCTAAAGGCAATAAAAAAAAATAATATAAAGCTAGCTATAACTAAGGGAGTAAATAAAAGATCTATTTCAGAACTTATATTGCTTTTAATACTAAATTCATTGAGACATATTAAAGTCATAAATCGTGGAGCTATATCTGGAAAGTGGAATAATATTATTGGAAATGAGCTCAGTTCAAAAACTGTTGGTATAGTTGGGTTTGGCAATATAGGAAGAGATTTAGCCAGTATATTAAAGCCATTTAATTGTAAAATATTATTTTATGATAATAAGGTCACAAAAAAATATAAAAACTTCAATAAAGTAAGCTTAAATAAATTATTATCTGAGTCTGATATAGTCTCAATAAATTTACCTTTAGATAGATCTACTAAGAATATAATTAATAAAAAAAATATAAAATTAATGAAAAAAAATTCTACTTTAATTAACACAGCAAGAGGTGGTCTAGTAGATGAGTTTGCGTTATTAAAAGCTTTAAAATCATACAAAATTGCTTCAGCAGCATTCGACGTTTTTATTGAAGAACCCTCACAAAATAAAAATCTTTTAAATTTAGATAATTTTTTTGCAACAACTCACATTGGAAGCATTACCAAAGAAGGTATAGAACGAATGGGAATAGCTGCAATCAATGGATTGAAATAATTTTTTAAAAAATGCTTGATTTAGTTAATTTCAATTGGAATGGCAGTTCAAAAAAAACACAAACTTTATCTGTTACAGAATTTGTTGAGCAAAATGATATTTTAATAAGAAAAATTTATACTAATACTATTCATAAAATATCAATCAATTTGATTGCAAATAAAAAGTCTAATTCGATCTTTTATATTGATAATAAGCCAATATTGTTGTGGATGTCTCTTTTGTATGAAAAAAATTTTTATAAATCTAAAAATATTAGTAAATGTATAAAGCTTATTGCATTAGAAAAGCTATTAATTGAAAAAAAACCAAACAATATAGAATTAATTTGTTCAGATAGGTCTTTAATATTGAGTATTAATGATCTGTGTAAAAAGTATGAAATTATTTCTTATATTGAATATAAAAAAAATAATACAGAGTATAAAGATATAAATATTAAATCAATTTTACCGAAACTGATTAAAAGTTTTTTTTATTTTTTTTTATATATATTAAAATCCCTTAGATTAAAAAAAATATCTCACCCACAATGGAATAGCAATAAAAATTCAGTTTTTCTATTTTCATATTTTTCACACATAAATACTGATTTGTCGTCTGAAAATATTATAAAATCAAATCAATGGGAAGGCTTAGTTGACTTAATTAAGTCAAAAAAACTAAATATAAATTGGTTACACTTGTATGCATTAGAAAATAATAAAAAAAAATTAGAAAATTTTATTTATGGAATTTCAAATGATAATAAGAATCCTATTTCTCAAGATAAACATATTTTTTTAGAAAGCTATACTTCGCTAAATATTATTATTAAGACTTTAATAGTATATCTAAAAATTTATATAAAAAATTTTTTTATTAAAACTAATAAAACAAATTTCATAACCGACCAGTCAAAAATAAATTTCTTTGAATTAATGGCTGAGGATTGGAATGATTCCTTTTCAGGTATTACATTGATTCAAAATATATTCTGGCTCTTTCTATTTGATGCTGCAATGAAAGATTTTCCAATAAGTAAAATAGGATTCTTCCCTCAAGAAAATCAAGCTTGGGAAAGAGCATTAATTTCATCATGGAAGAAAAATAACAATGCTAAGTTAATTGGGTTTGCACATTCTTATATAAGATTTTGGGACACTAAATATTTTGAAAATCAGGAAGTATATCAGAATAAAGATCTCAAGATACCAATGGCTGATTTACTAGCTGTAAATTCAAATCAAGCTTATAATATGTTTTTAGATGAAAAGGTCCCTGATGATAGAATTTGTAAGGTAGAAGCTCTAAGGTATATTGACACATACTTAAATGGAATAAAAAGTTTTAAATCAAAAAATAATATTTTAAAAAAGATCCTTATTATTGGAGATTATCAGGTAAGTGAAAATATTAAATTACTTGAAGACTTAAAAAAAATTGACATAGCAAATAAAAAATTTCAAATTTATTTCAAACCACATCCCGGGTTTGATATAGATATATCTAAATTTAAGTCCTTAAGAATTAATAAAATATACGAAAAGTTGGAAAAAATTTTAAATGATTATGATGTGGTAATAGCTGTTGATGCAACTGCTGCTTGTATCGATGCTTATTTGATGAATAAATATATTATTGTATACCGTAAAAAATATGAGCTCAATTATAGCCCTTTAAGAGGATTTAAGAATATAAATTTTGCAAGTAATAGCGAGGAACTATATAAGTGTATAGAAAATCAAACACAAAAGATTAGCAATAAATCAGACAGTCTTTTTATATTTGATAAAAATCTTTTACTTTGGAATAAATTAATAAATGAAAATATTAAATAATAAAATTTTATGAAAATTTTGGTCACTGGTGGAGCTGGGTTTATAGGTTCTCATTTATGCAAATCATTATTAGAAAATGAAAATGAAGTTATTTGTTTAGATAATTTATATACAGGTTCAAAAAAAAATATTTCAAAATTATTAGTTAATCCATTATTTAAATTTATCGAACATGATATATGTAATCCAATAGATATAAAAGTTGACCAGATATATAATTTAGCCTGTCCTGCGTCACCAGTTCATTACCAGAAAAACCCAATATATACCATAAAAACTAATTTTATTGGTATATTCAATATACTAGATAATGCTGAAAAACATAATGCCAAAGTTTTACAAGCCTCTACAAGTGAAGTTTATGGAGACCCTCTTGTCAGTCCACAAAAAGAAACATATTGGGGAAATGTAAATCCTATTGGTGTTAGATCTTGTTATGATGAAGGTAAGAGAATAGCAGAAACATTATGTAGTGACCATTATGCACAAAAAAAAATGGACATAAAAATTGCTCGTATATTTAATACCTATGGTACAAATATGCAAAAAAATGATGGAAGGGTTGTTTCAAATTTTTTAATACAAGCTTTACTAAATAAAGATATAACAGTTTATGGTGATGGCACTCAAACAAGATCATTCTGCTATGTAAGTGATCTAGTCGAAGGCTTAATTGGATTAATGTCTGAAAAAAATAATAATGTAAATCCAGTAAATTTAGGTAATCCAAATGAGTACAGTATTACTGAACTTGCTGAGTTAATTATTAAATTAACCAATTCAAATTCTAAGATAGTATACCAAAAATTGCCTGAAGATGATCCAAAGATAAGGAGGCCCGATATATCAAACGCAGTAAATAGGCTTAATTGGAAGCCAAAAATAGAAATAGTTGAAGGCTTAAGTAAAGCAGAAGAGTATTTTAGAAGTATTATTTAAATTAGATTATCTTAATAAATATATGTACAACAGTGAAAATATTTATGTTTCAGTAGTAGTCCCTATATACAACTCATCTCATCTCTTAAGTAATCTCCTAGATTCTCTTACCGTACAAACCTATAAGAATTTTGAAGTATTAATTTGTGACGACGGGTCTACTGACGATCTTCTGTCTATTATTAAAAATTATAAAAATTTTTTGCATATAAATTACTTTAAATTAAAAAATTTTGGTGGACCAGCTATGGCAAGAAATACAGGCATAAAGTATTCAAAAGGAAGTTTAATTGCATTTGTAGACGCAGATGATTGGTGGGATAAAAATAAATTAGAAATATCGATTAGCAAATTTGATAAAGAAACAGATATAGTTTTTCATAATTTAAAACTTATGGGTAAAGAAAGTTCATTTTTTAAAAATAAAATAATAAAAAGTAAAAATTTATCATTACCAATATTTAACGATTTAATCATGAATGGAAATACAATTTTAAATTCATCAGTTGTAATTCGAAAAAATATTTTGATAAAAGCTAATGGTATTTCAGAAAATAAAAAAATGATAGCTGCTGAAGATTACAATCTTTGGTTAAGAGTTTCTTTGGTAACTAATAAATTTAAATTTATAAATGAATCGTTAGGTTATTATTATATACAAGATGGGTTAAGTAGAACTAGAGATATGTCAATACCAACAAGAGTAGCAATTGAAGAATTTAATAATATACTAAGTAATAAACAAAAAGAAATTATCAAATCAAGATTAAATTATATAAGAGCAAAATATAATAAGCACATTGAAAACCATTCATTATCACTAAGTCTATTTTATTCAAGTCTAAGCTTAAGAGGCAATTTGTTGAAATTAAAATCATTGATACTAATATTGCATCTATATTTAATAATAATTAGTAAATTTTTTATCAAAATAATATATAAAAAAAATGAGTAAAACTTCAAATGAAAAAGTAATTATTTTATTATTTATTATAATCAATTTTTATTACTTCAAATATTTTACTATCAATTATGAATTCTATAATGGCACTAATTCTTTTTTTGAATTTCCATTAAATTTTGATTTCATCAAACTAACTTTACCTTTACTTGAATCAAAATTTTTAATATTAAAAGAAGTTTTTGAAAAGGGGGGTACTTACGGTGAAGAGGTATACTTTGAAAGAAAAATATCTCAAATTGGAATTACATATATCTATATATTTTTTATAAATTTATTTTCAATTTTTACTAAAAATATTCTACTTATTTCATTTATAATAAATAATTTATCCATAATTATTGGATACTATTATTATAAAAAAATTCTGACTGAAATAATGCATATTTATAGCATGAAGATGAATATTTTATTTTTTTTTAATCCTATTCTTATTTGGTATTCACAAGGATTAAATAAGGACATTTTTCTTATAACTTTATTTATTCCTTTAATTTATTTTTTTTACAAAAGAAATCATGTTAAAATTTTTATATTAGGACTTATAATAGCATTAATTAGATTTCCTTATGCATTTGTAATTCCAATAATATATTGCCTCATATACTTTAAAAATAAATATTTAGTAATGTTTATTGTTTACTTTTTTTCATCATTATATGCTGGTTATTTAGGAACATATGAATATGGATCAAGAAATGAATCAGTCTCAACTTTTTTAGAATCTAAAAATTCAATATTTGGAATAAGTGTTACAGTAGCTCAACTAAATGAATCATATATGATTGGCAATATTTTAATGAATCCAATTAGGCTAGTTCAATTAATATACGACCAATTAAGAACTATTGTTATTATTACTGATGGGAGATTAAATCTTTATCATTTGTTAAATGCACCAATAACTATTTATTTTATATATAATTCTCTAACTATTGTGAAATTATTTAAAAAAAGATTTTTTTATAATAAAAATCTAAATATTATTCTATATTTTATATTTAGTATAATAATCGTATGTTTAATGAGTCCTTTCATACATGCAAGATATGCATCCGTAATTATTTATCCATTATTTATTGCAATTTTATACTATAACATGCATAAGAAAATTGGTAAAAAACTGTAAGCCTAAAATATATTGAAGATAAAATAATTATATAAACTTATGAAAATTTTAGTTACTGGAAGTAATGGCTTTTTAGGTAAAAACCTTATATTAAAATTAAGAGAGAATGAATATGCAGATATTTTATTGTATAACAAAAGTAAAACTCTAAAGACACTAAATGAATTTATAAAAAAATGTGATGTCATATTTCATCTTGCTGGATTGAATAGGAGTGATGATATAAAAAAATTTAATCAAATAAATTTTGAATTAACAAAATACATTTGTGATAAAGCTGCTTTAACTAATAGACATATTCCAATTGTTTATTCATCTTCAATTCAATCATCAAAAAAAAATTACTATGGTATAAGCAAAAAAAAGCAGAAAAATACTTACTAAGATATTCAAAAATCTCAAATTCAAAAGTATATATATATAAATTACCTAACATATTCGGCAAATGGTCAAAACCAAATTATAATTCTGTAATATCTACATTTTGTCACAATGTAGCAAATAACAAGCCAATAATTATTTTTGATAAATCGGAAATATTATCATTAATTCATGTTGATGATGTAATAGAAGCCTTTTTAAAGCTACTTAGAAAAAATAAAAAAACAAGCGGCTATCAAAAAATTAATAAAACTCATAATGTAAACATATTAAAAATTGTGAATATTCTAGAATATTTTAAAGACAGTAATATGAACTTAGATGCATCTACTAAATATGACAGCTTTAAAGCAAAATTATATTCAACGTATTGTAGCTACTTACCAAAAAAAAGTTTTAGCTATACTCTAAAAAATAATAGTGACAATCGTGGTAATTTTATTGAATTTACAAAAAATTCTTTAGGACAACATTCTTACTTTACTGCTTATCCCAAGGTAACAAGAGGTGGGCATTATCATCATAGAAAAGTTGAAAAGTTTCTTGTGTTGGATGGTCAAGCAGAATTTAAATTTAAACATATTATTTCTAATAAGATCATTAATATTCAAGTAAAAGCTAAAGATAATAGAGTTGTTTTGTCAATACCTGGTTGGGCCCATACTATTACTAATACAGGTAAAAATAATATGATTGTTTTATTATGGGCAAATGAAGTTTATAATAAAAATAAACCAGATACATATATTCATGAGGTGTAAATAATTATGTCAAATTTAAAAATTATGACAGTTTTAGGTACAAGACCTGAAATTATAAGACTGTCAAGAATTATAAGTGAGCTCGACAAAAGTTTTAATCATTGCGTTGTACATACTGGGCAAAATTTTGATTATGAATTAAATCAAATTTTCTTTAAGGACCTTAAGATAAGAGAACCAGATTTCTATCTTAATGCTGCAAAGGATACATTCGCAGAAACTGTTGGAGGAATAATTATTAAAGTTGATGCAATGCTAGAGCAAGTAAAACCTGATGCATTACTAGTGTTAGGTGATACTAATAGCAGTCTGTCAGCTATTGTTGCAAAAAAAAGAAAAATTCCAATTTTTCATATAGAGGCAGGGAATAGATGTTTTGATCAGAGAGTCCCAGAAGAAACTAATAGAAAAATTGTAGACCATATATCAGATATAAATATGACTTACAGCTCCCTGGCTAAAGATTATTTGATAAATGAAGGAATTCCATCAAATAAGATTATTAAGATTGGAAGTCCTATGAGAGAAGTTCTAAACTTTTATGATAAAAAGATAAAAAATTCTAAAATATTAAGAAAATTAAATCTTAAAAAAAATAATTTTTATTTAGTAAGTGCACATAGAGAAGAAAATATAGATAACGATCAAATGTTTTCTAATTTTATAGATATCTTAAATTATTTATCAAAATACTCTAAACATGAGATTATTGTATCAACTCACCCAAGAACAAAAAAAAAGATTGATAAATCAAATTATAAGTTAGACAAAAAAATTAATTTTCTTAAGCCTTTAAGTTTTTCTGATTACAATAAACTTCAATTAAACGCTAAGGTCGTATTATCAGATAGTGGAACAATTAGTGAAGAGTCATCAATTTTAAATTTTCCAGCACTAAATATTAGAGAGACACACGAAAGACCTGAAGCTATGGAGGAGGCCTCAGTAATGCTTGTAGGATTAAATAAAGATAGAATTATACAAGCCTTATCTATACTTGATCATCAGCGCAGTGGTATCAAAAGAGATCTTGATTTAGTGAAAGACTATAGTAGTACAAACATATCAAAAAAAGTCTCTAGAATTATACTAAGCCACATTGATTTTGTTAATAAAAAAACTTGGTACAAGCTATAATTTAATAATTATGCGAGTACTTTTTTTAAATCAGCATGAGTTTAATGAAAATCATGGATATTTAATGCGTGGAGTTGTGAATAAACTTGTTCATGATAATAACGAGGTTGAATATATTTGTTACAAATCAAATAAAACATTAAATACTAATTTAGATATTAATCATGTTGGTTTTAGAATAAAAAAAATAAAAATGGTAAATTCAAACTCATATAATTTTATTATTAAAGTAATTAATATGATTTATTTTTCATTTTACTCATTAGTTTGCTCTTCTTTTAGAATAAAAAAATATGATGTGGTTATTGTTGGATCAAGTCATATACTTTTACTCGGTTTTGTGGGAGTAATAATATCAAAAATTCATAGAGCAAAGTTTATATATAGAGTTGAAGATCTTACATCTTATAATTATTTGATAAATTCAAATAGAATTATTAAATACGCTATTTATCTATATTACCTAATTGAAAAATTTGTTTATGCATCATCTTTTAAGATACTAACTTTGTCTCATGATATGAAACAAACAATAAATAATAATTTTAGCAAACCATTAGATAATATTCTAATAATACCTAACCTTCCTAAAATTTCAAACAATGTATCTGAATATATAAAACACCCTATCTTAAAAAAAGATAATATAAATTTTAGAATTGTTTTCATAGGTAATATAGGTTGGGTGCAAGGCCTCAATTTTTTAATTAAATCAATGAAATTTCTAGAGAGTGAAAATATAGAGTTGGTTATTTTAGGCTCTGGAAGTCAAGAAAAAAAATTAAAGGCTTTATCAAAAAAAATTGATAATAAAAATGTCTATTTTATTTCATTTCAATCAGAAGATTTTTCTAAGCAATTGGTTTCAACAGCTAATATGGGAGTTATTTCATTATTACCTGGAATTGAGAAACATGCTTTTCCAAGTAAAATCTATAATTATTTAGAGATGTATTGTCCAATTCTAGGCATAGTAAATAAAGAATCAGAGCTATATAATCTAATTCGAGATGAGGGAATAGGTGTCGCTGTTGAATATGGAGATACAAAAAAATTAACCAATACAATATTAGATTGTGCTAATCAGGATAATTTTAAAAACAAATTTAAAAATAATATTAAAAAATTAACAAACTCATATTTTTCATCTGAAAAAATACTAAACTCATGGATATCTGCTATATATCAAAAATAATTAATTCCTAATTAAGATAATATGCTAAGGTAATATGTTTCATATCTATAAGATTTATTAATTAAAAAATATATATAAAAAATCAATAACCTCAATCAATTATGAAATCTATTCTTGGCTTTTCTAACCTTAAAACACATATTAATTTAATATTATGAAAAATATTTTACTTACAGGGGGTGCGGGCTATATAGGAAGTCATACATATCTTTCATTGATTGAATCATCGTATAATCCAATAATATTAGATAACTTTTCTAATAGTAAGCCAAAGGTACTAAATAGATTAAAAGAGATATCAAAGAAGGATGCAGTGATTGAAATAGGTGATGTATGTGACAGTAAATTTATCAGCAAAATAATAGATAATCATAATATTGATGGAGTAATACATTTTGCTGCATTAAAATCTGTAGAGGATTCTGTCTCCAATCCTTTAGAATATTTTAAAAATAATGTTGGTGGACTAATTTCTGTTATAGATGGCATGAAAGAGAGCAATTGTAATAAATTAATTTTTAGTGGGAGTGCATGTGTTTATGGAAATAATAAAGATGTTCCAGTTACAGAAAACAGTCAAAGAAATTTCACCAATCCATATGGACAGACAAAAATAATATGTGAAGATATAATTAAAGCTATCGCAGAAAAATCTGAATTAAGTTACGTAATATTAAGATATTTTAATCCTGTTGGTTGTCATAAAAGTGGGGAAATTGGTGAAGACCCAATTGGAAAAATAAGTAATTTAATACCTTCCATAGCTAACGTAGCATCAGGAAATGCCCCCTTTGTAAAAGTTTTTGGAAATGACTACAATACTTTAGATGGCACAGGAGTAAGAGATTTTATTCATGTAATGGATGTTGCAGAAGGACATATTAATGCATTAAAAACACTAGATGGTGAAAAATTAAATCTGGCCATAAATCTAGGAACTGGCAATGGCACAAGTGTTTTAGAATTAATTAAAGTTTATGAAAAAGTATCAGAAAAAAAAATTCATTATAAATTTTATCCAAAAAGACTTGGCGATGTAGCATCTATTTATGCAGATGCTTCTTTAGCTAAAATCAAGATAAATTGGGAATCAAAAAGAAGTATTGTAGATATGTGTGAGTCAAGCTGGATATGGAAAAGTAAAAATCCAAGTGGCTATTAATAGATATTTATATTGTAATATTCGTAAACTTTAATATAAATGATTTATGAATAAAGACATTATAGATAGCAATATAATTATTGAAGATCAAAATAGTGGCATTGATTTATTTGATGTTTTATTTAGTTACTTAGAATACAAAAAAACAATTATATTATCAGTATTTTTAAGTTTTTTTCTTGCTTCATTGTACATAGTAGTATCAAAATCAATCAAAGAATATACATTAGAATTTACTCTAGCAAATAATTTACAATTCATATTATCAACTAAAACAATAAATAAAATTGATGAACTTGGTTTTGGCCAAGAAAGCATTCAGAATCAATTTAAATATAATCTTACCAATATAATGGTAATAAATAAAAGTGCTGACAATATGTTAAAAGAAGATTTATTCACTATGGATAAATCATTTTTAGTAAATGATTATTTAAAGAATATTGAAGTTTTTGACAATAAAATAGTTCTATCTAGCTCAGAAGCAAATGAAGAATTAATAAAAAATTTACTAAAAGCACATACAGAATATAACTCGAAATATTTAGTACAAGATTTACTTGCATCTTTAATGTCACAACAAAAAGCACTGGAAGTTACAGTTGAAACTATAAGAAAGCAATTTAAACTTAATCATTCTAATAAAACAGTAAAACTTGAGGATGAAATTGAAAATTATAAACTAGAAGTTAGTTTAATGAATTTATTTAAATTAAAAAAAATAAATAATGCCCTGGTAGTTGCAAAAAAGTTAGGTATTACTAAACCAATAGTTAGTACCTCAACACAAGATGATTTCGATGCCGTAGTACTTAATTTTGATGTTAGAAATATAGGGGATAATAACAGTGTATTTGATGAAAATGTGCCTCCATATTATTTAGGATCTTTTTTGTTAGAAAAAATTATTGAGGAGCTAAATACTCAAATAAATTCTAATTTAATAAGCACAACAAGATGGGTAAGTCTTCAATCTGAATTAGAAGGCCTTAATAATTCAATATCTGATGCATATATTGAAGGGCTAGTAAGTATACAAAATAAATCAGAAGAAATCTCGAATGTGTATTCTGAAATAGAATCTATAATAAGTAAAACAGGAAAAAATCCATTTCTCTACTATGACCCTGAAGTGACTTCTATTAATGTGCAAAAAACTAACAAAATAACTATTTTATATATATCCATTATCGTAGGTTTCATTTTTTCTTTCATGACATCTATTTTACACAAAGAGTACACTATTAGAAAAAATAAAGTTGTGGCCCAAGACTATTAACTTTCTAATAAAAATAGATAATGAAATATCGATTAAATTTAATAAAACTATCATCGATATTAATATATTTAATCCCACTAGCTCTTTTAACAGGGCCATTTTTACCTGATCTTTTTTTAACGGTTACTGGATTTATATTTATCTATTTATCAATAAAAAATAAAAAGTGGTTTTATTATCGTAGTAAATTTTTTTTATTTTTTATTTTATTTTATATTTATCTAAATCTAATTTCTACATTCTCTAATAATCCATTATTTTCTCTAGAGAGCTCTTTTGTTTATTTAAGGTATGGTATATTTTCATTAGCAGTATGGTTTATTATAGATAATAATAATAATTTTATTAAAAATTTTACGTTAATATTATTATTAGTATTTACTATTGCTATAATTGATGGATTATTACAACACTTTCTAGACAGAAGTATTTTTGGCTATACTTATGAACATCAGAGAATGTCACTTCTGCTAAATGATAAATTAATTTTAGGAGGCTATTTAGCAAGAATGTTGCCACTACTAATAGCTGTATTACTTTATAGCTTTAGTAAAAATAAGAATATAATTTATGTTCAAGGAATATTAATTATTACTTCTATTTGTGTTATAATATTAACAAGTGAGAGAACAGCAATTGCATTAATTATTTTATTTTTATTTTTATTTATAATTCTTTTGCCAAAAAAAAGAATTTATACTTTATCAATTTTAATTTTATCTTCTTTAGCAATTTTTTTTATAATAATTTTCAATGAAGATGTAAAAAATAGAGTGGTCAATATGACTATCAATCAATTAGGAATAAATTTTGGAGATAGAAGTATGAATTTAATATCTGTAAATCATGAGCCGCTAATAAAAACATCATACGAACTTTTTTTAAAAAATCCAATTTTTGGTATAGGCCCAAATACATTTAGACTTGAATGTGCAAGTATTAGTCAAAGCAGTAATATTAGCAACTGTAGTACTCATCCACACAATATTTATATACAACTTCTTGCAGAGACAGGAATAGTTGGTTTCAGCTTTATATTTGGTCTACTACTCTATGTTTTATATAAAGTCTTAAGACAAACTTTTGCTAATTATTTCAATAAAAAACTACCTTATAGTGATTATCAGTCATTATTAATAATTTCTTTTTTAATTACGCTGTGGCCATTGGTGCCAAGTAATAATTTTTTTAATAATTGGATTAATGTTATATATTTTTTACCAGTTGGGTTTTTCTTACATTCTATATATAACAATAATAAATTTTAAGTATAAATATTACTAATATTAAATTTAAAAATGAAACTAAGTAGTAAAAAAATAATATTTGTAACTGGCTCTAATGGTTTTTTAGGAAAAAAACTATGTACCACTTTAAGTAAAAAGAAATATCAAGTCATTCATGCTTCTCGTTCAATGATTGATAATCAGTATCAAAATCTTGACCTAAAAGAAAAAATTAATTGGAAAATTTACTTAAATGATGTAGATACAATTATACATACTGCGGCAAGAGTTCACCTTGCTAAAGATAATGAATTCAATTTATATGATAAGATTAATACTGAAGCTACTCTGAATTTAGCTAGGCAAGCAGCTTCATTGAACATTAGAAGATTTATATTCATAAGTACTGCTAAAGTTTCAGGTGAAGAATCAGTTAATGGGAGGCCATTTAAAGAGACAGATAAAATTAATAATAAAAGTGATGCTTACACTACATCAAAATTAAATGCAGAAAAATTATTATTAGATTTATCAAGAAATTCAAGTATGGAAGTAGTAATTATTAGGCCTCCATTAGTATATGGGCCTAAAGTAAAAGCAAATTTCTTATCAATGATGAATTGGGTGAAAAGATCTTTCCCATTTCCAATTAAGAAAAATATAAATCTAAGGAGTTTTATTTACATAGATAATTTAATAGATTTTATCATATTAACTATTAATCATCCAAATGCAAAAAATGAAATTTTTCACATTTCAGATAATTTTGATATTTCAACAGTAGATTTAATTAAAAAAGTTAGTATTGTAATGAAAAAAAGAATATTATTTATTGACTTTCCAGAATGGCTTTTATCTTTGGTTGCCATTATATTTAGGAAAGAAAAAGAAGTTAAAAAATTAAAAAACTCGCTACAAATTGATGTTTCAAAGGCTGAAAAATTATTAAATTGGAAGCCGTTAGTTGACTTTGATAAAGCAATCAATATTACAGTTAATTATTTTTATGATAAAAAAAATTAAAATAAAAAGATTAATTGATATTTTAATGTCAATTTTAATTTTTTCTATCCTTTTCATTCCAGTATTACCAATTTGTATTTTAGTAAAAGTAACTTCCAAAGGCCCTATACTATATTGGTCTAATAGAGTCGGAAGAAACAATGAAATCTTTAGTATGCCAAAGTTCAGAACTATGAAAATTGATACGCCTGAAGTTGCTACACATTCATTAAAAGAAGCCGATAAATATATTACAAGATTTGGCTCATTGCTTAGAAAATATAGTTTAGATGAGATACCACAGTTAATTACCATTATAAGTGGCAAAATGTCATTTGTTGGACCTCGTCCAGCATTGCATAATCAATCTGACCTAATAAAACTTAGAAGTGAATTGGGTATTCATCATTTAGTACCTGGTATTACAGGATATGCTCAAATTAATGGAAGAGATGAGGTAAGCATAGAAGATAAAGTTGAATTAGACCTTTACTATAAAAAAAATTATTCTATTTACTTAGATGTTAAAATATTAATCTTAACATTTAAAAAAGTTATATTTAACGAAGGAATCATTCATTAAAATAATTATAATTAATATAAATAAATAATTATCAAATTTTTTTGATGATAGTATATTGTTATTAATATAAAAAATTATAAAAAAAATTTTATGTGGAAAGTAAAGAAATCTAAAATTCATGGAACGGGGGTAGTTGCCTTGGAAGACATCAAGAAAGGTGTCAAAATAATTCAATATATTGGAGAAAAAATTACAAAGAAAGAAGGAGACAGGAGATCTGAAGAAAGAATTAAAAAATATTTACATAAAAAAAATGAAGGTTCTGTCTATATTTTTGAGTTAAATAAAAAATATGATATTGATGGTTCTCCTTTATACAATAAGGCAAGGTATATTAATCATTCCTGTGACCCTAACTGTGAAGTTGATATAATTAATAATCAAATATGGATTATATCAATTAAAAGAATAAAAAAAGGACATGAATTAAATTATGACTATGGCTATCCATTTGATGGAGATGATTTCTCAGATCATACTTGTAAGTGTGGCTCTAAAAAATGTATCGGCTATATAATATCACGAGATGAATGGAAAAAATTAATTAAGTTTAATATAATTAAAAACAAATAACCATGCATAAAAAACTGATTAAAGAATTACTATTCAACAGAAAAAAAAATATCAAAAATTGTAATATCCTATGCATGGGTGATATTATTTTAGATCATTATATTTATGGTAGAGTTGATAGAATATCGCCGGAAGCCCCTATTCCTATATTATTATTTGAAAAAGAAAATTATCAATTGGGCGGGGTAGGCAATGTAGCGCGTAATCTTAGTAGTTTAGGAGCAAAATGTTCTTTAGTTTCATTTTCAAATAATGATAATTTTTCAAAAATAATTAATAAATTGATTTTAAATGAAAAAAAAATAAAACATATAAAAATTAAGTTAAATAATTATAAAACACCAATTAAAACAAGATACCTAAACAACTTATCTCATTTAATTAGAGTAGATAAAGAAAATACTAATATTAAAATATCTAATACGGTTAAAAAAAATTTATCTATTACTTTGAATAAGAAGATAAAAGAAACTGATCTAATTATTTTATCTGATTACAGTAAAGGTTTTTTTGATAAGAACTTAATTAAAAATATAGTTAAAATTGCAAAAAAATATAATAAAAAAATTATAGCTGATCCTAAAAATAATGATTTTAGTACTTATGCTGGAATCGATATACTAACTCCTAATCAAAAAGAACTAAATGATGCTGCTGGAAAAATTTTAAAAAACGAAAGAGAAATAATTTTATTTAGTAGAAGTATTATTGCTAAACATAAAATAAAAGAAATCTTGATAACTAGATCTGAAAAAGGAATGTTATTAGTTGGACCTGATTACGCTAAGAAATATAAAGCCAATGCAAAAAATGTTTTTGATGTCACTGGTGCTGGTGATACTGTAGTTAGTATTTTAGCTTTAATGACAGCATTGGGAATGAATACAGAGACATCATCACAAATTTCTAATCATGCTGCGGGTCTTATAATAGGAAAGCTTGGTACAGCAGCACTTAATTTTAATGAATTAATTACAGAATGAGTAAGTATATATCAAAAATATTTAACAAAAACGAACTAATAAAACATCTTATTGATTTAAAACAAAATAATATTACCATTGGATTTACTAATGGCTGCTTTGATTTATTGCATCAAGGGCATTTGTCGCTATTATCAAAATCAAGACAAAAATGTGATTTTTTAATAGTAGCGTTAAATTCAGACTCATCTGTGAAATTATTGAAAGGTAATGATAGACCAATAGAGAATGAATTAATCAGGCTTCAAAAGCTATCCAATGTGAACGATGTAGATGCTCTAATTGTATTTTCAGAAAAGACGCCTTACAATATTATAAAAAAATTATTGCCCCATATTTTATTCAAAGGTGCGGATTATAAGAATAAAGTAGTAGTTGGTTCTGAATGTGTCACCAAAAATGGTGGTAAGATTGAGTTTATTGATATATTGAATGGCTATAGCACAACTAATATAATTATGAATTCTAGTATTCAAAGATAAATTTAATTAGAGTTAAAATAATGAAATTAATTAAAGATAAATTAGATGAGATTTCAAAAAATTTTACTGATCTTGCCGAAAAATCATCCCCACTAATCGAAGAAGCTTCAAAATTAATAATCTCAAGTCTTCAATCTGGAGGTAAGATAATGTTTTGTGGTAATGGTGGATCAGCAGCTGACGCACAACACCTTTCGGCAGAGCTTGTTGGAAGATATATTAAAAATAGGGATCCACTTGCATCAATAGCGCTAACAACAGACACCTCTGTTATCACTGCGATTGGTAACGATTTTTCTTTTGATAAGATTTTTTCAAGGCAATTAGAATCAATAGGAAATGAAGGTGATGTTCTTTACGCTATATCAACTAGTGGTAATAGTAAAAATGTTATAGAGGCATTAAAAATTGCTAGAAAATTAAATATAAAAACAATCGGTGTTACTGGCAGTGAAGATAAAGGTTTTAAAGGACTTTGTGATATAATAATTAGTACACCAGCATCAAGACCCGATAGAATTCAAGAGATGCACATAGCTATAGGTCATATTATCTGTGAAATACTAGAATCTGAACTGTGCTAAAACCAGCTGTTTTTCTAGATAGAGACGGGGTTATTAATAAAGATAAATCATATGTTTATAAGATTAATGATTTTGAATGGATAGAAGGCGCCAAAGAATCAATCAAGTATTTTAATGATAAAGATTATTATGTTTTTGTTGTTACTAATCAATCAGGTATTGCAAGAGGTTATTATAATGAAAGAGATGTAGCTTTTCTTCATGATTATATAAACGATGAGCTAAAAAACTTAGAATCTCACATTGATGAGTTTTTTATATCACCATACCATCCTGTTAATACAAATGAATACTTACATTTGTCACATTTGCGAAAACCAGAGACCGGAATGCTAGATTTAGCGGCAAGCAAATGGCCTATTGACAAGTCAAAGAGTTTTTTGATAGGTGATAAAAGTACTGATATGGAGTGTGCAGAGAAATTTTGTATTAAAGGATACTTATACCAATATGGAAACCTTCTTGACTTTATTAAATCATCTATAAATCTATAAAAGATTATATTCTATTTTTGAGTGTAGATTTTCTTAAACGAATGCTTAGTATTATTTTTTTCTGCAATATCAATCTGATTTTGACGAGTTGATGAAGATATTATTTTTGATTTAGATTTTAGATTTATACAATATTTACAAGTCGCACCCTTTATATAAGATTTTAATGTAATATCTTTCTTTGTAATAGGTTGTCTACAACCATAACATTGTTCATATGAGCCTTTTTCTAAATTTTTGTTGATTGAGACTCTGTTATCAAAAACAAAACATTCGCCTTTCCAAGAAGTTTTTTTATTATTCTTTTTTACTTCTAAATAATTCAATATTCCACCATCAAGTTGGGATATATCTTTAAAGCCATTTTTTAATAGATAAGATGATGCTTTTTCACATCTAATTCCTCCTGTGCAAAACATTGCAATGGGTTGATTTTTTTTAATATCTAATTTTTCTATAAATTTAGGAAAATCTCTAAAAGATTTAGTTTTTGGATTAATAGCATTTTTAAAAGACCCAATGCCTACTTCGTAATCATTTCTAGTATCAATAATTAGATACTTTTTATCATCAATTATTTTATCCCATTTTTTAGGATCAATATGCTTACCAGTACATTTTTCTGGTTTTATTGTTTTGTCGCCTATTGTAACAATTTCTTTTTTTAATCGAATTTTCAATCTGTAGAATGGAATAAATGTATTTTGTGAAATTTTAAGTGACAATATTTTTATTTTTAATATTTTCTTAATTAAAGATATTAAATCATTTAAATCTTTTTCTGTACCAGAAATTGTACCATTCACTCCTTCATTTGCTAACAAAATAGTTCCAAGAATTAGTTTGTCTTTTAAATATTTATCTAAAATGGTCTTTATTACTTTAATATCTGCAAAGTTTTTAAATCTATAAAATGTATATATATAAATTTTTTCTTTAATCATATTAATACTCAACTGGAATTGGGTCTAATGATCGCCATAAGTACCAAGTTGCAACTGATCTATAGGGCTTCCATTTCTCACCTATACTTATTATAGTTTTTCTTTCAGTAGGATACACAATGTCATATAATTTACACAATCCTTTTATCATACCAATATCATCGAGAGGAAAAACATCTGCTCTGCATAAATTAAAGATTAAAAACATTTCAGCGGTCCATCTGCCTATTCCTTTTATTTGAATAAGGTCTTGAATTACTTCCTCATCAGTCAACTTGTCCCACATCTTGATCTTAATTTTTTTTTCAATAAATGCATTTGCAAGGTTCTTTAAATATCCAACTTTCTGTCTAGATAGACCAACAGATTTTAAAGTACTAGAATGTGTTGTTGCAATGATTTTAGGCTTAATTCTAATAATCTTAACTTCTAATTTATTCCAAACTGATTGGGCTGATTTTACAGATAT
>MDTF01007090.1_pt1 | contig 25915 bp, 25 predicted proteins | sample 811191 | NCBI WGS metagenome assembly MDTF01 (sample SAMN05326649, study PRJNA326480) | marine metagenome | isolation source: seawater | place: Southern Ocean | collected 2011
TATACAAAATGAAAAAATATATTTTTTTTATTCTTATTTTTCTTTGCTTTTCTTTAATAGCTCAAGATAAAAGAATCCCTTTAGACACGACGATAGTTACCTTAAATTCAGTTAAAATTAAAGGTAAAACAATACCGTATAAAGCTACAACAGGTATGCAACCTGTTTGGAATAGCAATGGTAAAATTGTTGCCTCATTATATTATACGTATTACACAAGAACTGATGTTAAAAACACATCCAAAAGACCGCTTATAATGTCTTTTAATGGTGGTCCTGGATCAGCATCTGTTTGGATGCACATTGCATATACAGGTCCTAAAACTTTAAAAATTGATGATGAAGGATATCCGATACAACCCTACGGAATAAAAGACAATCCATATTCTGTTTTAGATGTAGCAGATATTGTTTTTATAAACCCTGTCAATACAGGATATTCACGTCCAGTATTAGAAAAAGGGGAAAAAATAGATGAAAAATACTTCTTTGGCGTAAATGCTGATGCAGCATATTTAGCAGACTGGTTAACAACATTTATGACTCGAAATAATCGTTGGTTGTCTCCAAAATATATTATTGGCGAAAGCTACGGAGGAACTCGAGTTATGCAGTTGGCAAACGAGTTGCAGAACAGACAATGGATGTATTTAAATGGCGTAATTATGGTTTCACCTGCGGATTATAAAATCATTAGATCGGGCGCTTCAGAGGATATCGCTATGAATTTACCTTATTTTACAGCAACTGCATGGTATCATAAAATGTTGCCTGCTGACCTACAACAAAAAGATTTAGAAGAAATTTTACCAAAAGCAGAACTATTCTCCTACAATGAACTACTTCCAGCAATCTCAAAAGGAGGAAATATTTCTTCTGAAGAAAGAAATCGCATCGCTGAGAAGATGGCTCGATTTACAGGAATAAAAAAACGGGTTTTATTGCAACAAAATCTAGAAATGAAGCCAAGCTTCTTTTGGAAAGAGCTTTTACGTGATAAAAACGGAAAAACGATTGGCCGATTAGACAGTCGATATTTAGGAATAGATAGACAAGAGATTGGCACAAGTCCAGATTATAGTCCAGAATTAACATCTTGGTTGCACTCTTTTACACCCGCAATGAATCATTACACTCAAAATGTATTAAAGTTTAAAACTGATGTGAAATACAATATGTTTGGCCCTGTACATCCTTGGGATTTTGAAAATGAGAATGCTCGTGAAAACTTAAGAAAAGCGATGGCTCAGAATCCATACTTACACCTTTTAGTACAATCTGGATATTATGATGGAGCAACCACATATTCTGTTGCAAAATATACAATGGGAAAAATTGACCCTAGTGGAAAAATGAAAAACAGAATGAGTTTTAAAGGTTACAGAAGTGGACATATGATGTACTTACGTAAAGAAGATTTAGAAAAATCAAACGAAGATTTACGTGTTTTTATTAAAAAAAGTTCAGGAAATATTGGACCCGCTAAATATTAATTTGTTTTTTAATGCAATTTAAAAACCCAGAAATTTTATACTTTTTAGCACTACTAATTATCCCTATTTTAGTGCACCTTTTTCAATTGCAAAAGTTTGTAAAAACACCTTTTACAAACGTTGCTTTTTTAAAAAAATTAGTGCAAGAAACACGTAGAAGTTCTCGCATTAAAAAATGGTTAATTTTATGTACAAGAATTCTATTATTTCTAGCGATACTCTTTGCCTTTTCACAACCTTATTTTAGCAACAAAAGCACAGGTAAAAAACAACATACTTTTATCTATTTAGATAATTCTTTAAGCACTAATACAAAAGGAGAAAGAGGGGATTTATTACAAATATCGGCTCAAGAAATTATAGAAAATGCTTCAGAGAAAGACATCTATTCTTTACAGACTAATGAGAATTTTTATAAAGAAATTACGTATTCAGAATTAAAAAAAGAGCTCCTAAAAATTAAAAACGTATCAAAAAAAATAGATTTAAGTAGTGTTTTCTTAAAAATCAAGAGCCATCAATCAAGTAAAACTAATACTTTACATAAAAACATATTAATATCTGATTTTCAGTATACTTACAAGTACAAGTTTACAAATGTAACACCCTCTTTTTCAGCTATAAAACTAGAAAGTAGTCAAAAAAGCAACATCTCTATAGACAGTGTATTTATCAGTAATACCAATAAAAATAATTTTACGATTAATGTCGTTGTAAAAAACCAAGGAGAAGAAAAAAACAATATTCCTATTGCGCTTTTTAATGATCAAAAATTAATTAGTAAACAGTCCTACTCTATCAAGAAAAACGATACAGAAACCATTAATTTCACAGTTCAGAATCAATCTAATTTTTTAGGAAAAATAGAAACAACTTTTAACGATATTTTTACTTTTGACAACACCTTTTATTTCAGTTTAAATTCCACAAAAAAAACGAACATATTAAGCATAGGAAATGAAGAAAATTTCTTATCTAAAATCTACACAAAAGATAAATTTAATTTCACCCAATCTTCCATACAAAATATCAACTATAATTCCATCCAAAAACAACAACTAATTATCTTAAATGAATTAGAAGGAGTTTCTGAGATTTTATCAAAAAGCATTATAGATTATTCTAATAAAGGAGGTGATCTAGTCATCATCCCAAACAACAAAATAGACGTTAACTCTTATAATCTTTTTTTAGAAAAAATTGCCAAGTCAAAAATTGATTCTAAAATTTCTGACACATTAAAAATTACAAACATCAACTACAATCATCCTTTATTCAAAAACGTATTTTCTAAGAAGGTTAGTAATTTTCAATACCCAACCATAAAAAGTTACTACCCTATTTCATCAAAAAATAGTAGTGAAATTATTTCTTTTGAAAACAGCTTGTCATTTATTAGTCAAATTAAAGACGCTAACAGCAAAACTTATTGGGTTTCAAGCTCACTTAACAAAAATAATAGTAACTTCCTTAATTCACCTTTAATTGTGCCTGTTTTTTACAATTTTGGAAAATTAAGCTTTCAACATTCAAAATTATATTATTTTTTAGATGATAAAAATAATATTGATATAGAAACCAAGTTAGAAAAAGATGGTATTTTAAATATCTCCAATTCAAAATCATCATTCATTCCAATACAACAAACCTTTCAGAATAAAGTAAATATCATAACTAAAGAGAAACCTAATAATGCAGGTTTTTATTACGTACTGAGAAAAAAAGATACTTTACAAATTTTAGCTTACAATACACCTAAAGAAGAAAGTTTACTCAATTTCATGGATTTAAATTCATTTAAAGAAAAAAACAAAAATATTAAGGTTGCTACCTCTATTACTGGGGTTTTTAAAAATTTAAATGAAAAAAATGAAGTTCATTGGCTTTGGAAATGGTTTTTAGTCTTGGCAATTGTATCTTTGCTTCTAGAAATTTTTATTCTAAAATTCTATAAACCATGAGTACACTTATTAAAAATGCAACTATTATAGATGCTACTAGTCCTTATCACAAACAAAAAAAGGATATTTTAATTAGTGATGGAAAGCTTGAAAAAATAGCCAATTCTATTCCGAAAAAAGACAATTACACAGTTTTAGAACTAGAAAACCTTCACGTTTCTTGTGGTTGGTTTGACACGAGTGTTTCTCTTGGAGAACCCGGTTTCGAAGAAAGAGAAACTATTAAAAACGGCTTGCAAGTTGCCGCTAAAAGCGGATTTACGTCCATTGCTATAAACGCTAACACGTTACCTGTTATTGATTCTAAATCTAATGTTGAATATTTAATTCACAAAGCTTTTAATACCGCTACAAATCTTTATCCAATTGCTGCTTTAACAAAAGGAAGCAATGGTTTAGAAATGGCTGAATTGTATGATATGCAACAATCAGGAGCGATTGCTTTTGGAGATTATAATAAACCAATTGAGAATGATAATCTTATGAAAATTGCACTTTTATATGCGCAAAATTTTGATGGTTTAGTTTTGAGTTTTCCAAAAAACAACGCGATTGCTGGAGATGGAAATGCTAATGAAGGTATTAACAGTACAAGATTAGGTCTAAAAGGAATTCCTGCTTTAGCGGAGCATATTCAAATTGCACGCGATTTATTTCTACTAGAATATACAGGAGGCAAATTACATATTCCAACAATTTCTTCAGCAAAATCAGTTACCTTAATTAAAGAAGCAAAAAAGAAAGGATTAAAAATAACCTGTAGCGTTGCTGCTCATCACTTAATTTTAACGGATGATGAATTGCATGGTTTTGATAGCAATTTTAAAACAAACCCACCTTTAAGAACTAAAGAAGACATAAAGGCATTGCAAAAAGGAATAAAATCTGGAGAGATTGATGTAATCACTTCAGATCATAACCCTATAGATATTGAGCATAAAAAAGTAGAATTTAGTGAAGCTAAAGATGGTTTAATTGGTTTAGAATCTGCATTCGGAGCAGTAAATTCCGTTTTAGATCTAGAAGATTTCATCAGTTGCTTTACAACAAAACCAAAAGAAATATTTGGAATTGAAAATCACTCTATTCAAGAAGGTAACATTGCAGATATTTCACTTTTTAACCCTGAATTAGTAACTACTTTTACAGAAAAAAGTATTCTATCAACTTCAAGGAATAGTGCTTTTATCAATAAAAAGTTAAAAGGAAAAGTCTACGGAATCTACGCTAATAATCAATTAATTATAAATTAAATAGACATGGAAAGTCAAACTATTAACGAAGGAAAAACAGCGGCAATTATAAGTTATTTTCTTGTTGTAGGTTTAATTATTGCTTTTATTATGAATTATAATAAAAGGAACTCTTTTACTAGCTTCCATATAAAACAGATGATCGGCTTAAGCATAGCCTACTCTCTAAATGGTTGGATAGTTTTTCCTTTCATAGACAAAACTGCAGCAGCAATTATTACTATTATTCTATTTATTTTATGGGTTATTGGTTTAATTGGAGCTATTAAAGGCCAAAAAAAATTAGTACCTGTTGTTGGTGAAAAATTTCAAATATGGTTTAAGAATATCTAAATTTTTTACATAAAATTATTTATTATTTATGAGTTTACACTACATAGTAAGAGAACCAAAAAAAGAAATTCAGAATCCGTCTTTATTAATTTTGTTGCATGGTTACGGGAGTAACGAGCAAGATTTATTTTCTTTTGCTGAAGAATTACCTGATGATTTATTAATCGTGAGTGCACAAGCACCTTATGAAATCGGTCATGGAAGTTATGCTTGGTATGCCATTAATTTTGATGATGCTAATGGTAAGTTTTCAGACTTAAAACAAGCCAAAACTTCAATAGATAAAATTGCCATCTTTATTGACGAAATAAAACAAAAATATCAGACAAATACTGATAAGACTTTTTTATTAGGTTTTAGTCAAGGAGCCATTTTAAGCTATTCTTTAAGTTTTTTCCACCCCAATAAAGTACAAAACATTATTGCTTTAAGCGGTTATATAAATACTGAATTAGTACCTGCTTTAATTTCTACAAAAATTAAAACCAATTATTATTGTTCTCATGGTTCTGTAGACCAGGTTTTACCTATTGATTGGGGAAGAAAAAGCAAACCTTTTTTAGATAACTTAGGATTTCAGAATGTATTTTCGGAATACCCTGTTGGCCACGGAGTAGCTCCACAAAACTTTTACAGTTTTAAATCTTGGATTGAAGAGCGCTTGTAAAAAAGACGTCTTAAATAAAAAAAACTTAGCTACTTGCAATGAATAATTAAATAGCTAACAATACAAGTCTAATACACTAAACTTGATTCAATCTTAAAATAGGGGTCATATCTTATTTAAAGTTGTGCTTTGTTATTAAAAAAAAACTGACCTATGTTAAATTTATTTCCAAAAAAACGATACGACCTTATAGTAAAACATGATAGCTAGTGAAGAATTATACTTGTAATTCTTGGAATTTTAATTACTCTTTAAGCAAATAATTAGAACAAAAACCAAAAAAAAACAATAGAAATCAATAATTAATGAAAACATTCTTCAAAATCTAAAAAACAATAAAATCTTTTTAAATTGTAAGAACAAAAAAAACAGCAGTGTGTTATTTAAACATTAATTTTTAAACCATCAAAAGCTAAAAAAACATTTTCTGGTAAATTTTTGGACACATCAGAATGAAAACCAAGTTTATGACTAATATGTGTAAAATATGCTCTTTTTGGTTTAATTTCTGCAACAAAATCTAAAGCTTCTTGTAAATTAAAGTGTGTAGGATGCTCCTGAATTCTTAAAGCATTTACAACTAAAACATCTAAGTTTTTTAGCTTTTCTTTTTCTGATTTTGTTATTGATTTTACATCTGTTAAATATGCGAAATCAAAAATCCTATAAGCAGTTACAGGCAAGTTACCATGCATTACCTCTATTGGAGTTACTGCTACATCATCAATAAAAAAAGGTGAACTAGTAACCAAATTAGGTTTTACACTCGGAGCTCCTGGATATCTATTTTCTTTACTAAAAATATATTGAAAACGAATTTCTAAACTTTCTAGTGTTTTTTCATTTAAATAAATAGGCATCTCTCCTATTTTATAACAAAAAGGACGTAAATCATCCAAACCTGCAGTATGATCTGAATGTTCGTGAGTAAATAAAACACCATTAACCAACTGAACTTTTTCCCGAAGCATTTGCTGTCTAAAATCGGGACCACAGTCAATTAAATAACAAAAATTATCCCAAGAAATTAAAATTGAAGAACGCAAACGTGTATCTTTTGGGTCTTCTGATAAACAAACTGGATCATTACTCGCAATCATTGGAATTCCTTGTGATGTTCCAGTTCCTAAAAAAGTAATCTTTAACAGTTTTTTCTCGTTTTTCATTAAAACAAAAGTAAGATAAAAATTGACTGATAGTACTCTTATTTATTACATTTGTTAAGATTAAAATATCAATACATGTCAATATCTTTAAGAGGAGATCAAGAAATTACTAGTGCACCAACCACTAAGAGCAAAGCTTTAAGAATAAACTTAAACACAGATATTTACGGAACTTTTGCAGAAATTGGAGCAGGACAAGAAACTGCTCGTAATTTCTTTAGATCTGGTGCTGCTTCAGGAACTATTGCAAAAGCAATGAGTGCATATGACAAAGACTTTTCTGATGCTATCTATGGCCTAGAAGAAGATAAAAGATATGTAACGCAACCTCGCTTACAAAGAATGTTAGGTCATGAGATTAATTTAATGGAAGACCGTTTAAGTAGACAAAAACATCCTGATAAATTATTTTTTAGTTATGCAAATACAGTAACTACTATTGATTTTGCAAAAAAATTTAAAGGTCATGGTTGGGTTGGTATTCGTTTTCAATTAGACCCATTAGAAGGGTATAATGAAATTATTTTACACTTGCGTTTTAAAGAAACTGATGCACGATTGCAACAAGAGACATTGGGTGTTTTGGGTGTAAACTTAATTTATGGTGCTTTTTATTTGAATGACAACCCTAAAGATTTAGTAAAATCTTTTTATGATAATTTAAATAATGATCAGTTAGAAATTGATATGATTAATTTCTCTGGACCTCGTTTCATGTACGTTGACAATCGTTTAATGAGTCTACAGTTGCTTAAATACGGTATGACTAACGCAGTAATGTTCGGGCCAGATGGTAACAATTTATTACCTGCTCAAGTTTTATACAAGAAAAACATTTTGGCTTTACGTGGAAGTTTTAGACCTGTTACAAAAGTTAATATGGACATGTATGAAAAATCCAAAAAACTATTTCTAGCAGAAAAAAAAGTTGATGAAAGTAAAACTCAAGTTATTTTTGAAATTACGTTAAGCAACCTTGCCTCTGAAGGTAAAATTAACGAACGTGATTTTTTAGATAGAGCTGAATTACTCTGTTCTTTGGGTCAAAATGTTATGATTACTAGCTTTCAACAATACTTTAAATTAGTAGAGTACTTTAGTGAATTCACAAAAGAGAGAATGGGGTTAACTATGGGTTCTCAAAATCTTATTGAAATTTTTGATGAAAAATATTATAGAAATTTGAGTGGAGGAATCTTAGAAGCTTTTGGAAAATTATTCTACAGAGACTTAAAGGTATACATGTATCCTTATCATGATGCTGCTTCTGACGAGTACATAAACAGTGAAAGCTTAAAAGTTCATCCAAGAATGAAAGAGCTATATAAGTTCTTTAAAAATAACGGTAAGCTTGTAGATATTGATAATTTTGATAAAGGCATTCTAGATATTTTCTCTCGTACTGTTTTAAAAATGATTCTAAACGGAGATAAAGGCTGGGAAGAAATGCTACCAGAAGGAATTGCAGATATTATAAAGCAAAAAAGGCTTTTTGGATACTCGAGATCTAGAGTAAAAAAATAACAATTAAACCTTTTTAAATTTTTAAAGTCTTAAAGCTACAAATAATCTAGTTGGCAGATGAAACTCTTTTAATAGAACAATTAAAAAATGTTCAGACTAAAGAAAAAGCGTTTAGAGAATTAATTTATCTCTATAAAGAACGCTTGTATTGGCATATTCGTAAAATTGTAATTTCTCACGATGATACAGATGATGTTTTACAAAATACTTTTATAAAAGTTTTCAAAAACATTGATAAGTTTAACCAAGAAAGTAAATTATTTTCTTGGATTTACAGAATTGCAACGAACGAATCTATTACTTTCATCAACAAAAGAGCAAAACAACATAATTTAGACATCTCTGATTACCAGCATGAATTAGCTTCTAATTTAGCGAGTGATGATTTTTTTACAGGTGATGAAATTCAAATTATTTTACAAAAAGCAATTGCAACTTTACCTCAAAAACAAAAGTTGGTTTTTAATATGAAATATTTTGATGAAATAAAATATAAAGAAATGTCAGAAATTCTAGAGACTTCTGTTGGAGCTTTAAAAGCATCTTACTTTCATGCAGTAAAAAAAATTGAAAAATACATTAAAACAGAAACAACTTAAACCTTTTAAAAAACTAAAGGTCTAATTAACAATGAATAAAGAGATTAAAAATAGCGTTAAGTATATTAGTAAAAAAGCCGGAAATAAAACGGGCTTCTCTTCACCTTCAGATTATTTTAATAATTTAGAAGAGGCTGTTGCTGTAAAATTATCAGAAGAAAAATTCACAAAAGAAAATAGTTTTGAAGTTCCTGATACTTATTTCAATAAACTAGAAGATCGTGTTTTTACCAACGTTATATCTGCAAAAAAAGAAATAACAATTGTTTCTTTTAAAGACCGTGTTTTAAAAATGATTCCTATTGTTGCGGCAGCTTCAATCGTTTTATTTATTGGGTTAAATTCTTTTCTCTTTAATACAACTGAAGAACTTACTTTAGATGCTATTTCTGACGATGAAATAGAGTTATGGCTAGACTTAAGTTTTTTAACAACCAATGAAATTGCTATAGCTTTAGATGACTATCTTTTAGATGTAAATGTCTTTTATTTTTCAACGAATAAAAATATTGAGGATTATATCAATAATTCTATTGATTATCTAGATTTATTAGATGAAATTAATTAAATCTATAACAGTTTAAAAACTTCGATTATGAAAAAAATAATCACTTTTGTATGTATTAGCCTTTTTTGTATTCTTTCTCTTTCTTCGCAAAGCAAAAGAGGGATTAGAGAAAAAATAAAGACCCTTAAGATTGCCTACTTAACAGAGAAGTTAAGCCTAACTCCTAATGAGGCTGAAAAATTCTGGCCAATCTATAATATTCATGATAAAAAAGAACATTCATTAAGGAGTAAACTTAGATCAGAAATAAAAAAAGCTACTAAAGAAAATGAAGATATAAAATCAATTACTGAAAATGAGGCAAAAAGATTAATCTCACTAAAACAGACTACTGATAAGAAAATATATGAAGCTCGTAAAGATTTTATCAATAAAATGAAAAAGATAATTTCTTATAAAAAAATAATTCAATTAGAACTTGCTGAAAAGGAGTTTAGCAGAAAATTGATGGATAGATACAGACGTAAGAAAGGAAGTTCAAAAAACTAAATACAATAAAAAAGGAAGCTAATTAGCTTCCTTTTTTATTGTATTAAACTCAAACAAACAGATAATTCGGGTTTGTTTGCTGTAAACTGTTTTATCCATATTGTTAACTCTTCTACTTCATAAGGCAACAACCTTTTTAAAGCTTTTTCTAACTCTATGCAAAATAAATCTGAATTAAAACTCACTTTTTTCAGTACTGTTTTTGTGTACTCAAACATTGCTCTAGCCATTTTTTTTTAAAAAATTAGATTTCTATTAATATAACGTAAACTAATTAACTTTAGTATACCAATCAAATTTAACAAAAAAACCAACATCATTTACTGATGTTGGTCCTAAAATTTTGTTTAAAAACTGTTAAGATTATAAACCGTTAATCTTTTCAACTAACCCTTTTGCTTTTGTTTCTAAATCAGCATTGATCGCTCTAAAATGAGCTTTTTTATTTTCTACTTTTTTTGCATTAACATCTGCAATTAAAGCATCAAAAGTTCCAATAGCTTCATTAATAATTTCATCACCCTTTTTTTGCTCGTTTTTTAAAGCTGCAACATCTATTGCATATTCTATAACATCACCTAAAACGTAATTAATATCTTTTTTTAAGTTTTTTATACTTGACATAATTTATTTATTTTAAAGGTGCAAAGTTACTATAAAATCATTACAAATCTACATTATTCAATGCTTTTTGGTATTTATCAAAAAACAGGCCAACATGATAGCCATCCATTAACGCATGATTTACACTAATTGCTACTGGCATCAGTAATTTACCCTCTTTTTCTTTATACTTACCAAAGGCTAATTTTGGTACACTTTCTAATCTAAAACCTGATATAGGCTCTTTGTGGCCAGAAAAATTAACCCAAGGTAAGGCAGAACAATACACACAGTCTTCAGATTCTATTGCAGAAAACAAATCGTTAGAATTAAAAACTCTTTCCTTTTCTTTTTCAAAATTTCGGTTAAAAATATCGAAACTCTCATCAAATAAAATATATGAAAAACCAAAAGTATTATCTGGCCTTAAAATTGTTGTTGAAACATTAATAATAGGATATACAACTACTTTTTCATTTTCTATTCTGTATTTAAAGTTTTCTACAGAATTAACTGCTTTGATACAGGCATGCAAATACAAAGCAAAAAAAGATTTTTTATTTTCCTTTGAATATGCAAATGCTTTTGTTACATCTACCTCAACGGTTGTACTAAAGTAAGGGTCTGAAAAATTTTTAAAAAACTCGAAATGTTCTCTCCTATTCCATGTTAAAGTATCTAAATAATTCATCGTAAGAAATTTAAAATCTCTGTTATGTTATTTATAGTCTTATAATTCGTTTTAAATTTTTCTTCTAGAGAAACTTCTTCATGAACCCAAGTTGTATGAAACGGAACGTGAATTGCAGACGCTCCTATTTCTATTAAAGGTAAAACATCTGACTTTAAAGAATTTCCAATCATTAAAAGTTCTGATGGATGAATATCTAAATGTTGAATCAATTTTTGATAATCTTTCTCTTTTTTATCACTCATAACCTCTATGTGATGAAAATACTTTAATAAGTTTGATTTTTCTAACTTACGCTCTTGATCTAATAAATCTCCTTTTGTTGCGACTATTAGTTTGTATTTACCTTGTAAGGAATGTAACACTTCTTCAATTCCGTCTAATAATTCTATTGGTTTTTCTAACATTTCTTTACCAATAGTTAAAATAGCTTCAATTGTTTTCTGATTTACTTGATAATTAGAAAGTTCTAAAGCACACTCTATCATCGACAAAACAAAACCTTTTACACCATAACCATAATGCGTTAGGTTCTTTATTTCTGTCTTAAAAAGCTCTTGATCTATTTTATTTTCAGTTTCATACTGTGCCAATAATTTTGCAAATTGATGTTCTGCATCTCTAAAATAAGTTTCATTTACCCATAAAGTATCATCTGCATCAAATGCGATTACTTTAATATTTTTACTTATTTTATTCATTTTTTAAGATTTTAAAAATTGAATTGCTTTTTCTAAATCTTCAGGAGTATCAATACCAACAGCTTCAACATCTGTTTCTACCATCTTAATTTTTTTACCAATTTCTTGATACCTAATAGCCTCAATTTTTTCTGAAGCCTCTAAAGGTGTCATTGGTGTATTATAAAAATCAATTAATGCTTGCTTTCTAAAAGCATACACTCCTTTATGTTTATAGTATTTTACAGGGATTTCTTTATCTCTATGATAAGGAATTACACTTCTTGAAAAATAAATTGCTAAATTATTTACATCTGTAATTACCTTTACATTATTAGGATTTTCGATATCCTCTTTATTGGTGATCTCGACTTTTAAAGAAGCTAAATCTATTTCTTTGTTGGTGTCTTGTTTAAAAACATCAATCAATTTTGACAAAGAAACTCGATCAATAAAGGGTTCATCTCCTTGTACATTAATTACAATATCTGCTTCAATATTTTCTACAGCCTCCGCTATTCTATCAGAACCACATTCATGTACTATTTTACTCATAATTGCCTTTCCACCTGCGTTTTCTATGGTTTCAAAAATGATATCAGAATCTGTTACGATAAAAACATCGTCAAATAAATTTGTACTTAATGCTGCTTCATAAGTTCTTAAAATAACAGGTTTTCCACCTAAATCTTTCATTAACTTTCCAGGGAAACGAGATGCACTATAACGTGCTGGAATCATTGCAATAATTTTCATAAATCTATTTGATATAAACTTCTAAAAGTTCTGATTTTTCTTCGGACAAAACCACAATATTTTTAATACAATTAGGTATTAAAATAGTTTCTCCCATTTGTAAACTTTCTATCTGATCTTTATACTTAAATACCACATTACCAATTACACACATATAAATTACAAAGCTATCTTTTTCTTCATGATTGATAAAAACTTCTCCGTTTACGGGTAAAACATTGGTCGTGAAATAAGGACATGAAACGATTTCTGAAGCTTTATTTTGTTCTTTAAAATATACTGTTTTATAAGAATCTTGAGCAGAATAATCAATGGCATCTATAGCTTCTTCTGTGTGTAAATCTCTAAAAGTTCCATCAGGGTTTGGTCTATCCCAATCATAAATTCGGTATGTAATATCTGATGTTTGTTGTATTTCTGCCAACAAAACACCTGCTCCAATAGCGTGCACTCTTCCTGTTGGAATAAAATAAACATCCCCATTTTTAACTTCATCAACATTTAAAATATCAAGTAACGTTTTATTTTCTAAATGTTCTATGTACTCTTCTGATGTTACCTCTTTTTGAAAACCAACAATTAGGTTCGCTTTTTTATCGGCTTGCATTACATACCACATTTCTGTTTTTCCAAAAGAATTATGACGTTTTTTTGCCAAAGCATCATTGGGATGTAATTGGATACTTAATGCTTCTTTTGCATCTATAAACTTTATTAAGAGTGGAAATTTTTCTCCAAAATGAGTATAGATTTTCTCTCCGACTAGGTCTGCTTTAAATTCAGTAATTAACTGTTTTAAATTTTGTCCTTTGAGTTCTCCATTCACAACAATTGATGTATCTCCCTTAACATCAGAGATCTCCCAACTTTCACCAATATCTTTTCTTGTAGAATGCTTGTTTAATAAAGTTGCTATTTTTTCACCTCCCCAAATTTTATCTTTTAGGATAGGTTCAAATTTAATAAGTTGATTCATTTTCATAATCGTTATTTACACTCACAAATTTAATGTTTCTAATTAAAAGTAATTTCAATTTAAAAAAAAATAATTTTAACGTTATAATTATCTTTAAAAAAGGCGATTACATTCTATCTGAATAGAAATATATAACCAAAACAAATACTTATTAGTCCGTTTAAATTACTTTTAAAAACTATTATATAATATAATCGCAATAGACAGAGAAGAGAAAATACGTGTCTTATAAATAAAAGTTACGAACCAGAAAAACTTACAAAATTTCTAGGAGTTTCATACAACGTAATCTTTAAATCTAAATGAGTTGAAATATGTTTTCTTAATTTATCATAAATAACCACTGATATGTTTTCAGCTGTAGGATTCAAATCTTGAAATTCTTTAACTTCAATATTTAAATTTTTGTGATCAAAACATTCTTCAATTTCAGATTTAATTAAGTCCTTTAAAATACCTAAATCAAAAACATAACCAGTTTCTTTATTAATTTCTCCTGTTAAAGAAACAATCAATTCGTAATTGTGTCCATGAAAATTAGGATTGCTACACTTGTTAAATACCTCGAAATTTTTAGTATCAGACCAATCTTTACGATACAACCTGTGCGCTGCATTAAAATGTGCTTTTCTATGAACAGTAACTTTAGGCATATTTTTTATTTAAAATTAAAAACCACTATTTTAAAGATTAAAACTCGAAATTTTCGAGTAGGATTCTTTAAAAATTATTTTAAACCATTCTGTGTAAATCGAAGGGTTTTCGTCTATATCAGACTTTACATCCTCTAACAACATCCATTTATAATCTTCCACTTCTTCTTTATTTATGTTTGGATTGTCATCGAAATAACCAACTAACACATGATCTAATTCATGTTCTGTTAAACCGTTATCAAAAGGTGCCTTATAGATAAATGAAAAAACTTCTTTTAACTCAGCGGTAAAACCCATTTCTTCTTGCAATCTTCTTTTGCCAGCTTCTAAATTAGTTTCGCCATTTCTTTGATGTGAACAACAAGTATTCGTCCATAATAAAGGCGAATGATATTTATGTCCTGCTCTTTGCTGCAACATTAATTCCCCTTTTTTATTAAAAGTAAATACTGAAAAAGCTCTATGCAAAACTCCTTTTTCATGTGCTTCCATTTTTGGCATTAAGCCTACTTGATTGTCGTTTTTGTCAACTAAAATCACTTGTTCTTCCATTTCTACAAATATACTGCAATCAAATAGTATTAAAACTTAAAAATACAATAAAACCTTTAGATGTATCTATTGTTTTATTTTGATCATTTATATTTGATGTTCCTAAAAAACAAGCCTTAAAAGTGAAAATTTTCTTTAAACTAATATACTTCTCAATTATTATTTCCTTTTTTCAATGCAATTTAGAAAAAAAGAAAAAAGAAATTTTAGTTAAAACCGAAAAAATAAAAGACCTTAAAAAACAGCAAGAAAAGTTAATTACAAAACCTTGGGACAGTTTAAATAGATCAAATACTGAAGCTTTTTTATTAGCCTATGGAAAGCAAAATAAAGAAACTAAAGTCGTCATAAAAACAAAATTTGGAAATATAAAATTGCTTTTATATAATGATGTTCCTGTACACAGAGCAAATTTTATTTTTCTTACAAAAATTAAATATTTTAATACAACCGTTATTTATAGAGTGGCAAAAAACTTTGTGATTCAAGGTGGGAATTCAGACAATATGTATACTCAAAAACAACGCAGAAAATATGGTAACTATTTAATGCAACCAGAGTTTCGAAAACATAGAAAGCATAAATATGGCGCATTAGCTTCTGCAAGACAATGGGAAAAGAATCCGAATAAGTTGTCAAGTCCTTTTGAATTTTATATGGTTCATCAAAGAAATGGTGCGCATCATTTAGATAATGAACATACTGTTTTTGGTGAAGTAATTTCTGGTTTTGATACGATGGATAAAATATCTAGAGTAAAAGTAGGAGTTGATGAATGGCCTATTCATGATATAAATATGACCATAGAAATTATTGAGTAAAATGGATTGGTGGCCTGTAGGACCTTGAAAAAATATTTAGAAAGAAGCTTAAAACAACAGTAAATAAAGTTTGCTTCTCTGAGACCTTGTCATTAGTTCATCCCCTCCAAATTAAACTTCACCGGTTTTAACTGATTTTTTTCGTCAATAGAAATCGTCCAAACCAAATATGCATCGTTGTTTAAAATTTCCAATTGAGGAACACCTGTACTTCTCCCTGAATTAATTTCAGATACTGTAATAGCTTTAGATAATTTTCCGTTTGTATTTACTTTTTTACAACGCAAATACGTGCCATTAGTATCAGACTCCATATAACTTACTAAAACCTCATCAGAGCTTATAAAAGCAATATCTACTCTACCCGAAGCTTCTACATCATTTACAGTGATTGGTTCTAAGAAGGAGCCTGAATCTGAAAGAAAAGAAACTTTTACTGTTGGTTGTTCATTTGCCGCTGTAAACCAAGAGACAGCCGTATTTTTTGTATTAGAAACAATCTTTGGTCCGTTTACAGGGCAACCGTTAATTTCCCAATTATCATTATAAACAGTTGCTGGTTTTGACCATTTATTGTTAATTCTTCGAGAAAAATAAATATCTCTAATTTCATGCCTACTTCGATCTCTAAAAACAATGATTGGACCGTTTTTAGTCATGCTTATTGACGTTTGACAACAATCACAAGTTCTACCGTCTAATTGTGTTTCATTAAAAATGGTTCCATCACTAGAAACTTCTGCGACTCTTATTGTCATGGCTTTATGATGACTCTCTTTCATTTCTTTCACCGTATTTCTACCGTCTAGCCAAGTGATTAAAAAACCATCTTTTTCATTTGGAATTATACTCACAAATCCATGTTCTGCTTTCATTCCGTCTGTATTCAATAAAAAATTTTCTTTGATGATTTCTCCATTCAGTTTTCGGAGATTTAGAACGACATCATAAGTGTATGTTCCTAAAGCTGACTTTTGTAGATGACTCGTTAATAAAATATCACCATTAGTCGCATTTGCTGGGAAATCGGCCCAATTCACAAACCAATCAGTCCCTGATGTTATAGTCGTTGGTTTTTTCCAAGTATCGTTTTCTAATTGACTGTAAAGCAAAGTTGCTTTTTCTCCTCTAATAGAATTTACCCAAGAAAGGGATAACTTTCCGTCGTGTTCAACTAAGTTTGGTTCAGCATTATTAATACCAAATTCAAAAGGAATTTCTGTAATTACCAATGCTTCCTTTGAACAACTAAATATTGCTAAAACAATACATACTAATACACTTATTCTTTTCATTAGTTAAATTTTAATTGTTATTAAATATCTTTTAGTCTGGCAATTATCTTTTCTGAACCCCATTTTACAGACCCTATAATTTGATCTACTTTTTCACCTTTTTCATTATAAATGTATGTTGTTGGTAGCGCATAAACACCAAGTGATGCGGTAGATTTTTTCGCTTTCAGAAACGTAAAATCGTAATTTGTTTGCTTTTTAAACTCCAAAATCTGTGCTTGAGATTCATCAGAAACCAATAAAAAAATGTAATTCTCTTTGATTAATATTTGTTGAGCCTCTAGTAAATCTGGCATTTCTTTTATACAGGGACCGCACCAAGTTGCCCAAAAATTGAGCAATACTTTTTTCCCTTTAAGTTTTGATATACTATAAGAATTCCCTTCCAAATCAACCAAATAGGAAATGTTTTCAATATAATTATTACTTATATTGATTGACTTCTTAGAATCTCTACACCCAAATAAAGAGGTTAAAGCTATAAAAAAGAATATTTTCCTCATGTTTCAAATCTAAACAAAAAAAAAGAAATCAACCCAAATCAGCTCTATTATATCCATTTGTATTCGAAAAAAACTATAGAATAAAACCTATCTTTGCACCTCAAATTTTGTAGATGAGTTTTTTAAAAGAAATAGCACGTAGAAGAACATTTGGTATCATCTCGCATCCAGATGCAGGTAAAACGACTTTAACAGAAAAATTATTATTATTTGGAGGTGCAATTCAGGAAGCTGGAGCTGTAAAAAACAACAAAATAAAAAAAGGCGCAACTTCTGATTTTATGGAAATTGAACGTCAACGTGGAATATCTGTAGCTACTTCTGTCTTAGCATTTATCTATCAAGATAAAAAAATAAACATTCTAGACACGCCTGGTCACAAGGATTTTGCAGAAGATACTTTTAGAACTTTAACTGCTGTAGATAGCGTTATTGTTGTAATTGATGTTGCAAAAGGTGTAGAACCCCAAACTGAAAAGTTAGTCGAAGTTTGTAGAATGAGAAGCATTCCGATGCTAGTTTTTATCAATAAATTAGATAGAGAAGGGAAAGATGCTTTTGATTTATTAGACGAAGTTGAGCAAAAATTAGGCTTACGAGTAACGCCTATGAGTTTTCCTATTGGAATGGGGTATGACTTTAAAGGAATTTATAACATATGGGAAAAGAAATTAACTCTTTTTTCTGGCGATAATAAAACAACAATTTCTGAAGGATTACAATTTGATGATTTATCAAATCCTGAATTAGATACAATTATTGGAGAAAAGGCTGCAGCCACTTTACGTGAAGAAATAGAATTGATAGATGAAGTGTATCCTGCATTTAATCAACAAGAATATTTAGAAGGCAAATTACAACCTGTATTTTTCGGTTCGGCTTTAAATAACTTTGGAGTTAAAGAATTGTTAGATGCATTTATTGAGATTGCTCCTTCTCCACAACCTAAGAAAGCAGAAGAGCGTTTAGTAGATTCTAAAGAGACAAAAATGACTGGTTTTGTGTTTAAAATCCATGCAAATATGGACCCTAAACACAGAGATCGATTAGCTTTCATAAAAATTGTGTCGGGTACTTTTAAAAGAAACGCACCTTATTTACACGTAAGAAACGGTAAGAAAGTAAAATTCTCTAGTCCGAATGCATTTTTTGCTGAGAAAAAAGAAATTGTAGAAGAATCTTTCCCTGGTGATATTGTAGGTATTCATGACACCGGAAACTTTAAGATTGGTGATACATTAACTGAAGGAGAACAATTGAATTTTAAAGGAATTCCGAGTTTTTCTCCAGAACACTTTAGATATGTAAACAACGCAGATCCAATGAAGTCTAAACAACTTTATAAAGGTTTAGATCAATTAATGGATGAAGGTGTTGCGCAATTATTTACTTTAGAAATGAACGGACGTAGAGTAATTGGTACTGTTGGAGCTTTACAATATGAAGTAATTCAGTATCGATTAGAACATGAATATGGTGCAAAATGTACCTATGAAAATTTAAGTGTTCACAAAGCTTGTTGGGTAGAACCAGAAAATATAAAAAGTGAAGAGTTTAAAGATTTTAAACGTGTAAAACAGCGTTATTTAGCAAAAGACAAACAAGGACAATTAGTTTTTTTAGCAGATTCTGAGTTTACAATACAAATGACGCAAAACAAATATCCTTCCGTAAAATTGCACTTTGTTAGTGAATTTAAAGGTTAAAAATTATGAAAAAGTTATTGCTGTTATTTTTTTCACTATTAAGTTTACACAGTTTTTCTCAAACGTATAGTTTGTCTGAACTTGGAGGAAAAGAATTGCATAATAATATTAGATTAAATTATATTTTAATAGATCAGCCTAATAGAACCTATAACTATTCAGATGGCAGTACGTATAAATTAAGACCAACAATGGGGCTCTTTGGCTTAAACTACAATTTCCCATTAAATGATTGGCTCTATACAGGTGCTGGTTTCCATGGCGCTGTTTATGGAGATCAAGGTGGTTTATTTACCCTTGGTGTTAACCTTGGCGTGAACTTACAACTTTATAAAAATTTATATTTTGATGCTAATCTCCATTTTGGTGGTGGTGGTGGATTTAGAAGTTTAGTAAATGGTGGTGGAATTTTATATCCTAACGCTGGTTTACAATACAAAACAAAAGAATTTGCCTTAGGTCTGCAATATGGCTATGTTAACTTTTTTACAGGAGTTCAAAAAGGAGATAATGTTTCTTTTTTTATAGAGATTCCGACAACATTAAGAATAAGTTCTTACGCAAATGCGCAAGAAATATTTACTGTAGAAAATAAAAATAAAGATGATTTTTGGAAAAAACCATCTGTAAAAAGCGTGCAACAAATAACGTTTGATTATTTCTTCCCAATTGGTTCCTCAAGAAATGATGGTATCGGGAACTTTAATAAGACGACGCCACTAAATCAAACTTTAAGTATTTTAGGTTTTGAATATCAACGATACTTAAAGGAAGACACCTTTATTTATGCACATGTAGACGCGATGTACAGCGGTTTAGTTGCTGGCTTTATGGATGTTTTTATTGGTATTGGTAAAAATTTCGTTGAAACAAAACACATCAATTTATTTGGTAAAATGGGAATTGGTGCAGCAGGTGGTAGAATTTTTCCCGAAGGAGGCTTAACGATGTACCCTAATGTTGGAGCAGATATAAAAATTACAGAAAAATTTGGTTTAAGTGCTCATGGAGGTTATCATAGGTCAGTTAGTGGAACTTTTGAAGCCTATACAGCTGGTTTTAGTTTAAAGTATTACGGTTTAAGTGGCGGAACTTCTCATCCTTTTAATGGAGAAAAAACAACAGAAATAAAAACTCAAGGACTGCATATTAATGTAGAAAACCAGACGTACTTTGATGTTGAAAAAACAGGAAGTACACCAAGTAGTAATTTACAGTTGATCGCCTTAAAAGTTACTTATGACATAAGTAAAAGTATTTATTTTGCTGGTGAAGCATCTTTTGCTTACGAAGGTAAATCTGGTGGTTATGCACATGGAATCTTTGGGTTAGGTATAAAATCAAACAAATTTTTAAAAGATAAATTTTCTACTTTTGCAGAAATGTCTGCAGGTGTATCTGGTGGTGGTGGAATTGATTCTGGAGAAGGAATTTTAATTAGACCAACTGCCGGTATTAATTACCATGTAAGTGATGACTTCTCTTTCAATATTGCAGGGGGACAAATGTGGTCTCCTTTTGGAAATGTAAATTCATCAAATATAAACATAGGGTTGTCTTATGGTTTTTCAATTATAAATTCAAAAAAGTAACTTGTTCTGAATTTGTTTCAGAATTTTATAATAATAAAACGATTAAATAATAAAGAATGAATAACGGAATCTACGCAAAATTCACCACTCCAAAAGGTGAAATTTTAGTACAATTAGAACACGAAAAAGCACCAGGAACAGTAGGTAACTTTGTAGCTTTAGCAGAAGGAAATTTAGAAAACTCAGCAAAAGGGCAAGGAACTCCTTATTATGATGGATTAAAATTCCATAGAGTAATCCCTGATTTTATGATTCAAGGAGGATGTCCTCAAGGAACAGGAACAGGAAATCCAGGTTATAAATTTGAGGATGAATTTCATGCAGACTTAAAACATGATGCTCCCGGGAAATTAGCAATGGCTAATTCTGGACCAGCTACAAATGGAAGTCAGTTTTACATTACCCACATCCCTACTCCTTGGTTAGATGGTAAACACACTGTTTTTGGATCTGTTATAGAGAGTCAAGATGTTGTAGATACTGTTGCACAAGGTGATGACATGAAAGTTGAAATCATAAGAGTTGGTGCAGAAGCAGAAAAATTTAATGCCATAGAAGCGTTTAGAACTTTTGAAGGTTCAAGAGGTAAAAGAGAAGCTGACGAAAAAGCAAAACAAAAAGCACTATTAGATACAGTTGCTGCTGGTTATGATGAAACTGCGAGCGGTTTGCGTTACCAAATTTTACAAAAAGGTGACGGAAAAAAAGCAACAAAAGGCGCTGGAGTTTCTGTACATTATAAAGGTCAATTATTAGATGGTACTGTTTTCGATTCTTCATACAAAAGAAAAGAACCAATCGATTTTAATGTTGGTTTAGGTCAGGTTATTGCTGGTTGGGATGAAGGAATTCTATTATTACAAGTGGGTGACAAAGCACGGTTTGTAATCCCTTCTGATTTAGCATATGGTTCTGCAGGTGCAGGTGGAGTAATTCCTCCAGATGCAACCTTAATTTTTGATGTAGAATTAATGGCTGTAAAATAATTTTTTTACAACTTAAAACAAAAAAACTCTCAAAAATTGAGAGTTTTTTTTTGTTTTATTTTTTATGAATATCAGATTTTTTTTACTAATTTAGTACGGATTTTAATCATTTTTACTAAATGATTATATCTATTTCTAATAAATTAAAGAATTAAGAATATCCCCCAGAAAATCCTTTATTTTTTTAGGCTAAGTTTATCAAAACTGGAAAAAACCATGTTAAAAGGTAGAAAAAACCTTGTATCTAAGAGACTTAACAAATTAATGTACGTAATCAGTTTACTAACTGGTATTATGGCTTTTTTTTTATCTGTAATCGCTTTTTATCTAGGCCTAACTAACTTGGGTTATTATCATTTAGCAACCATTCTATTATATATTTATTGTGCATACCTTTCTAAAAAAGGGGAGCTCTACTATTCTAGAATTTTCTTTTTTATATTTTTAAACCTAGGCATTGCAGCTACAGCTTCTTTTATTGGAAGAGCAGGTAGTGTAGAATATCTATTCTTATTTTCATTAGCATTACCTTTTTCAGTATTTTCTTTTAAAACCGAAAAAATTTATGTTTATTTTTTCTCAAACCTTTCTGGTGTTTTATGGATCGCTCTTGCAATTACTGACTTTAAGTTATTTACAGACACTCCTATTGATGTAGAAATTGCAAATACATATATTTATCCCTTCTTTGTCATCTTAGCCTTTTTAATAGTGTTAATTCAATTGGTCTATTTTTCAATACTAGGCACTAAATACTATTCAAAAATTCAGACAAAAAAGCAAGAAGCAATAGAGGCTTCATTAGCAAAATCAAAATTTCTGAGTACTATGAGTCATGAAATCAGAACTCCATTAAATGCTGTTATTGGTCTTTCTCATATTTTAAGTGTAAATGAGCCAAGAGAAGATCAAATACAAAATATTGAAGCATTAAATTATTCTGGTAAAACGTTATTAGATTTACTAAACAATGTTTTAGATTTTAGTAAGATGCAGTATACGAACATCGAATTAGATAATATAATAACAGATCTCTCTGCAGATGTAAAACAGTTAGAAAAAATATATAAAAGTTCTTGTTTGCGCAAAGGTATTGCTATGAATTTAGAAATAGATGATCATATTCCTTTAGTTATGTTAGATGTTGTAAGATTTAATCAGGTAATAAATAACTTAGTTTCAAATGCTATTAAATTTACTGATAATGGAAGTATTACCTTAATAATTAAAAAGAAAAAACTAATAAAAGATACTATCACGTTACAAATAGAAGTAAGAGATACAGGAATTGGAATTCCTAAAAACAAAAGAAAAACAATTTGGAAAGCTTTCACTCAAGCATCAAATACAACTAATCGTATGTATGGCGGTTCAGGTTTGGGCTTACCTATTGTAAAGAGTATTCTACAATCTATGAAAGCCCGAATAAGAATAAATAGTGTTAAAGGAAAAGGAAGTCGTTTTCACTTTAACTTGAAGCTAAAAATAGCAAATAATAAAAACTTAGACGACACTAAAGAAAAGAAAGAGCATACCTTTTCTGCTAAAAAAGTTTTATTGGTAGATGACAACCTAATTAACATAATGGTTGGTAAACAAATTCTTGAAAAATCAAACCTAATAGTGGACGTTGCTAATGATGGCTTAACTGCTGTGAAAAAAGTAAAAGAAAATGAGTTTGATATTATTTTAATGGATATCCAAATGCCAATTATGGATGGATATACAGCTACAAAGAAAATCCGAAAATTTAATTCGACAATACCAATACTTGCTTTATCTGCAAATGTTTTTATGGAAATAAAAGATAAAATTGATGATTGCGGTATGAATGGATTTATATTTAAACCATTTACCCCTGAAGAATTGTTAAATCAAATAGAAAATTTTACAAAAAATTAATTTATTAAAAATGTCAAATAGCAGCATTAAAAAATTCTCAGAAGGAAGTATGAAAATGATTTTCATTACTTCTATGGTTTTCTTTGCAGCATTTCTTCTTTTATTTGTTTCAGCTATCTTTTTAGAAATTTATAATTTAAGTATTTACCTACTTGTAACTAGTGTTTTATTTTTAACGTCTACAATTCTTTCTAAAAAAGGATTCCCAAAAATTGCAAGAATTATTTTTCTACTATTATTCAATCTTATTATAGCTTTTGTTTCTTCTTATTTAGGCAAAGAAGCTAGTGTAGAATTTCTTTTAATTTTTGCCATTGGCTTACCTTTTGTTTTCTTTTCTTTTAATAGAGAAAAAATTGAAATTTCTATTTTTTGCCTTTTGCCTTTTTTATTATGGTTACTTCTCTTTCTTACAAATTTTAACTTTTTTGTTGATATTGAATTAAAAAATGCTACAAAAACAAGAAACATTGTTTATTACATATCAATAATATTTACATTGCTCTTAGTAGCACTTCAATTAATTTATTATTCATACATAAACGCACGAGCTAATAGAAGTGAACATTCCAAGAAACAAGAAGCCATTGACACTTCTAATGCTAAATCTCAATTTCTAAGCACAATGAGTCATGAGATTAGAACCCCTTTGAATGCGGTAATAGGGCTTTCACATATTTTAAATGATAATGAACCTCGTAAAGATCAAGAAGAAAATATTGAGGCACTAAATTATTCTGGTAAAATATTACTTAATCTATTAAATAATGTACTAGATTTTAGTAAAATACAATCTACTACGATTCAACTAGATAACACCCCTATTGATATATATAGAGCTATAAAACAAATTAAAAAAGTTCATGAAGCTTCCTGTTTACAAAAAGGAATTATCATGAATTTAGAAATTGATGCGAACATTCCAATTGTATGGTTAGACATTGTTAGATTCAATCAAGTGATTAATAATTTAGTTACGAATGCTATTAAATTTACAGAAAAGGGAAGTGTAACACTTAGAATCAAAAAAATAAATCAAACTAAAGATGTATTAGGTTTATTAACTGAAATAATTGACACAGGTATAGGAATTCCTCAAGACAAACAAAACTTAATTTGGGAAGCATTTAAACAAGCATCTAGCACTACAAATCGTTTATATGGAGGCACTGGATTAGGCTTGCCAATTGTAAAAAGTATTATAGAAGCTATGGACTCCCAGGTAAAAGTTGATAGTGATGTAAACAAAGGAAGTCGTTTCTATTTTAAGATAAACTTAAAACTAGCTTCAAGTCAAGAACTATATAAAACCACTCAAAAAAAAGAACATAATTTTAACGGTAAGAAAGTTTTATTAGTGGAAGATAATGAAATTAACGTACTAGTTGTTAAGCAAATACTTGAAAAAGCAAACTTAAAAACTGAAGTTGTAAATAATGGATTATCAGCTGTAAAAATGGTAAAAGAAAATGACTATGATATTGTTTTGATGGATATTCAAATGCCAATTATGGATGGTTACACCTCTACTATAGAAATTAGAAAATTTAATACGACGCTTCCAATATTTGCCCTTTCTGCTTCTATATTTTTAGAGGTAAAAGATAGAATAAAGGAAAGTGGAATGAATGGTTTTATCTATAAACCATTTGAACCTGAAGATTTATTAAATAAAATTGAAGATGCGATCAATAAATGATTTCTTAACACCTATTTTATAATCACTGATAGCTAGTAACCAATATCTCCAGAAGTATTAACAACAAAGTTTATCTCATTCCATTGAATACCTTTAATAATTATAGGTTTTGTCAGGTTGATAAATATAAAACAACAACCCTCTTAATCTATAATTATTAAAGCTATAGCATCTTGATAATTGGTCTACCTACCTCCCAATAAAGTATCATTAAAAGTTCCAGCTACTATCAGAATTTGATATTGTCGAATATTATAAATAAATCTCTATAAAACTAAAAAAGCGCTCGAAATCGAGCACTTTTTTAATCTAAATTAAATTTAAATTTTTAGATATTTTCCGCTAACCAATCTCCAACTTCTTTCGTTCCGTAGGCTTTTCCACCATCTGCTAAATCTTCTGTAACCATTCCTTTTTCTAAAGCACTGTTTACAACATCTCTGA
>MDTF01018948.1_pt1 | contig 25898 bp, 25 predicted proteins | sample 811191 | NCBI WGS metagenome assembly MDTF01 (sample SAMN05326649, study PRJNA326480) | marine metagenome | isolation source: seawater | place: Southern Ocean | collected 2011
ACACCACCTACACCACCTACACCACCTACACCACCTACACCACCTACACCACCTACACCACCTACACCACCTACACCACCTCATTTAACACAACGATATTCAAATAACACAATAAATAATATTATTAATAATGCTATAAACGATGTTTCTTATTTAAATGAACCTGAAAATACAATAATACCTTCAAATAATGATTTTATATATAGAAGACGTTCTACTTTATATTTACCACCTATTATAAATCCTTTTACATCTACAACTGAAATACCACGTTCTCCTGTAAATAATAACAATTTACATCCATCCAATGACATTAGGAATCGATTAAACTTTGGTTTTAGATAATTTCATAATATTTGAAAATATTATGAAATTATTATCCTAGAAGAATTATTTTTCTTTTTCTACCACCCGTAGAAGTTTTAGTTTTTAACTTTTTATTGTTTTTTGACATAATTTCTTTGTTATATAATGTTTCTGCTTTTTTTATTTTTTTAAATTTATCAAATGTTAATTTTAAATAATCATTAATATCTGTAATTTTTACAATATTTTCTTCATTTATATCTAAAATATCATTATCAATTAAGATGCTATTTTTATTTTCTAATAATCCCATATTAGGTATAAAATTATTATCTTCCTGAATTTTGTAATTATATATTTTATAATTTTCCAATAAAATAACAACGGTTTTTTCTGATTTAATATCAATTAAAATAACATTATTATTAATTGAACCTAACTCTGTTCTTGATATTATCATTAATCTTATATTATAATGTAAAGCCAGTAAAATAAACTCAAATTCTGTTAAATAATATATTTCATTAAAAACCAAAGTTTCAAAATTATTTTTTCCAATATAATTATAAATTTGGATTTTATTTGATAATTTATAAATTTCTTTTATATTTTTTTGTTTTTTTTTATCTGTATATAATTCATCAATTAAACTTGATAATTTTTGTTTTAAATCATTCATATTAATATATTCATTAAGTTTTAATCTTATAATATTTAAAATTAGTTGGAAACTACATATTTCGGTGTTAAAAAATTCAGTTATTTTAAATCTATCTTTATTTATTTCATTAAATTCTTTATATTTTTTTAAATTAATTTTTCTATTAAAAAAATCAGAATTTATACATTTCATTGAACTTTCATATAAGTCTTTTTCAAACAATGATTGATTAATACTTTTATTTGTAAGCATATTTGATTCTAAATTTGGTTGGTTTTGTGATTCGCTTCTATTTATTTCTTCTAACATTTCAAAATTAAAATCATATTTAACTGAATTATTTGGTTCTATTTCATCATATGAATTTTTTATATTAGCATATTTATTAAATGTTTTAATTTCAATATTATCAAAATATTCTTCCAATAATACTTCTTCTAATAAAAGAATTTCGCTATTATTTAAATTATAATTTACTTTTTCAAATGATAAATATATATTACTTTGTATAATATATTCACTAATTTTTGGAAATCTTATTAATTCATCACTTAATCTAAAAAAATAAATATCAAAATTATTCTCATAGCTTAATAAATTTTTGTCTGGTAAAATTAATTTACATGTTTCGTTTTCATATATACAATTATTTGTCCCTTCTTGACATATATCTTGATTTTCATTAAAACATGTTGATATGTTTTTTAAATTTTCATAATCATTCGGTATTTCTGCAAATTTTATATAATCATTCATAATTTGTATTATAAAATTATGAACTTCTTCCAATAAAGAAATATAATCTTTTTTTTTATTTAATATATTAATAAGTTCTTCTTTATTTTCTTTATTTTCGATGTTTTTTAATAAAATCTTCAATAAATTTCTAAAAACATTATAAAATTTAGATTCCAATTCGACTTTTTTTACTGCTATTTTTCTCTCCAAATCTATTCCATCATTCATTAAAATATTGTTATCAGAAATATATTCATTTTTTGAATTTATTATTATATATTCATTGTCTGGATTCATTCTTAATTGGTCGTAAGCTATTGGATTTACAGGTATGAATTGATTTGTTATTGTTAAAATTCCTATTAATAAACCTTCATCTACTATTAATCCTTCTATTTTTACTAATAATTTATTATTACTAATATTTGATAATTTTTTTATTATTTCAACTGTTTTTTCAAACTCAATACCATTAAAATTTTCTTCAATAAATTCATAATCATATTCGTTTAATATTTTTGAAGGTTTAACTGGTAAAAAGAATTCATTGTCAGTAAAATTTATAAGTATGCCTATGACTTGTGTATTAAAATTTATTAATTGTTTAATTATTTGAATTTTTAAAACTTTTAATATTTCTATAATGTCAATAAGATAGTTGTTTTCATAATATGAGTAAATATTGGGCAAACTTTGTTTAGAACCGCATTGTTTATTTATCATTAACTTAATATAATTTATACTTTTTAATAATTCTGGAGAATATTTATCTAATTCTTGTAATTCAAAATATTTTTTTATATCTAACCCATTGGTTTTACCATTATCGTTATGTAAATTTTGTAAAGTTAAAATTTCATATATATTATTTTCAGAATAAAGTATAATTGTTGGTCTTGAATGATAAAAAACATTTTTTGAATATCTATTTTTTGGACAAATTAATTCTATTTTTTCTAATTGACTATCTTTTGGATTTACTAATAATATAATATTAATACCATTTTCAAATAATAAACCATTTGAACTCTTTGGCTCACATATTAAATCCCATAAATATTCATAATTTAAAGTACTGTCTTTGTTTTTTAAATATTTTATAAAATTTTTGTAAGAATTAATAATATAACTTAAATAATCTCTCCAATTTTTTTTACCCATACTTTTTTTATAAATAGTAGAATTTTTATATGTTTCAATATTTATATTTTTTTTTTTTGATGAAAATATATCAATTAAAGCACCATTTTGTAATTTTATAAATGTATCTAATTTTAATTTAGTTAGTCTTTTTATTAATAATTTAATTGATATAGAATTTTTGTCAATATTCTTTAAATGTAATTTTCTTCTTTTTTTAAAAGTGTTATTTATAACATCACTGTAAGCAGATGCTATACAGGACAAAAATGATGTTTTAACATTTTTATCTACACCTAATCTCAAAATACAATAATTATTTTTTTTTAAATTAAAATTATTTCTAGATTGGTAACAAGTATTTTCATTATCATAATTTAAAAATTTTTGCAATGCTAACGTCAAATATCCAGTTTGATTTTTATTTAAAGGGAAAGCTTCTCTCAATGGTTTTTCATCTAGAATTTGTATTGATTTCATTGTTTTACGCATTTCAAGCCTTGTTTTTTTTAACGATTTTTCCATATTTGTCTGTTTTCTTCTTTTATTTTTTTGGCTGTTTTTTGTTTCTCCTTTTGTTTCTCCTTTTGTTTCTCCTTTTGTTTCTTCTTGATTACATGTATTATAATTAATAACTCTTTCATTTGAAGGTAATGGTTTTTCTTGTTTTTCACCAATGACGTTTTCTAAATTTATTTTACCATCTTCCCCTATTTGAAACTCTGGCTCTGGTGTAGGTTTCCATGCATTTTGTAATGTAATTTTTGGAATATCTTTTTTTTTTACAACTCTATCTTCTTCTGTATCATAAAAAACCATTTCACCTTTTCCGTTTTTATTTTTTATATATTTTTTTGTATATTTTCCATATGTTGTGGGCTGTCCATAACAACATGGAATACATAATTTTTCAGGATGTTTATCAGGTGATAAAAATGATGGATATAATTGCTTATAAATTAATGGATTTTCTTTTGATGTTTTATCACTTTTTTCTCTATGAAAACGACTATCTGTAAATTCAAATATTCTTTTTCCTTTTGGTACCTTTTTTGCATTTTCTGGAATTACAGCATCCCATCCACCACACTCGCCATTATTAACTTGTTCCAAACTTAAACTTCTAGATTTACCATCATCATCTCTAATACACCAATATCTTGGACATATATAATGATATTTTTTACTTCCTGTTCCATAAGTAATATATTCATCATATGATTTATTACCACTATCTTTATCTTTTTCATCAATATATTTTTTTTCCTCTGCCGTTAATATTACCGGTACTTTTTTATATTGCCATCCACAAGATTTCGCATATGAATTAAAATTAGGTATATTTTTTTTTAAAAATAATTTTGGGTCTCTTTCTTTTAATCTTTTAATAAATAAATTTTTTGAACCTGATAAAGACAATTTTGTTAAATCAACATCCATTTCATCTCCTCCTCCTATTGATGATTCTTGTGATGATTCTTGTGATGATTCTTGTGATGATTCTTGTGATGATTCTGGTGATAACTGAACTTTAGTCATTTTTGGTATCTGTGATTTAATATCTTCATTACTTTCCAATGAACTATCCAAATCTGAATTTAAAGATAAATTAAACATAGAATCGTCTTCCTCTGGTTCTACAACTGGTTCTACGACTGGTTCTACGACTGGTTCTACGACTGGTTCTACGATTGGTTCTACAACTGGTTCTACAACTGGTTCTACAACTGGTTCTACGATTGGTTCTACAACTTGTTCTACAACTGGTTCTACGATTGGTTCTACGATTGGTTCTACGACTTGTTCTACGACTTGTTCTACAACTGGTTTTTTATTTAATATATTTAAACTACTCAAAGAACTATCCAATGAACTTAATATAATTTCTTCTTTTGGTGTAGGTGCTTTTGGTGGTGTTGGTGCTTTTGGTGGTGTAGGTTCTTTTGGTATAGGTGCTTTTAGCATAGGTGTAGGCGCTGTTGGTGCTTTTGGTGGTGTAGGTGCTTTTGGTGTAGGTGCTTTTGGTGGTGTAGGTGCTTTTGGTGTAGGTGCTTTTGGCGTTGGTGCTTTTGTTTCAATTTGTTCGTTAAAATCAATTTCTTCATCATCATATTCCTCGTCATCTGAAACAAGAAAATCATTATCAAAATCATCATCAGAATCTATATATTGTAATTTACTACCTTGAACATTTTCTTGTAATTTTACCAAATCATCAATATCCAAATCATCATCTTCCAACTTTTCATCTTCTTTTATATCTTCTGTTTTTTTTGTAAAACAATTTTCTTTTAAAGACTCTTTCGATATTTGATTTTTATTAGTAATGATTGCTATTAGAGCATTGATATAAATTTCAATAAATTTAATATATCTTATATTATTTATATGTTGCACCGTTAATTGTATAACATTATTATACCCATAACCAAAAATATCAACAATTTTTTGTTCTATTTTAATTTCAAAACCAGGATTATCTTTTACATTTATTCTTTTATTTTCATATTGTTCCATTTGAAAACTTATTTGACTTTGCCATTCAGAAACTTTTTTTACTGCCTCTTCTTGTGATAAATTAAAGTTATCCTTTACTTTATTTTTTATTGTTTTTAAATCAACATTATTTCTTTGTAAAATAGTAATAAAAAAATTAATACTATCCATTATTTGAAAGGAAGACACCCTTTTATATGTTAAATTAATAATATCATCAGTGTTTGAAATAATACCGTCGTTAATATTAAACACTGGTGACAAACAGCCAGTATAATCATTCAAATTTATTTTTTTTTTATGTTCAAAGGAATAAATATAATTAATATTATTTATTTCAATATTTTCATCATAAATATTATCAAATAATGTATATTTATAACCAATATCATTTGTAAACTTATTTATTTGCGATAAAACTTCATTATTAACAGTCCTTTTAATAATTTCATTAATATTTTCAATATTTTGTGGTTCTATGAATTCTATTTTTATTTCAATATTTCCTTCTGGTGATAGCTCGCAAAAAACTTCATTTATATCATCTAATATAAATAATCCTATTTTTTTTGTTCTAGCTAAAGATTTTGCCAAACTTTTAATTTTAACTTGTTTATTATTATAATTAACATATAAACTAGGTATTCTTTTACCATTTGTTGAAATATTATTTGCAGTGTAAAGTCTATATATATTTTCCAAATTATTACCAGAATTATATTTTATAAATGGTAAATTGGTGCTTGTATTTAATATTTTAAATATTGTTTCTAATGGTATTATCATATTTGAAATGGGGTGTATTGTAATATATATATTTTTTACTCCATTATTTAAATACTCGATAGAAACATCATCATGTATTTTATTCAAAAAACTTATTTTATTCTCAATATTATCTAAATTATTTAATCTCATATTTTGATTTTTTAGAATTTCCGGTCTATTACTGTTTATATCATTAATATTTCTCACATTAAAATTATTATATAGTTGTGGATAATAAACTTTCAATAAATATTCTGTTAAATTATTATTTTTTTCTATAACATCTTTGGCTAAACAAATATATATATTGTTATTTAAACAATCGCCATATTCAAACAAAGATTTTTTATTTTGTGTAGTAATTGATGTTAGTTCATTAACAATAGAATCATCTTCATTTTCAACTTCAAATGGATTAGATATAAAAATGTGTTTTTTATTATAATATGCATCAACACCAATGCTTTTTTTTATAATATTTGTTTTTGCAAAATTTATATTCTTTAAATTTATGAAATCTGAATAACCATATAATGATTTTTTTTTAGAAATAAACAAATTAGAATCAAATTGTTTATTATTTAAAAAATCAGAAAAATGAATATTTTTTAAAAAATAATCTAATCTATTATTGTTTAATTCTAAAAAATTATCTTGAATCAACTGATTAAATATTATTTTTGAATTTATTTTTTCATTAAATAAAGAAAACAAATAAATTTCTGGTATTGTAACTGTTATATTTGACCATTTTACTAATTTTTCTTTTATTCTTATTATAGAATCATCTTCATATATATACTCATTAATTATAGAATAATCAATATTTTGCAAACTAATTAGATTCCATAAATCTTTTGATATTAATTCTTCTATATTTTCATTCGAATTTTCATTCGAATTTTCATTCGAATTTCCTACAAAAAAATATATATGATTAATTTCATCACCATTCCATAATATTAAATTAAATATTTTTGACATATATATAAATATATCTAAAATTATTTAATTATAAATAATATGAATATGATAGTAGCTTTTTGTAAAAATAGAGGTATTGGTATTGGAAATACTTTACCATGGCATATACAACACGAATTAAAATATTTCAAACATTTAACAAGCTCTAACGGTAACGATTGTATTATAATGGGGAAAAATACATGGTTAAGTTTGCCTAAAAAACCACTTCCAAAAAGAACAAATATTATTTTAAGTAACTCTTTAAAAAAAAATATACTACCGAAAAATACTTTGCTATTCAATAATAAAGAAAATTTAATAAAATACGTTACAGAAAAGAAGCATACATCATGGATTATAGGTGGTGAAAAAATTTATAATTCTTTTATATCTTCAAATGAATTAGAAAATATATATGTTACGTTTATCAATGAAAACTATAATTGTGACACATTCTTTCCAAAAATACCAAAAAAATTTAAATGTATAGAAAAATCATCTTACAAAATGTCAAATAATATTTTTTATAGATTTGAAATTTATAAAAAATTTAGGAATATGCGTTAAAATTTCAAATTGAAATTTAAAAAAAATAATATTTATATACTATATAATGGGACTACTCGAAAATTTAATGGGGGGACGCAGACGCAGACGCAAATCTAAAACACCTAAAAGAACTGTCAAACGCAGACGCAGACGCAAATCTAAAACACCTAAAAGAACTGGCAAACGCAGACGCAAGTCTAAAACACCTAAAAGAACGGTCAAACGCAAACGCAGACGCAGACGCAAACGTTAATTAAATTTTAATAAAATTTTTAAACATTTTATTAAAATTTATAAATCATAGTAAGGGCTATCTGTAATTGTCATTCCACAATATTTTGTAGGATTTTCTTTGTAATTAACAGGTTTATAAATATTAGCTTTTTCTGCATTTTGAATTATAAATTTGAAATTTTCCCAAAATTCGGTTGTGTGTCCAATGCTTTTTGTTGCTATATGAGATAATTCATGTAGTGCTACAAACATTAAAGTATTTTTATCAATTAACTTGTTACCTTTTTTAGTAGTTGTTGCACAAAAAGCCAATTTCTCTCCTTTATTTTCAGAGTATGCTGTGTATTTACTGGTTGGTAATATTTCATTTATTTTTTTTGGATTAAAATTTTTAACTAAACGTTTTACATTTGCTCTATCTGGAAATTTATCTCCTAAATATTTTACTAATTTAATCATTTTCTGCGTTGTCTCCGCTAATAAATCTGCAACCAATTGTAATTTCGCTCTTTCTCGAACACAATATTGTTTGCCATCAACATTTGAAATAATACATTTTAACTGAAACAAATCAGATTCTCTATAAATTCTAAATATTATTAACAACACAAATCCTATTAATATATATGTAAATATATCTCTTTTCATATATAAAATATAATATTTAATTTAATAATGATATATTAAATATTATATGAAATAATTATTGCGAACCAATTTCTAAATCACGTCTGTTAGAATCTGCAGTAATGGTACTGTTGTTCCATGGACCAATATTCACTCTTGGATTGGCTGGCTCACTTCTCAACTGCAAATTGGCATTTCTTAAAGAAGTTCCTACAGTATTAATACCTTGTAGTGTTCCAGCTGTAAGCAATGAAACATTTTGTAAATCACCCGAACCTTGTGGATTTAATTGAGAAAACTCACTATTGGCATCTTTTGGTAATAATTCTCTTGGATCTGTTACATTTTGCTTAACACAGCTAGGTGGTAATCCTTGCATATTTGTAGTCATACCCGTTGCTTGAGCGTTTTCAGAATTTGTTCCTTCAGGACCAGCAGGTTGATAATTATTTTGCTCTACAGCGTTGCTTGCAGAATTCATTTCAGAATAAGAATCTAAACTACCAGCTTTAGATTTTGAATAAGTGTATAAGAAATATCCACCAACTATTATCGCCACTAAAATTAATACCTGATGTGATTTAAAGTTCTTTAAAAGATTCATTTTTCTTTTCATTATAAATTCTATTAACAAAATAATTTTATTAAAAATTATATTATTAATCACTAAAATTATCTAAATCTTCACCATCAGAACTTTCAATATCTTCTAATAAATATAATTTTTTTATATTATTTGCTTTTAAATATGCTTGTATAGCATTTTTTTTGGCAATTCGAGCATTTTTTAAAGCTTTATTATAAATATCTAAATAAACTTCTTTTGGATGTTTTAATTTCATTTTCGGTGTATTTTCAGAAATTTCTAAAGTAACTTCTTTCAAAAAATCTTTTTCTAAATTATTATTCAAATTATCTTCTAAATTAATAGTTTTTTGTTGATTTTCTTTTCTATTATTTCTATTATTTTCATTTTCTAAAATATTTTCTGTATTTTCATTTTCTAAAATATTTTCTGTATTTTCATTTTCTAAAATATTTTCTGTATTTTCATTTTCTAAAATATTTTCTATATTTTCATTTTCTAAAATATTTTCTGTATTTTCATTTTCTAAAATATTTTCTGTATTTTCATTTTCTAAAATATTTTCTTTTTCATTATTTAATATATCAACTTCACTTGAATCACTATCATCTGAATCACTATCTGAATCACTATCTGAATCACTATCCGAATCACTATCATCTAAATCATCATTTGATTTATCTTGAATTTTATAATTTTGTTCTAAATTTTTCAATTGTTCTTTTTTATTTTCATAAGAAAAATTACTCAAATTGGAATAAATATTTGTCATAGTTTTATCTACATTATTATTAATTTTTATTAAACATTTACTAAATATTTCTTTTTTATTAAATTTCATAATTTGTTTTAAAGATATGTCTAATTGAAAAGAAGAACTACTAAATTTTAACCCATTGACTTGAAAAATAGCTATTATTTCATCAGTAGGTTTTATATCTTTTTCAGTTATTGTGTTTTCTTCATTATCCCATAGTTTAAGTATAAATCCTTTTATATTTTTTTCTATATTTGTTCTTATTAAATTTTTATGAGTTTTATATTGTCTAATACTTGTATTCCATCTTTCTTCTATATCATCTTTAGTTGGTTCTTCTGTAAACCATAAACTACCTTTACTACAAATAATTTGTATAATTCTTTTCTCAATTTTTGAAAAAAAATTAATAAAATCATAATGGTCTCTTTCAAATAACAAATCACAATAAACTTTTTTTTCTGTTTTTGTAATACCATTTTTTGTAAATATTTTAGGAGTTTGAATATATAAATCATCATTATTCATTTTTATTTTTGCATAATAACCACCACCTTGTACTGCTTTTGGTGTATATAATATTATTGAATTCAAATCTAAATGTTCAGTATATTGATATATATGCGTCATTAAAAAATGATAAGAAAATTTTGCTGTTTAAAATACGAATACGTATAAAAAATTTTTTTTTTTTGTAAATATTATTTAATGAATATTAAAGAAAAATTAATGAATGAATGTTTAAATATTTTTAAAAGGGAAGATGTAAAAGATGAAATAAAAGAAATAATGAAACCAGTTATTGATATGTTTTTAAAAGAAATATATCCATATATTTATCTTTCTCTTATTTTTGTAATCATAAGTTTTTTATTAATTTTAGGTATATTTCTAATTTTAGTGCGTAGTAAAACTTTATTAAAAATTATAAAAAATAAATAATATCAATATATATAAAATGGTAAGAAGAAATAGAAGCAGAAATAGAAGAAGAAATAGAAGAAGCAATGAAAGAAACAATATAATCAAAAGAGGTGGTGGTTTTGTTGCTACAATAAAAACAGCATTGATACCACTTTTGTTATTAGGAGCAAATCATAAATATAAAGGTAAAAAAACTGCAAGAAAAATAAATAAAAAAAGAAAAAGAATAAAAAAGATTACAATGAAAATTAGAAATAAAGGTCGTGGAAGACGCAGAAAACGACGTTAAAATATATAATAATAATATTTAAAAATAAATTATTAAATATTACTATATTAAAATGAGCGATTTCCATGAAAATATAAAGCAATGGGTTTTATTAGACAATGAATTAACTGCTATACGTAACAAATCAAGAGAAATGAGAGAAAGAAAAAATAATTTAACTAATAATTTATATACTCACGCAGAACAAAATAATCTAGATACAGCAACAATACAAATTTCAGATGGTATTTTAAAATTTCAACAATTCAAACAAACATCACCATTAACATTTAAATTTCTTGAAGAATGTTTAAATGATTGTTTAGGAGATGAAGAAAAAGTTAAAAGTATTATAAAATATATTAAATCCAAAAGAGAAGCAAAAATTTCTTATATTGTAAAGAGAACGTATAATTAAAATAATATTATTTTAAATTAATTTAAAGTATGAAAAATATAATATTTATTATGAATAAAAATTTAGCAAATAATTTAAAAAAATTATATAAAAAACAAAAAAATGATAAATTTAATGAATGGTTAAATAAATGCGTTGATTGTGATTTATTTAATAAAGATGTCGTCAATGAATTTATAATAGAAATTACAAATTTATTAAAAAAAAAAAGGTTATGAAATTAATGATAAAAATCAATTTAAAAACTCAATAGCAAAATATATATATTTGGAATCTGTATAAATGCAAGAAAATGATGAAAATATACCAGCTTTACAATATTTAAAAGAAACCTATTCAAATTCTGAAATTTTTGATAATGAAAAAATTATGAATATGATTGAATTAAATTATAAATTAAATTTTAATATGGATATTAGAAATAATATAGACTATATAAAAAAAAAATATACAGATATTTATAATTATATAGATATTTTTAAAAATGACAGAAATAATGTAAATTATGAAAGACTTTTAGATATTATTTATGAGAATATCAATCATAAATATAATTATGATATTATTTATGATAACCCTGAAGAAATAATAGAAATTCTAGAAAAACAATAAATATCTTTTAAAATAATTATTTTAATAAAGAAATAATTATTTAAAATAAGCTAATAGTAATATATAAAATGAAATTAGATAATTATATATGTTATACAAAAGATGATAAAATATATAGTTTAGGTATGGAATTAGATAGTCATATTATGAAAGAAAAATTCACAGGTGGTTCTAAATCTTTTTTACGTAAAAAATTAGGTATTCCATTATCACTTTTTTTAATAAATAATAAAAAATCTTTTTTTGATGATTTCGTAAATGAAGATAATAAACAACAAAAAGAAAAAATAAAACCAAAAGAAAAAACAAAATGCATTACATGTGATTTATTTAATAAATTAATAAATTTAAGAGCAAACCCAATTCTAAAAAAGAAAAAAACAAAAAAACAAAGAAAGAAAAAAAAAAGGAAAACAAAGAAAAACTTATTTATATTTTAAATAAACCTCTTTGATTAAAAATATTTTTTTATAATATTTTTAATTAAAAACTACTCCATCTATCAGAATTAAATGGTTTTTTTACTATTTTATTAATATTTCTTTTATAAAAATCTAATTTTTTATTTTCTTTTGTCATTGGTACATTTGGTTGTATTTTCATTATATCCCTTTCTAAATCAGAAGGTTTTTCTTTTTTTGCAAAACAATTTACACCAAATTTCGCTTTAGTATTTTTTATATAACCACCATTTATACCAGGTCTTCCACAATTATTTTTACTACTTGGATCTTGTTTTAATCTTTCGTATGTTTTTTTTTGCGTTGGATATAAAGCCATTTGGTCTTTAGACCAACCATAACTACACCATTCAGCTCCATTATTATAAGCTTTTTCAATCTGATTATATGATGCTAATTCACCATCATGGGCGTTACATAATAATTTAGCTTCTTCATATGTATAAATATTATCACCTATGTGAAATACTTCATTTTTTTGCATATTATTTTCAAAACTTTTATTTGGTAGAACATCAATATCTATTTGTGGGTTATCACCAAACATATTTTTAATTGAAGTTCTAAAATCTACTTCAAAAAAGTATTGTAACGCATTTACAAATATTAAAAATAAAAATACTCCCCATAATATTAATTCAATAACTTTTACACTTGGTCCATTTTGTATAGCTTTTGATGGAGTGTGGGAAATACCTAAATAATTAAAAATTAATACATATATTATTATAACAGATATCAACACAGCAAATATTATAGGATTTTTCGACTTTTCATATAAATTATCATTTACGTTATCAAATAAATATGTAAATCCTGTACTAGGAGAAACTTCTAAACTCATCTATAAATTATTGTAATATTTTTTTACAATAAAAAAAGCAATAAGCCATATTTGTCTTTATACTAGATTCATTTACTTTATTTACATGTGTATCGTTGAAATGATACCAATTACCATTAGCATTTTTTACAAAAGACGTATAATGACCACCAGAGACATCACCAGAATGATTGCATATTCCAAATAAATCATATTTATAAGAATTTTTATTATAACCAACAACATATTTTGATAAATCGAAATTCTCTGATGGAAAATCAACCAATTCATTGTTTTTTTTATTATTATTATTAAATCTTTTTAATGTTATAATCAATATATTAGGTAAATTCCAAAATACAATTTGTTTTGTAGCTAATTCTTTTTCTTTTGTATTTTCATTTATAATTTTGGATTCTAATTCTTCTTCTTCTGTATACAGTCTAATACTTTCCTCCAACGTTTTTTTTTTTCCAATAGGAACATTTAACATAAAAAAAGGTTCAGGACTAGCACTTTCATAATCACTCTCTTTTGAAACAATCTTTGATACATGTATACCATAAAACATATTTAAAAATTCTGAATATTCTTTACTATACATATTTTTCATCATTTTATAACAATTTATTGCTAATTTATCAACATTATTTTCTATATTACCTTTAATATTCATATCTACCTCCCGTTTTATCGATTCGTGAAATGACATTAATAAAAATGTCAAAAATTCGGTCAAATCATTTTGTGCATATCCTGTAAATATATCAATTTCTTTAAGACTCGCTACTTTTTGAACAGCACTAATAAAACCCGATGGTTTTATTATACAATTTTCACTCCACATTAATTGTCTCAACTTATCCCATTCTAACAATAATAAACTTTCTGGTATTTTATTAATACGTTTTTTATATGTACCACTATTTAAAAAATCATTAAGTGCATAAGTATGTGATAAACATTGAACAGTTGAATTAATAAAACAAGTATTACCTAAATTACCCAAACCTGTCAATCCTTTTCCATTATAATTATAAGGTTGTTCTAAACTGGCCATCATATTATATATTTTCATAAGTATTTTTTAAATATATTTAACTTATTCTTAATTAAAAAGAAGTTAAGATTTTATAATAGAGAAATGAATAATGATGCTACCGCTAGAGAATATTTAAGTCTATATAGACAACATTTTAATATGATGCAATCATTTTATGATTTAAATAATAATATTATAATGGGTATAAATAATACATTATCCACACATAGACCAAATAGAAGACAGGTACGTGAAAGAAATTTTATGCAAATGCCTTTCATGCGACCTGCAATGCCACCTCCACCTCCCCCACCTCCACCACCTCCACCACCTCCACCACAATATCAACCATCAAATATATCGCCAATTTTAAGAACACATAGCAATTTTGATAATTCAAGAAATTCTACGAGAACAAATACAGGCACAAACACTACATTTTTTAACTTGAGAACTCCTCCTATAAGACCACCTTCCAGACGAAGAGGAAGACATAGACGTTCCATTAATCAACCTTTCTTTTTTAATACTACGTTTAATGCCAGTGATTTGCAAGAAACGTTAAATAATTCTTTATATGATGCTTACCCACAAATACCCCTACCACAAGAAAATTTTAATAACGAAACTATTTCAAATACATGGGAAAATATTAGAAATATTTATGACTTATCCAATAATCAAATTTGTCCAATTACTAGAGAGAATTTTAACAACGATACTAATGTAGCAATAATAACTCATTGTTCTCATATATTTACAAGGAATCAATTGCTTAATTGGTTCCAGTTTGACACTAGGTGTCCAATTTGTAGATACGATTTATTTAACAATACAGCAACTTCAAACACAACAAATACACCAAATACACTAAATACACCAAACACACCAAATACACCAAACACACCAAATACACCAAATACACCAAACACACCAAATACACCAAACACACCAAATACAACAAATACACCAAATACACCAAATACACCAAACACAACAAACAATCAAAGAGATATGAATTATTTAAATGAAGGAATTAATAGAATATCAAGCATACTAAATAATAATGAGGCATTAAATGATATTAGTGAAAATATATATAATTTATCAAACGAAATTGCTGAAAATGTTATGAATGTTTTTTCAGACCTATCAAACACTTTAAATACAGATAATTCAAATAATATATTGACAAATGAATTAATATTTAATATTCCAAATATATTCAATAATCTCCAACATAATACAACATTTCCAGAAACAAATTATTATAATAATTCAACCGATTATTTTAATCCTTTTAATACAGAACAAACCATTTTAAACCCAGCTGTTAATAATGAAAATAATCAAAATACAAACAATACAGATAATCAGGAAAATGAAGAAAACCATTTAGATGAAGAAGATATTTATGACGATGCTGACAACGTAGATTAAAAAATATATTGTAAATATATATATGAAAAATGTTTTTGTTATACTAGGATATAAATTAAAAAAAAACTCTAAAATTTCCAATATTTTAAAATCTAGATTAGATAAAGGCATTGAAAAATATAAAAAAAAGATATAATTATCGTTTGTGGTGGGAATACTTCCAATCAAAAACACACAGAAGCATATGTTATGAAAAAATACTTAATTAAAGGAAATATACCTGAAAAATCTATTTTAAAAGAAAGAAAATCTATTTCAACTAAAGAAAATATCAAATTTCTCTCAACAATTATATCAAAAGAAAAAATTTCCAAATTCTCAATAATATCTTCCAAAACTCATATACCAAAAGTAAAAAATATTATTGAGAATTTTATATTTTATGATAAATATAAAATAAAATATATTTCTGTTTAAAAATTACTAAAAATTATATAATTTTTAGTAATTTTTAATGGTTAAATAAAATTTTGAATCAAATATAATCCTGGTGCGGAAACACTTGCAATATGACACCATTTTGTACCAATATTGCTTTCCGATATATCATAATAAAGTCGGAAAATTTTTTTTATTTCATAATGTTTTACAAAAAAATAGAAATAAGACAAAAAAAACCAACTTATTATTATAAATTTATATATTTTACTTATTTTTGTTAAAAATAAAACTATAAATGCTATTGCATTATAAACATATATAAGTTTATAATATTTAAACCCCCAATGCATATTGGGAAAACCATTTGTAATCTTCGGTTTAGAACATCTCATTTTTGGCATAGTCATAAAGTAATATACAAAAAATAATATTCCAATAAACATACCGAATAATTTTTTTTCTGTTAAATAAATACCTAAACCCAATGCGAATACTTGAAAAACCAATGCATAATATGCTATATATGTTCCTATTTTATTTATATTTCCACATTTTCTATCATACCACATCAACGCTTCTGCAAATTGTACAAATCCATATGTAAAAATTAATGGAGCTATTAATTTATCTATATTTGTTTGACGCATATACATTAAAAAAACAGTAATCATTGCAATAGAAAATGCAACGATTGATTACCTTAAACTATAACACATTATATATATAATAACTTTTTTTAAAAATTACTAAAAATCATATAATTTTTAGTAATTTTTATATTCCAAATAAACTCGTAATAGTCTGTTGCCCGTTTTGTTTATTAGTATAAACACGCAATATATCATCAAACAACAATTCCTTCACATGTTTATTCCTCACTTTCATTATATTTTCCACGCATTTTTTATCATCGTCTTTCCATTTCCTTTCCAATGACCTTATTTTCCTCTCAAACCCACGCTTTCTCGTTTTAAATACCTTCAAATTCTCTAACACTAATGCAAATATTTGCATAACAGGCTTCATAATCTGATTTGTAATATAAATTTTATAATCCGGTTTCAATCCATGTTCTTTTATATAATCAGGATGTTCTATCTTTTCACCTTGCAACTTAACTTTCTTTTTTGTTTTTATAAATACAAATGGTATTCTACTTCCAGTAGATGGTTTATTTCCGGGGTCTCTCTTTCCCATTCTATCTGCCAATACTTTATGAGCAATGCTTTCTGGACACTTATAAAATTCTCGCAACGATTTAGTAATGATGAGTTTATCTAATGGAATTTTCTCATCTATAATATCTTTTAAAAATGTCTTCAAAAATAACACCGCTTTTTCAATATTTCGCTCTTTCATAATAATATCTATAATACCACCATACACATCCTTTACAACTGGCGCATTGTCTCTTCTTTTCAAAACAATACCCATTGACTTTCTCTTACATTTATTTATATCATGCTCATACAACATACCCACATATCGCTTCTTGGATAACAACAAAAACGGGTCAAATGTCTTTTCATACTCCAAATCATGTGGTGGTTTCAAAAATTTACTTGCCAATTCTCCACATTCTATTGCCAATTGTATAGTTATATCCAATGCTTTCTTCCCTGTTATCTTTTTTCCATCCAATTCCTCTGCATTAAAGGTAAGGAAACAGGAATCCGTGTTAAATAATTGCAACTTACCCACACCACATGCAAAAATACCATCTTCAGTTTCCAAATCATACACATATTCTTCACCAGAATTTCTTATTATTTCCATTTTTTTTAACATAGTTGGTTCTTTTCCCCATTTTTTACATGAACTAATTGTATAATAATCATTTTCATTTTTTGTTTTATAATTAATAGACAAATTGTTATAACCTATAGATGTTGCCAAATAATATAAACATTGTGCTGTAATTTTATTTTTTGCAAGAAACGACATTCTTTTATTTATACCACAACCATGTGTTTTAGAACCATCCGCATCATAATATCCTTCAAAATATGCTTTTCGAATAGATAATTTCGCATTTAATATACAATTAGGTACTATTTTTTCTTTTTTTTCACTATAAAATAATTTTCTATATTTATTTACAATATAAACAATATTACCAATAGGTACTAACTTATAAACACCACTACTTTTTATAGTATTCAAAATTTTAAATTTAATTGGTTCTATCTTTTCCAATATTTCTTTATAAACATTTAATCTTTCAATTGTAGCATTATTAATAGCCCAAGAAAATTTATTTCCTGTTTTATTATTATTTCTTTTAACATTTCTTTTACCATTTTTATATTTCCCACAACTTCCATCTCCCATAAACATACCCCAAACTCTTGCTTCATCTTCAGTAATACTATACGATTCTGTGTAAATATTTATTATTTTTTTTTCTAATTTCCCATTAAATTTTTCTCCTTTCCTTTCACATGTTTTCTTTTTTATACATAATTTACATCGTTTGCCCCTTCTCTTTTTATCCATATAATAAAACGTTTTATCATATTTTTCTTGACAAGTTGAACAAGTATATAAATTTTCATCTAACTCTTCTTTAATTCCTTGTTTTAAAACAATACATTCATTTTCAATAAATTCATCCGGGAAAGTATGAGATAATTTTGTTTTATTAACTACACAATCAGTCGGTTTTATTTTTTCAAAATTATCATTTACCAAGCTATGGTCACCAGTTACATCAACCACACCAACATGTGTATTAACTCTATAAATATTTTTATTTGTTTTATGTCTGATAACCTTTTTTATTGGATTCCATTTACCATTAGCCCAAACTTTATATTTCACAAATGCTTTTTGTTTTTCTCGTCTATTCGATTCAATTGTATCAAATGGTTTGAAATTTTCATATTCAACCCAATCATTAGATAACGATTCAATTGTTTTAATAACAACTTTTTTATTTTCATCTTGTAAAATTAATGGCTCGTTACCAGTAACGCTATCGCCATAAATCACCTTGGACTTGCACCTGATTTTCCCATGTGTAGTTTCACATATTTTATTTCCATATATCCCTTCAATTATTTTTTTACCATAAATCAATAGTTTTCTACCTGTCGCAGTTGTTGATGCCGCTATATCCATCTCGTAAAAACTGCTCGTTCTAGCACCAGTTTGACCATATAATGAATTTGCCGTAACCTTCAAACCTTGTTGTCTTTTATCAAATACATTTTTCATAAAATCATCGTATGTATCTCTTACGCTTACCACATCTTCTTCATCAAATTCACATTCTTCTTTTTCACTAACAATTGTACATATTTTATCCTTTACACTATATAATCCAGATATTTCTTCACCATCCGATAAAGTCACCGTTTTATATTTAATAAATTTCCTGGTAGCCTTTCTCCCAGCCAAAAGTTCATGTAATACAGAAGGCATTATGGCTTTCTTCCCTCCTGGGAATTGCGCAAAACGACACGTTTTTGTACCTACTTTTATTTTTTCTTGTGCTTTTCCTTTCCCTTTTCGACGCCAAATATATCTATCATACGTAATATCAACATATTTATATTCCGGCAAATTATCATACTTAAAAGCACCATTTTCATCTCTTTCACCCCGAATCATTTCATTGCCCATTGAATCCCTTTCTATATTACCTTTTAAATCATATTCTTTCGTCCATACCTTACTATCATGTGAAATATTTTCACTAATCATGGAACTCGGATATAGTGAAGCATAATCAACAACTGCAACGGGATTATCTATATACAAACCACAGTATGGTTTCAAACAAATAGCACCCTCGTAACTGCTATCCCCTTTTTCTACATCCAACACTGGCATAAGTGTATTTTTTTCAGAACATTTTTTTGCAATAAACGAAAGTAGCTTTATTCCCTGACCACGCATAACAATAAATTCAACTGGAACATAACAAATATTTGCAATTTCAGACATACCTGTAAAAATATCATTCTTCATCATTAAATTATGTACTAGATTGCAATCCTGAAAACAATATTTCGCAATAATGGCCCTTTCATCTGGACCTTCATTTGTTAATCTAAAAATATCTTGTGGTGTTACATCATCCTTCGCCAAACACCATCTGCATTTTTTGTCTTTTAAATCTTTGGCTACTTCTTTACAATTTACTATAAAACTATCAGGTGTCATTTGTTCTACTATGAATTTTTTACCTTGTTTATATTTATCTGTTGAATGACCTAATATTTCAAAACAAATATAATGTCCATCTTTCAAACCCATCAAATTTTTACTTTTAATTATTGTTTTCTCATCTATATTATTTATATCTTTAATAATATCTCCTATAAAATGTGATGCTACATTATCTAATTTATATGACGGTAGATTAATTTCACGTCTAAAATGATTATATAAATCTATTTGCACCCTACCTTCCATCTTAATATACCTCAAATCATGTGTTCCACTTGCAATCTTAATCGATGAATCTATAACACGAGATTGCTCACCAACCAATCTTCCTAATTTCAGAAAATCTTTTTTACATCTTAATTCTTCTGCACGTGCAATCATAAACTTATAATCAAACCCAAAAATATTATAACCAATAACAATATCAGGGTCTTCTCTTTGTATCATTTTGGTCCAAGCTAACAAAACATCTCGTTCATTATCATATGTCTCAATCTCACAATTCGACACTTCAGGGCAACTTGAACAGCTGTTTAATACAATCATATTATTTAAGTATTGGTCTTGCTCACCCAATCTCATAAATGTTGAACCTATAAATGTTACTGTATCACCTTCCACTCTTGGGAAATTTTCTTTTTTAAACATCAATTCTAACATATCTGCAATTAATGTTGGTTCTTCCTTACTATTTAATAAATACAAAATATCATTTTTATAAAATTCTTTATTTTTAAAATATATTCTTTTCTTTTTTTTCTTTTTTGTAAAAATATCTTCATCTTCTAATAACAACAATTCTTCTTCTCTGCGTTGTGTTTCTTCTATTGTTTCTTCCTCCCTATCCTCCTTCATTTTTTTTAAATAAAACCATAAATTTTGTTTTAACATATTTGATATTAAATATTTTAATAAACTTTGTTTTGGATTTATAACATTATTTGCTTCTCTATTTTTTTTTAAATAAATTTTGTCAATACCTTCAATATTACCATACTCAAATGCTGTATAAATTAATTCTGTAAATAATGTATGTTTTTCTTCCAATGATTTGTTTCGTATTGTTTTTTTATTAGTAGTCCAATAATTTACCATTTGCCGACATAATTTTAAATATGTCTTTTTTGCCAACGGGAAATCACCATGACTTGATGAAGCTTCAATATCAAAACTACAAATTTTTAAAGGAATTGAATCTTCTTTTTTTTTTTCAGATGTAATATTATCATAATCTATCCAATATTCGTAATCACAACATGTTTCGCTGCTCTCTGAATCAATGTCTACTTCTTTAAAAGATACCCACCCGGATGGTGAAATATCATTAATATGAAAGAAACGCAACAATGGTGGTAATTTAGCCTCATATAATTTCGTTCTTAAAAACCCATTTTTTATCAAATATCTTTTTCGAAAATCATCATCTTTTGTATACCATAATCCCTTTACTTTATTAAACGCTGATGTATTATTAAACGTAATTTTTATAAAATTATATGTTTTATTATTATCAAATCCGTACAACTTTTTTTTTATTAATATATTTAAACTTTTTTACAGATTCTGAATAATAAGGTCCAATTTCTTTTTTAACTTTTTCTTTGAAGTTTTGTAAATTTCTTAAATCCCAAAATTGTGGAACTTTTACATAAAAGAATGGTTTAAAATTCATAACATTTATTGCAAATGTTTCACCTCCTTCATTCATACCATACATTTGTATCACTGTTTCCTTTTTATCACCAAAGCTTTTTTTTTCTTCTTCTGAATCACTGTCTTCACTTAAATCTTCATTATAGATTCTAAAATCGAAAAGTCTAACATAAATCTTTTCAGACATCTTTTCAGACATTTCTTATTTACAATTGGGTTTTTATATTTATATTTATTCGTATAATAAATATTATCAATTTTTATTATACAAAATATTATTCTTTTGGGTTAAAAGATATACCACATCCACATGAACTTGCTCTATTTTTATCAGGTGTAAAAATAAATTTATTTTCAAAAATCCCATTTGAATAATCTTCACTAACATAATCTATTTTTGTTCCCAATAATATCATTTCTGCAATAGGGTCAACTAATAATTTTGTATCATCATTTTCTATTATCATTGGTTTGATTTTTGTATTAATAAAACTATCAAAATTTTTTTTATTAATTAATTTTAAATCATAATTAAAGCCATTGCATCCACCTGATATTGCTGATAACATAAAACTTTCACTTTTTTCTTTTTTTATAACATCTTTCATTTTTGACCAGGCTCTTTTTGTTATAGATAATTTCATTATAATAGAAAATTATTTAAATATATCATAATAATTATATTTAAATATGACTGATTATACATTTATGAAATCAGGTTTTGATAATATTAACCACGGTGATGAAGAAAAAGCTAAAGATATTGCTTCAACATTAGTGCATTTTTCAGAAAATGCACTAAATCACAGCGCTTTATATATTAAACATTGTAAAAGAAATTGCATTACACCCGAAGACATTAAAAGAAGCATGATGTTAGAAATGTTTATGTTTACAAAAAGAGATAATTTGGAAGAAAAAATAAAAGCTATAAAAAGGGAAATATATGATGGTGAATCAGATGAAGAAATTATTTTTAATGAACCTAAAAAAAAAGAAGATGCTTTTTGTGAAAGTAAATGTAAATGTGCAATGTGTAAATGTATGAATACAATTTATACACGATGGGAAAAATGGGAGCCTGAAACATCTATGCAAGCTATTTTAAAACGCCATATTGACAATATTAATTAATCAAACTTTCTAATATTTTTTTTATTTTTTTTATTTTTTTAGTTTTTCTCTTTGTTGCTTTCTTCTTTACAGCTTTTTTAGCTTTTCTTTTTGTTGCTTTCTTCTTTACAGCTTTCTTTACAGCTTTTTTAGCTTTTCTTTTTGTTGCAGCTTTTTTAGCTTTTTTTCTTAAAAGTGAGCTATATACCGTTCGTTTCTTTCTTTTGTTTCTAATTCTTTTTAAATTTCTTTTCAACACTTTTATTGGCTTTTTTCTTATATTTTCATTAAAAACACTAGCTAAAAATGCATTTAATGAATGTTCATCTCTTGGACCTGCATAATCTTTCTCTTTTTTTCCATTGTTCAAAACTCTTATTGTTGGAAATCCACGAACATCTTTATCACAATTCAAATTTTTAATATTACCTTCTGGAACGCGAGCAATTAAACCATCACGTCTAGAAGTACTAAATCTTCCCATAATTTTATTTAAAGTAGGTTCTAAAGCCTTACAATGCCCACACCAAGGTGCTACAAAAAATACAACAGATTTATTTTTTTGTAATAAATTATTTAAAAAAGGCATATTATCATGTGTTGCTGAAATTACTCTCATATATAAATTATAAAGAAATTAATATATAAATAAAATATATATGAAAAAATATTTTAAATCTATTACAAAAAAATTTAAATCCTGTCTTATAGTTTCTTTTTTTATTCTAGGATTATTATTTACTTTAACTTATAAGCATTCTGATTTAGTTGAAGGTTTTGATGTTAATGATAAATGTCCTAATTTATTAGTAAAAAAAGGTAAAGAATTACATTTAGTAAACACTAAAAAAGCAATGATTCCGGGTGTAAATCCTATAAAATTCAATAATTTAGAAGAATATGCAGAATTTGTTAAATATCAAAAATATATGAATATTAATTGCCCTATCCTTTATTATGAAGAAACATACGATGTTCAAAATAATAAAGGATTCCGCTTACAAAATGATCCATTAAATAAAAAAGGTGGTCTGCCAAGTAATATATCTAAAAAATATAACGTGACAGACACGAAAAACCCATTAGATAAAGCAAATCACTTTTCAGGTGTTGAAAATGAAAATCAAAATATTGGTATTAAAACCAAATTAGATGATATTGTTTTAGAAGCTACTATAAATCCAATGGATAGTGCTTGGAAAGGAGATGCTGCTACAAAAGCTTCTATAAAGAAAGGAGATTTTGTAGGTAGAACTAGAAATATGAATAACCCATTTGAAGACCAAAAAATTTTATTGTCTAATAATTAAAAATTTATTCGAAAACACCGCTTCCGTCGTTTTCATACTTTTCAGTCGTTTCCATATTAATGTTTTGCTGGGCGTTTTGCTGGGCGTTTTGCTGGGCGTTTTGCGGTGGCCTCGAAAATTTTTGAATGCATTCCCAACATTTAGAAGATTCTTCCATTGTAAAAGTTCCTCGTTTTTGTGCCATGTTTAACATTGCTACCATCACATTTAAAGCAATATTCTCATCTTTAATTTCTACATCGGCCAACGCTACTTGTTTTGGTTGGGTTTGTTGGATTTGTTGGGTTTGTTGGATTTGTTGGGTTTGTTGTGCTTCCATTATAAAAAATGTATTTTAAATTATTTTTAAATACATTTTTTTTTAAAGTTTTATTTATACATCTATTTTTATAACTGGGTCATCTTTTCTATACAACAAATATTTTCTAATATTATTTACAGTTGTTTGCGATATTTTTCTCTTCTTCCCATTCGCCATCTCAAACTCAACATTGTCTAAACAATGTTTGTCATTCTTTATTTTCTCTAACATATCATACAAAGAATTAAACTGCGCCATCACAACTTTCGACGTTTTACTACTTATACCCGGTATTTGACTTAATATTATCTCACCCACATTCTCTGGTACTATATTCTTCTTCTTCACTCTTTTAACAACATCCGTATATGACTTATCAATAAATGTATTTGTACCATCATAATAATTCTCTCTCTTTTTCTCTTTTTGAAGTTTATTTGTTATCCGCAAAATATATTCCGCTGTTTCCATCACATCACGCGTTTTAAAAACACTAAATCCCTTAAAATATTGCAAACAAAACATTGTAACCTGTAGTGTTGATGCTTTAATTTTATTATATTTATTATTATATTTATGTATATCACCTTCTATCAAATAAACTATATTATGATTATGCATTTTAATACCATTCAATCTAAACGATTGCTCTGAATATCTCCCATCTTTAATTGATGCAGCCAGGTCAGATAACGATTTCCTCTCTATGATAAGTTTTTCAACATTATCATCGCAAATTATAATATCACCCAAATCCAATACTTCCACAACGATATCAAAATTATAGTCCAAATCTTTTTTTAATGCTTTCATTAGTGTTATTAATTTTCTCTCTCTATTGTCAATCTTTATAATCATGTTTGTAAATAATATGTGTTCATCTTTAATATATTTAATAAAAATGTTATTAAAGATTTTTATAATATTTTTATATATGGAAAAAATTTCACCTAAAATGGCAGCGGCTTTTGGTGTTGGTTTTCTAGGATTTATTATGGCAGCCTACAGTTATAATAAACATCACAAACCCGAATATGCTGATAATTTAGTGAAAAATTTCAGTAATATAGATGAAAACAATGAAAACAATGAAAACAATGAAAACAATGAAAACAATGAAAACAATGAAAACAATGAAAACAATGAAAACA
>MDTF01008636.1_pt1 | contig 25871 bp, 15 predicted proteins | sample 811191 | NCBI WGS metagenome assembly MDTF01 (sample SAMN05326649, study PRJNA326480) | marine metagenome | isolation source: seawater | place: Southern Ocean | collected 2011
GAAGAGACTTGTATAGTGGAAAATCCATTGACAGTAGAAGGGGTCCAGACAATAGAAGAGACTTGCATAGTGGAACATCCAAGCTCCAAAAATACGGTAGTAACCTCGCAAATATTATTAATTACTATTTTACAATTTGTGATGATCCCGCTAGGAATCACCAGTTAGCGAAAATGCATAAATTATGGAATATTGCTTTCGGGGATATGGAGGTGGATAATTTATGCGCATATGGTGAAAAAATTAAATTTACACAGATAGACTCATCTGTAGACTCATCTGTAGACAATAATCTTAAAACAATACCACCTGATACTCAAATCAATAACCTTATCGAATTAATTAATAATTATAAGTTGTCGTCAAAGTGTATTGCAAATTTAATGACGGGGATTTATAGTGGATATACTCCCGATAATGATGGGGTTTTTAAAAAAATAACGAGAGATGAAATTAATAATAATGGTACCTTAATGGATAAAACATCGATCGAGCAGAAAATATCGAATAAACCCAGTAATACATCTGAGTTTTTGAATAAATTTAACAATGATCATGCTTTATTACGAGTACTAATTGCACAATGTAAAAGATTAATAGAGCCACCAAATTATAAAAACAATAAAAACAATATTAATAATATTTATGATATAATTCGTAAGGTGAACCCAGACAATCCATCACAATATAACACCGTCGATGGAGGAGATGACTGGACAGCGCTTCGATGTCACATATTATTATTACATTATGATGCATTAAGATCGATGGCATATAAACTCGACAACAACTTAAAAAAGATGGGGTTGGGTATAGATAACAATGAAATATTGGAAAACAATAATCCGAAATTTAAAATTTTTAATGAAAACTATCAAGAGTTTAGAAGAGATGTTCCATATTTTTTTGATATGTGTTATAATGCAGGATTAACGTCACAAATGATGTTGCCTCGATTTGGGTTTGTATTAAAACCATCTAAGAAACATAACGAATATGTTGTTAGCGATAGGTTAGGAGAAAACTCCCTCAAAGGTACTATTGATATAAAAACTGTATGTTTAATGTTTAATATAAGAATTGATAACACTCAGGGTTCACAACAACATGTAAATACCCCCCCTCATGGGGATTATGATAAAGAATGTAGTCCATCTGAATTAAAAAAAACTGGTCTATACAGAGATACCTGTCCACTAGGAACATATGGACCTATTGGATGTGTTTGTGATGATGTATCTGATATTTTGGTTGACTCGCCCGGATACAGTCATGGTGTTTTTAAAAAGATGAAGATTATTTTTAATTCTATTAGACAAAGAGTAAACGGAATGTCTCCATATACACAATGGCGCACTGAAACTCTTTGGTATAAACACGGTACAAGTATATATGGTGATATGGAAATTATAGATAATGAAATATACAATAAACTCATAGGTAAGCATATAGATCCACAATCACTTGTTGGGGTAGCTCCTTTCACTCAAGACGGGAGTCATATTCTTAATTTTACACAACATATTGCACGTGATGCCGATGATAAAACAACGATGGACGGGTTACAATATAGACTCAGTGGCAATATAATGACAATTGATGGGGAAAACCCTTCCCCACGCACATGTGAATTATTTAGTGGATTTTCGAGCACAGTACCTTACACTAAACTCAATGGGCATGAACAGTATATGCTTAATGAAAATGCATCAGGGATGAATGCATTTAGTAATAACGAATTATCAACTAGCGATGTTGATGTTGGGACACCTGTGTGTTTTGGTCAAACTAATACTAAAACTTTTACAAACCCATATATATTAAATGCAACAAGCCTTCTTCGAATGAGAACACTAGAAGAACTTGATGAAATACGTCATTATCAAACACAAAGATTGAGAATGGATTCGAAATTTGCCGTCCGTAACTCAAATGACGGAACAGCCACATTGGAAAATACATATAAAAATATTAAGAATACACGCAATTATGATCCTTTAAAAAAAAATACTATAGGCCCCCCAACAGGCGATGGTATGCTAATAGAAAACTCAATTCCTAATTCATTTTTAAACTTAATGAAACAAGGTGGTATATCGGCACGTGATCATTTTATAAACAAAATGGCATTAACAGACCGAATAGCCAAACTCGAAAATAGGCAATATGAATCTACATATAGTCGTCGTAGTACACATTTCGGTGGTACTTCTCAACTTTGTTATAATAGTTATGTAAGTTATTTCAAAAACCTTTATAAAGCCAACCCAGTATTGGCAAAGAAACAAATGAAACAACTGTTCAAAAAAATTAAATAAATTTATATGATTAGATTATCTCATCAACAAGACCATATTTCAAACACTTCTTTGCACTCCACCAGATATCTCGTTTTAACTTATTTTTAATTGTATTTATATCAATCCCTGTATTTTTTTTATAAATTTTCCGACATCTTTTCATAAGAGACTCCATATTTTTTAATTCATCTTTATATTCTGATATTTTCCCAATCATACCCCCACTAATTTCGTGCACTAACATAAATGCTGATTGTCTAATTAGTTTTTTATGACAGCTAACAGATATCATTGTTGCTGAACTAGCTGCACATCCTTCGATAATTGACACTACTGGTATTTTAGAACTATTAATTATATCAATAATTGCAAATGCAGAAAATACACACCCCCCATCACTAAAAATATGCAAATAAATAAAATTTTTATCTGCATCACGATGATAGTTATTATTCATAACATATTGAGATGCTTTTTTGAAACACCTATTTAATATAAATACTGATTTTCTTGAAACATCGCTATAAAAATAAATATGGTTATCAATAACTTCTATATGGTCATTTGTAGAACTATCTTCTTCATCACTATCTTCATCACTATCGTCATTTGAAATACGTTTACGTTTTTTTGATTTTTTTGATTTTTTCATTATATTTATAATTATTTTAATAACTCTAAATAGTTTAATCTAAAGGATAATAACATTTTGTTCATTATATGACAAACAGATACCAACATGGTCCTCCAACAGATAGTTATTTATCATTTGTGTCACCAAGAAAACCAGCCAGAACACCTATATATATTAATCCAGTTACAATAATATTTATACCAGAAGCAGTTCCAATTGATCCATCTAATATTGATGAAAATATAATTTATTGTGAATCATTTGAAATATTACCTGTTTAAAATTCATCTGATATAGCAAATGCACTATGTTCCTTTGTTTTACCAATACCTGATTTTTTATATTCACCAACTCTTACTTCAAAGAAATTGCTCTTTGGTCTTAGTGAAATCAATTCCATAAAATCGAATGGATTTTTAGTTTCCCAAATTTTTTCATAACCCAACTGTGTTACTAATCTATCTGCAACGAATTCAATATATTGTGACATTAAATCGCTATTCATGCCAATTAAATTGCATGGGATTGAATCAATTATAAATGCCTTTTCAATTGTCACCGCATCTTTAAACATTTCAATAATTGTTTCCTTATTAAGTTTATTTGAAATCATTGAATATAATAATACTGCAAAATCAGTATGCATTCCCTCATCTCTGCTTATTAGTTCATTACTGAATGTTAATCCTGGCATTAGCCCTCTTTTTTTTAACCAGTATATTGAACAGAATGAACCTGAAAAAAAAATTCCTTCTACAATAGCAAATGCAATTAATCGTGTGGCAAAATTACTTTCGATGTCATCAATCCACCTAATAGCCCATTCGGCTTTTTTTTTAATACATGGAATAGTATTAATTGCATTAAATAATTTAGATTTCTTTGATATATCATCAATATATGTATCAATTAATAAACTATACATCTCACTGTGAACATTTTCAATAAACATTTGATAAGAATAAAATGCTCGTACTTCTGGAATTTCAATATCATCCATAAATCTCTTTCCAAGATTTTCAATAACAATCCCGTCACTTCCTGCAAAAAATGCTAATACATTCTCTATAAAATATCTTTCATTGTCTGATAATTTTTCCCAATCATTTTTATCTTTAGTTAATTGGACTTCCTCTGGTGTCCAAAATGTAGCGACTGCGTTTTTATATGCCCTCCATATCGAGTCATGTTGTATCGGGAAAATAACAAATCTATTATCCTGTTTTTGTAGCAATGGTTCATTCATATAATTATAATGAATATAAATCTTTATATAAATTTTTAAAAAATGAAATATAATCAAACATTTAATCATTATTTATAATTATATGAACGAACTCGATTTTTATCAAATTTTTCTAATTTTGAAAAAAGAAAAAAACTTTATTAAACACGATGTATTATACAATCTAATCTCTGAATACGTTTTTACAGTAATACAAATACGATCATTGCATGCTATTTTTCCCGACCCAGAATACGACTCACTATTCATGTACCTATCTGATGTATCTTACCGAATGATAAACAAAAACTGATATTTATTTTATTATAAATCAACAATATTTATAATAAATGAACAATTTTAAAATAAAAACATACAAACAATCATATGGTAAAAACAGTATATCTGCTGATATAGAATGGGTTGGTCCTGATCTATCTTGTGGAAACCACATTAAATCAAATCAACGCCAACATATAGTATTCATACTTGATAGCAGTGCAAGTATGGGTGAGAATATCACCCCTAATCATGAACATACACCAATTTCATTGAAACAAAATACAACAGAAACTCCAGATATTACAGATATTTCATATGTGATAGAAACTACAGAAACTACAGAAACTACAGATACTACAGATATTACAGATACTACAGATATTACAGATATTCCAGATACTCCAGATACTACAGATATTACAGATATTACAGATATTACAGATACTACAGATATTACAGATATTACAGATACTACAGAAACTCCAGATACTCCAGAAACTCTAAATAATTCAAATTTAGACTATGATAATTATGGTGAGTTAGAAGGAAATGTTTTTAACGCAACAATGGTTGCACCCATAAAACCACCTTTGACGTATATGCGACAAATTAGTTGTCCAGAAAATATTTATGATAATTCGGATATTCCAATTACACGAAATTATAGCAGTAATCATACTATGTTTAACAATCATAATAACCAACATAAATACAGTAAATACAGTAAATACAGTAAATACAGTAAATACAGTATATTATGCAGAAGTATGGTAAAAGCACTTACTTTAATCAAAACACTTACTAAAAATGGGTCAGATATAACTGTATCAATCATACGTTACTCTACAAATGCAGCAATTGTTATAGAGAACACTTGTGTAACTAATAATATGATCGCAATGATACCCGAATGGCTTATGCCAACATGTAGCACTAATATAGGGGATGCTTTATTAAAAGCACGTGATGTTGTTGGAAAATATACAAATAGGAAGTCAAGTACAATATTGGTATCAGATGGATACAATACCAATGGGTATAGTGATAGTTACATTATTAACGAATTTTCGAATTCAATTGACCTTAGCATTGGAGTCGGACATATGTCTGATTACAATGGTGAATTATTAAATATAATTGGAAAAAATTTCAGAGGAGCTCCTGATGAGTATATATTTAGAGATTCATTCTCATCCTTTGTATTTGGGTCAACAACATGTGTGGCAAAAGATATATCTGTAACTATTTCATCGCCATTTATATCTCCTGGTGGTAGTGATGAATCGGGATTTAATATAACAGACTTCCACTCAAATAGACATCTTCCATTTGTTGCAAAGAATGATGCGATTATTGTTATTAAATATAGACTCGTTAAAAATGATGATGGGTCTGGCAAACAAACACCTTTTGTGACAGAACAATTCGAAATTTCATCTAAAAATACTCCCGTAAATGAAACAAGTGCAATGGAAATATATCTATATTGTGATATTGCTCAAAAAGTATCGAATGGTGCTAATAACAAAACAGAAATTAATAAATTTATTAAAATAATAAATAGTTTTTTAAAAGAACATTCTACAATGGATAAAGGTAGTGGAATTAGAGGAATTTTAATTGCACTAAGGAATAGTCTTATTCGTGCAACGGTTGAAGAAAATACAAATACGTTTAAAGGATTAATGAGAGATGTTAGTTCGCAAACAAAAACATTTAGGTTTGATTCAATCGGAAGAGAAGCATCCGATAATATATGTAAATCTTTTGCACCAAATCATTTTGGATAAAAATAAATCAATCTAAAACATACTCCATTTTTTATGGTTAAATGGTATAATATCATCAGTACCTAACTTATGTGATGCATTATAATTTCGCTCTCTTTCGCAAAAATCTTTCTTTTTACATTTTGGTTTTTTTTGAACAACTGCCTTTCCTTTTGGTTTAACACCATAGCAATTTACACCAAATTTGAGTTTTGGATTTGAAAAAAATCCTCCATTTACACCAGGCATCCCACAAGAATATTTGTTATTTTTTCCCTGTCTTTGTAATTTATCCCAAGTACATTTTTGTGTAGGATAATATGCAGATTGTCCTTCAGACCATCCATATGAACACCAATCACCACCTTTATTATATGTTTCAATTACCTCCGATTTTGTAGCAAGCCTCGCTCCATAACTTGCACATTTGCATTTTGCCTGTTTATATGTAAAATCTTGATTTCCAATATGGAATACTTCTTTATCATTTTCAAGTTTTCTTTCAATGTATGGTAAACTATTAGTTTTACTTTCTTTGATTGTACATGTATCTAATGACATCGATGTCATGTAATCAATTAAATTTTTCTTTTGATAACAATCAGATGTATAATAATAAATAATATTTGCTGCTAATAAAAGTAATACAACAATAATTAAAATGCTAATTGTCTTAAATAATATATTTGAAATATTAGGAGAAGTATTAGATTTTCTTGAATTACCTGAATTTCTAGTCTTCATCAAACCATTAAATTTATTCATATTTCTACCATGTGAATTCATATAATATATATATATATATATATTTATATTTATAATTGCATATTCATTTCTTTTTGTAAATAAGAACATATGCGCTTGGGGTTACTAATTGTTCTGGTTTAATTTCTGTAACTAATGTATCATTATGATCATACCATTTTCCATCTGCATTTTTACAAAATGCATGATAGTGCCCTCCACTTGTTTCGCCCCCATGATTTGATATACTAAGTAAGTCATATCGGAGGGATTCATTTTGATAACCAGATATAATCTGATTAATATTAAGGTTTTCAATTGGAAAATCAATAAGTGTTGAATTTTTATTATTTGATGATGTAAATCGTTTGAACGAAATTATCAAATAATTAGGAGGTCTCCATATACTAACCGCTCTTGTACTAGATTTTGTTTTATTGCATTTTTCACACAATCTATTTGGTGTTTTCTCTGTTTCTACATATTTATTCATGCAATCATATATAGATATCTGTTGATTTTCTGTTAATGGTATTGGGAGTTCAAGCGAACAGAATGGTTCAAATTTATGAACATCTGTATTACAATTTGCACAATGCAATATTGTATGATCTTGTCCAAAAAATAATTCAACTATTTTTGAATATTCTTTCGAATAAAATGTCTTCCATTCATTAATAGAAGAAACTTCCAATTTATCTTTATCATTTAAGACTGTACCCGATATATCAATTGTAACGGAGTATGATAGTGTAATATGTAACGCATCTAGTAAAGTCAATAATACTTCTTGGCTATCATGTTGACCATATCCTTTAAATTGAGGGTACATCTTATCTAATGTTCTTTTAAATGAAGTGGGTCTAATACCTTGATTTTTTTCCCATAATGCAGACAGTATTCTAAAATACTCTTTGCACATCTTAAATTCTTTTTTTTCAGTATTACAGTCACCTTTGAAAGCTCCTGATAAAAAAAAAAGAGTTAAATCCGGACAATGGCTCAACTGTTGTAATGCAGTGTTTAAAAAACACGTGTTACCAATATTGGCTATGCCGCTATTACCATGACCATGTAACTGGTCAATTGTTGTTTGTTCTGTAAATTTATTTATATTTTTATTCATTTTAATTATATAGATAAATATACAAATCATTATTTAAATCATTTTTTATTACAATATTTAAGTATAATTTATTTAAATATAATATAACTATGTTATAATATAATGGGTAATTTCATATATACTCAAGCCCCTATGCCACAAGAACCTATACCACCAGAACCTATACCACCAGAACCACAAGAACCACAAGAACAGGATAATAATGCCACAATTATATTTTATCTATCATTACTATGTTTTATATTTGTTGTAATTAAAAATAAAAGTATAAAAATTAAAGAAGAAATATCATTTATATCAAGTAATCCTCTTAAAAATATAATTGGACTTGAAAGTGTTAAAGAGGAAATTAATTATTATATGGATTTTATTAATAATAAAGAAAAATATGAAGATTGGAATGTAACACTACCAAAGGGAATTCTCCTCGCTGGTCCCCCAGGCACGGGTAAAACATTATTGGTGAAAATCATGGCTGATAATTTAGATATTCCAATTGAGAGTATGTCAGGTTCTGAATTTATAGAAATGTATGTTGGTGTTGGTTCTTCCAGGGTACGTGAATTATTTAAACGAGCAAGTGAGCATGAAAAATGTATTATATTTATTGATGAAATTGATGCAATTGGTAAAAAAAGAGGAATTGATAATAATTCAGAACGTGATTCTACATTAAACCAACTATTAGTTGAAATGGATGGCTTTGATGAAACCACAAATATTATGGTATTTGCTGCAACAAATATGATAAAAAATTTAGATCCAGCATTAACCCGATCTGGTAGATTTGATAAAAAAATTTATTTTGATCCACCAAATTTCAAAGAACGAGGAAAAATGTTTGAACTATATCTAGATGATATACGGTTACCTACGAATCTATCATTTAATACTTTATCAGAAAGGTGTGCTGGATTGACTGGTGCTGATATTTCAACTATATGCAACCAATCAAGAATTAATGCAATTCAAGGAGACCAACTAATTTCAACTATACGTGAAGAAGATATACAATATGCAATTGATGAAATAATGATTGGGAGAGAAAAAAGAGAACGTACAATGACAAAAGATGAAAGAACAAGAGTATCATATCATGAAGCAGGGCACGCATTAATGGGGTATTTATTAAAAGATTGTACCCACCCGATCAAGGTTAGTATTGTACCAAGAGGAGAGTCTGCACTAGGATTTAGTCAACAAAAGAATGATAATAAAAAACTGTACAATGAAGGTGCTATTTTATCTAAAATAGCAGTTCTATTAGGTGGGAGGTGTGCTGAAAAAATAATATACAATGACATATCAACGGGGGCGTCAGATGATATTGAAAAAGCATCTTCATTGATTTATAATTATACATGCACATGGGGTATGAATAAAAAGATTGGACCATTAAATCCTGAAATGATGGGCCCTCTCAGTAGAAATTTATCATCAGACTCATTTGAGGAATGCAAAAATATAATTGTTGAAATAGAAAAATTTGTACTAGATACTTTGAGTAGCAATCAAATATATATTGAAAATATTGCAGAGTTGCTTTTACAAGATGAAACAATTGACTATTATCAAATAAAAGAAATTGTACCATCTTGTATGGAAAATAGTATTCATGTAGAACTTGATTAAATATTTTTAAAAACAAGCTTCTTCATTGGAGTCTTCATCGCATTCTTCAGTTTTCACCATAACCTTAAACCATTTTGATATATTTTGTAATCCCATTTTTTTATTATCATTCTTTCTAATAATTGCCTTTGTAATTGAACTTGCATCGGTCATAACTAAATCAAATATCTGCATTACAGGTTTTTGAATTTGATGGTCAAGATAATATCTATAATCAATCTTAATATTGTTATCTATGATATACGATGGATGTTCAATAATATCACCTTGTAATAATTTTGTTGGTAATTTCTTTTTACATTTATCATGGTGCTCAACACCATATTTGTCTTTTCTTATCCGATGTCTAACCATTGCAGTTGAATTATACCATCCACTACAAATATTGCATTTACCCAACGAATCATCTTGTTCAATCGTCGTTTTATAATATCTACATATTGTTACACAACTATTTCTATGATTGTGCAAATGATGTTTACAATACAAATTCATGCATTTTAAACACTTACAATCTTTCTCATTGACTTCTTTGTTACACACTTTGCATTTCAATTCTTTTTTATCAATATAACAATAAGGGACACGATCATTTGCTCTTGGGCAATTGCCAGGGTCTCTCATACCAATTCTATCAGCCAATACCTTATGCGCAATCTGTGTAGGATTACTATATGATTGAGTTGCTTTAACACTCTTTGTTACAATTAAATCGTCAATATCAACATTCCCATCTAATAATTCTGCAACCCGTTCCTTATAATACTTTGTTGCAGCGCTTATATCCTTTGAATTTAATATAATATCAATTACACCACTGTAAATATCTTTGACAACCGGTGCATTATCTCGCCTCTTTAACACAATACCCATACTTGTTTGTTTATATTTTGTATTCGTATATTCATATTTATTTCCAAAATATCTTTTTTTTGAAAATATCGCTAATGGATAAAATGTTTTTTCATATTCCAAATCTTGCGGTTTTTTAAGTTTTGTTGTGACATACTTACCAGCTTCCATCCCAACTTCAATCGATTTTTGCAGTAGCTCTTTATCATCCATTTTGCCATATTTTTCATATAAATAATCTTTGAAAGATACAAATATACTATCAGTGTCTCCATATATTAACCGACTTCCCTTATATTTTTCTAATGTATAATCTCTTGCTTTAATTACCATATCTCGACCAACCGCCGTTGTTGACGCTGCCAACTCTTTACAACAAATTTGACTTGTTGGGGCACCAACCTGCCCATATACACTATTACAGACAACCTTATATGCCTGTTGCAAACCATCTAATACTGCTTTTTCAAAATCATTATATGTATCTTTTATGGATTCGACATTACTTTTATTAATTTTAAATACTTCTTCATCAACTTTATTAATATAATATATTTCACCCTTATTCTTTACTAATCCAATAAATTCTTTATTATCAACTGTTTTAATTGTTTTATATTTTATAGTTGATCTTGTGTCCTTTCTTGCCTTTAAAAATTTAACAAGAACTCTTGGAACCAACCCTTTTGTCCCATCAACCTTTTCAGCAAATATACAAACTTTCTTACCGACTTTTACTTTATCATCACCAATTCCCTTATATGCGTCATATGATATTTCATTATAATTATAGTTTGGTAAATTCAAGTATTTATCATCTCCTTTGCAATGTAATAATTTACCTTCAATGTTATACTCTTTTACTACAACAAGTGTTTCATGTGAAATATTCTCAGCAATCATACTTGATGGGTATAAAGATGCATAATCCATTACAACAACTGGTTCGAAGTATATATCTGGTTTGGGTGTAAATACAATTGCCCCCTCATATCCATCTTTATTAATTTTATCCCTATTCAATACTTTAATCATCATTTTCTCCTTTCTACACTCCTTCGCAAAACAACTAAAAATCTTAATACCCTGTCCTCTTAGAAATAAATATGAAAATGGCACACAACATACATTTGCAGCACCAATATTATTTGAAATAACCGCTAATTTTATAATCAAGAAATTTACTAATTCACAATCCTTTATACAATACACTGCAATTTCTTTCATTTTACTCGGAGTCCCAGTCCTATAGTTTGCAAATAATTCTTGTGGAGATAAATCCATTTTATTTTGATACCATCCTACCTTTAATTCTAGATTTGTAAATTTGGTATACATTTCCTTACCATCTTTATCGTCTATAAATAATGTTTTAGCTGATATATTTTCAATCGTGAACACCTGTCCATCAATTTTACTAATTTTGTATTTTTTCTTTACATTCGGTTTATTTGTGTGCTTTGATTCAATATTAAGACTTATATGTTGACCAGATGTCAATCCATCTGTGTTATTGCTTGTAATTTCTAAACTATTTTTATTTATGATCATTTTTGTAACATCGCCACTAATAAATTTTTGAGAAACTGAATTTAGTTTATATGACGGAAGATTATAATCTTTCTGGATTAACTTAAACATATCAATCCCTACAATTCCTTCACAATTATGATATTTCAAAAAATTTTCACCCAATGCACTTGATGTTAATTTTTTTTCTAAAAATTTTACTTTATGTTTATTATTTCTGCTATAAATTTCATTAAATATTTTTTCAAAATCACCGTAAACACCACCACATCCATTAACACATCTTTTATAAATATATATCATATCAAATCCCCAAATGTTATATCCAGTTATTACATCTGGGTCAATCTTTTTAATTATTTTTGCCCATTCTAATAATAACTTTCTTTCATTGTCACAACATACCAAATCAACACCATCGATTTTGTTACACTTTTTTAATGTAACCATGCTCTTATAACAACAGCTTTGCTCACCATATTTATGAACTGTTGTTCCAATTTGAATAATTTCATCATATCTTCTTTCAGGTTTTGGAAATGATCCATCAAGACTTGTACATTCAATATCAAACGATGCTATAACAATTGGTGAAATATCTTTCTTATCATATGGTTTTACATACTTACTTTTACATTTAATTTCAATTTGACATCTGGTTTCAGTGTCCATAATTAATTCATATTTTTTTGCTTTTATTTTCAACCAGCCTGCTGGATTTCCATCACAATCATGAAAAAACCGAAGTAATGGTGGAATATTACTCTCATATATACTATCTGAAAAATCAAATACTTCACCCCCAATCTTAAATAATCTCATTCTACATTTACCATAGTCTTCTATTGTTTTTTCTCTACTAGGCCATTTACCCTCCAATACATTTCTTACACTGTAAAAACATCCAATGTTTTCACATATAATTTCAATGAATTTAAATTTTTTTTCATTATTGAAACCATATAATTCTTTTCGTTTAATTAATTTACACTGATATACACTATCTTTTAAACTATTATAAACTTTATTTTTTAACTGATCTTTAAATCTGATTAAATGACTTTTACACCATCCATCCGGTACCTTGACATACAAATAAGGACGATGTCCTATTATTTTAACAAAAATACTACATTTATCTTCTGTTATACCATATGCCCTTATTTCAAATAACCTCTTGGTTTTAGTATATTCTTCTTCTGAATCATCTGGATTGTCTGAATTGTCTATTTTTTCCCAATAATCACTACAACTCCAGTCAATGCATTGAAATTTAATATCATCTTTGCTTGAGTTAACTGAAATGTCTTGTTCATTTCTAAAAATATTTTTTTTAATTATTACCATTATATTGTGTTAATACATCCTTTAGTTTAAGCAAATATTTTCATCATTTTTTTAATAATTTTAATAAATTTTATTGTTGTTACAAAAAAATGACACATAATCTATTATATTTATCGATAAATGAATTAGATAATGATAGATTTAACAACAAAAAAAAAGTCCGATAGGACATCAACAACATTTGCACCATCTGCAAAAAAAACAAAAACAAACACAGCAAAAAAAACAAAAACAAACACGTCAACAAACACGTCAACAAACACGTCAACAAACACGTCAACAAACACAACAAACAAAACAACCGTATCAAATAATCAACTGATTAGAAATACAATGAATGGAAGTTCATGCAATTTTACTCGAAGGGGGTATAACACTATCGGGCCACGATAGTTAATATGAAATGGTTATAATAATATCTTATACTAATATAGGAATGAATATCAAGTATTATCCAGAGTTTTTCAAACATAATGGGGATCTCAATACTAAAAATATATCAAATAGAAAAAATATCATGAAAAAATATTATAAAAAATTTTCAAATAATCAATTAAATTTACTAGTGTTGGATGAGCAAATGGCACTTGAATTAAAAATAAAAGACACGTGTCATATATTTTTTACTTCTCCAAATAGATTATTTGTTTACTATAAAAATATAAAAATATTAAATATGTTTATTAAATCAATTAATACATGCATTAAAGTGCCAAAAACCAATTTATTCATAAAGGATGGGGGTATTAATTATAATCAAGAAATGTTATATTATCAAATTCTACTTTTAATTATGGGAATTGATAAATATCAAAATATAATAATTAATATGATAATTAATAAACAAAAAATAACAAAAGCCAAGAAAACTGAATTATTGAATAACTCAAAAGACGATGATGGAAGTATATCTTACAACACTTTTTATAATCTAAAATATGATTATTTAACACCAGATAAATTATTATTTAATACAAGTTTAAAAAAAAACATAAATGAAATAAAAAAAGCATATTCGAGTACAATGGAATTCTAATTATTATCTAATTATTCTAATATACAATGGTATTAACAGCTTTTACAAATTATTTCACTAATTATTTTGCAATGGGAGTTATTGCAGTTATTATTTCAATGTATTATGAAACAAATAACAATGATTTAATTTATGTTGAATCTACATCAGATAATAGAAAATATTTAGTAAGAAATTTACCTGATAAAAATAAGTCATCAAATATGATGGCAAAAATTCGTGAGAATCTAGTAACAATTCGTGATTATATGTCGACAAATCATAGCAATGATCCAAGAACAACCAGACTTGTTAAAAAGTTTAACCCACAAAATATAATGGAGACTGAAAAAGGGAGTAAATATACATCATATTCGATAAACAAGGGTGAGAAACTTGTTTTTTGCTTAAGGGCTAAAGATGGTACAGACAAGTTAACAGATATTAATACGATAACGTTTGTTGCATTGCATGAATTATCACATATTTTAACTGAAAGTATTGGACATACTCCTGAGTTTTGGGAAAACTTTAAATTTATATTGAAGATGGGTGTTAAATTGGGTATTTATAAAAAGGTTGATTATTCAATTAACCCAAAAGAATATTGCGGGATGAATGTAACAGACTCCCCACTTACTAATTAATTATTAAACTAATATTTTGATTGTTATGTATTGCATTTTGTAAGTGCAAATGCTTAGAATAATAATCGCAATATTAAATATATTAATATGTTTTGTAATTTAAAAATAACACACCCATATTTTTCAGTTATATTAAAAGATAGAAAAGAAGAAAAACGATTTGTTTTTGCTGGACCAGAACATAAAAATCAAATATTAAAAAAAATTGAGAATAAACAAAATATAACAATATCTGATAAAAAAAAATTCATTGAAACATTTGGAAAAAAATACGACTGGTTGACATATAAAGGTGAAATTAAATTTATTAAAAATTTTATTAACGTTGATGATACAATCCAAAATTTAAAAACAAAAATTTATGTTTTATTAAATAAGTATGAAGATATTATTAGTCCACCTGTTAATCAACAATTATATTTACATACTGGTCAGATTATCGGAAATCAATTTAAAAATGTGTCATCAATAACCACCAATAAATTTAAAATCGATAAAGAGTTTGTTGACAGTGATGGGTTTAAAAAAATAAAAGAAGTTTTGAATAAAACAAGTAATCTTATAATGGATGAAATTGACATATATGATAAATCAAATTATAATATATATTGTGTTAATTTAAGTCAAATTATTGAAAGAATTACTAATAAAAAAATTAAAATTGATAATTTTGTTATAAATGGGTATTTAAGAAAATATTACCCAAATATGAAAATGAATATTGATCCTATTTTTGAAAAAAAAAGAATTGATGTATTCAAAACAATGATTGATAAAAATGAGTATATTATTAATTTAATTAAAAGCTCAAAATGTTTAGAATATTGTAATTGTAATATAACACAGACAATTTTTCATACTAAAACTGGAATATCCTTTAATTTGGTAAATATTTATAATTTTTTACGACGAAATTTAGACAAGGACCTTATTTATATTAAATTTAGAGATTATGAATGGGATTCACCATTTATATCTCTTTATAAAGGATCAATTAAAGAAAAAATATTAACCAAGGATCGGTTAATTAAATGGACATATAAAAAAAAAAAATTTGGAGATGATATTAAAATTATTATTCCAATCAAAGGATTAATGATACGTTATTTCTTATACGAGATTAATGGTGAGCGAAAATATTTAATTATAAACTTTTTTGAGAATGGAACAATTGATATTAAAATGAGTTTTTTAGAAGAAAAACATGCAAACATAAATGAATTAAGAATAGGGATCCATAATTTTAATATAATTATTAAGAAAATAAATAAATATCTGGATTTAAAAATACCAGAGAGTGAAATTCGTATAGATTCCGGTAAGGGGAGAGTATTTTTAAAAAATGTTAATTTCAACTTCATTAATGTTATAACTAATTTCCAAAATAAAATATCATTCAACTCAGAAGATTTTTTAAATTTTGTTAAATTATTTACCCCATTCGTATCACCATTGGTTGAAGAAAAACCAAGCAATAACTCGATCACATTTAAATATAAACGTGTGACTAATTTTCAAAATAAACCAGCAATATACAGTGAAATAAGCAATTTAAAAAATATTGGCGTTACTGATAATGATATTTTAATGACATTGGAAGATAAATTTAATAGAACAAAAACAGAAGCTGATAGTCTATTAAAAGATTGGAAAAAAAAATATGGATATTATGGGCAACAAAATGTTAAGTTAAATAGTTTCGGAATTGATTGTGTTGTAAATTCATCAAATTTATACATTAAGGGTAGTAATAATATTGAAACAATAACATTTGTAAATAAATTTGTATTAACATTAATTGAAATATATTCAAATTTAAAAAAATATAAAAAAGATAAAAAATTTATGAAATATATATTATCAGATAAAAGTATTGATGATCTATTTGATTATGATGATGATATTATAGATGGTATAGATGATATAGATGATATGAATGATGAGTTGGATGATGAATATGGGAATATTGATGATTTGGGAACAGTTGATGATATTGAAGAATATTTATATGATTTTGATGCAGATGTTGACATTACTGCTTCGCTAACAGATCCATCAACAGATCCATCAACCAAATCATCAACCGATTCATCAACATATTCACCAACACAATATATGAAAATTCCTAATGAAAATATTCAAGCGGAAATGAAATTATCATGTGATGATAAAATTGAAGAATTGGGAACTTGTGAAGATTTCTGTAATGATAATTCATATTTTTTAAGAAGACTACAACAATTTGATACAAAGTTATTTAAATTCTCTTCGCCTGATAAAAAAATGTATTCTAAATATTCTAAATCATGTCAAGCACCAGATTATGGACAGCCTGTTATTTTACAATATGATCCAAAAGAAAATACGATGGTCGATCAATCATCGTATACATATCGATTTCAATATGGGTCAAATGAAGATCATCAGTATTGGTATATTTGCCCACGTGTATGGTGTCCATATGATCAAATCCCTATTAATTATAATATTTTAACTAAATTTCGAAAAAGAGAAACAAGAAAGGGAAAGGCTTGTATTGTTGCCAAATGCCCATTTGGAGATCATGATGTAATTATTAGATCGAATGATTATATATATCCCGGGTTTATTACTAAAAAAAGTCATCCAGATGGATATTGTTTGCCATGCTGTTTTAAAAAATCTCAAGAGAATCCAAAATATTCTGCGCATAAAGTTTTTAAAAGATGCCTTGGTTTAACGAATAATAGTAATGCTGACACAACAGACATTGAATATATTTTAAATAAAAGTTCAATTATTGATAAAAATCGTTTTGGATTATTGAATCCTAGTTTGGGGAAATTGTTAAAATCACGATGTGAATCAGGATATTTAAAAGAAAATACATCTTGTTATGTAAGGAAGGGGATTGTTATTAATGATAATCAATCATTTTTAGAATGCATTGCTGATTTAGTTTCATGCGATAAATCAAATATAATTGATTTAAAAGATTTGAAAATACATTTAATTGAAAGTCTAACACCAATATTATTTAAAAGCTTAAATAAAGGATTATTAGAATTAACCTTCAATGTTAATGATAAATTTCCATTAGATAATTTTAAAGATTTCTTATTAAACCCTGATACGATTATAGATGAAACATTCATGTGGGACTTTTTATCAAGACCTGGTATATTAAATCCAACCGGAACAAATATAATTATATTAGAAAGCTACAATATCATATGCCCCATTGCACAAGATTGCAATGAATTTTACAATATTGAAAATCCGACATACATAATTGTTAAAATGAAACAATATTACGAACCAATTTATAAATTAGAAAAATATACAACACAAACTGAGATGATATGTACTTTTACAAACAGTTATTCCATTATTAATGAACTTATTGATATTATTAAAAATAAATGTGTTAATAAAACATTAGACTGGGATATAATATTAAAAGAAAATAAAAAATTATATGATATTGATTACAGTAGTGAATATAAAAAAGAAAATACTTATCTAGAAACAGTTGATGCATTATCTAATTATGAAATACTAAAACAAGTAATCGATACATATAATAGAATGTATGGGGTAATTATTAAAATTAATTCCAAAAAGGTGTTTGTGCCTGTTAGACCAGGTGCTATTGATGTAGATATTGATATTATAGATGAATATGATTTATTGAATTTTAAAGATACGTGTGAGTTTTTGAAAAAAATTGCAAAAAACACAAAATTACCAGTTTATCCAAAATATAAATTATTGTCATTTGATAATAATAAGTATATTATTGGGTTAATAACATCGGGGGGTAGGATTTTACCTGTTGAAAAAACAATTGATTCTGTTAAATATAACATGCCTTCAAGAATTCATACCTTATTTTTAAATATTGATAGTAAAATTATGACAGATAGTATAAATGATGATGATCGGGCTGTTATAATTAAAAAAATGGAGTTTGAAGATGAAACATTTGAAAGAATTAGATATACATTTTCAAAAGATTATAATAATAAATATAGGAAAGAAATAAGCAATTTAATTAAAAAAGATTTAGAAAGTCCGATTGATACTATATTTAATGATATTCAAGTATTGGTTTCAAAATTTATAAAAGATATTACTTATATTGCATATAAGCCTGTGAATTTAAAAGATTATTCTAAACCAAATGAACGATTGTTATGCAAATACAGTATTGGACAGGATCCTCATTGTATTGAAAAAAATAATAAATCTAAAATAATTGTTAATAAAATTAATATGATAACAGGGCAAAATAATATTGATATTATTATTTTAAAATTAACAGAAGAAATAGTTAAAAATTCGTTTAAAAGAAATGAGCTATTAAAAGGTCTTGTTCCTGATATTATAGACAAGGGACACATCAAAGCTTTGAAAAATGAAATAATACTAACTGAAAAAAATATAGTAGGACAGGTTAATGACTTATTTTCCGTCCATAAAAAATATGATATCATGAAATATGGAGATTTTGATTATAAACAACCAAGTATTTTAATTGATAAACCATACTTATTAAATGTTGATATATCGTCATTAGAACAAATGTCATCGCATTGGGTTGATAAACTGGGTCCTTTATTTAATATTCATTATAAAAAATACACAGAAAGTAGTTTATATGAAGCACTTGCTAAAATTGCAAATATGTTAGCAGAATCATCTGAATACTCGCCAGATGATATAAAGAAAAAAATAATTGAAAATATTGAAATTTATGACGAAGAATTGCGAAAAAAATATAATAAACATTCATTAATAGATGTTTTTAAAATGATTGATTATAATTTGTTTAAAAATGCAGAAACATTGTCTGATATTGAAATAATAATAAGACCTAAAAATTACCAGGGGTGTCTTATTGACATAGAAATTTTTAATAAAATTTTTAATATAGGTAGCCTTGTACTTGATAAAAGGATTTCAAAAGGGAATCCATCTGGATTTATAATGTTTAAGCCGGTTGATAAATATTTTATATTATATAAAGAACGATTTAAAAATACAAATATATTTAATTTAATACAAAAAAAAGAACAAGTAATATTTTATAATAAAATAATTTAAAAACTGACAAATAATATTTAAACATATTTAATTAAATAATATAAATATGAACAATCAAATAATTCAAAAATCAGAACAATGGTACAATACACGTCGTAAAATGATAACTGCAAGTGATGTTGCAGCAATATTAGGATACAATCCGTACGAATCAAAATTATCAGTTTTAGAAAAAAAGGTAAATAATATTAGTCGTAGTAATTCCGCAACAAATCATGGGAATAAGTTTGAACCACTTGCTATAAAAGAATATGAAAAAATAAAAAACACAAAAATCACAGACATTGGATTAATTATCCATAACAAATATAAGTGGCTTGGTTCAAGTCCTGATGGATTTGATGAAGCGAATAATATATTATTGGAAATCAAGTGTGTTTATTCTCGAAGTGTAAATACAATACCATATTGGTATTATATTCAGACACAGATCCAAATGGAAACTTGTAATAAAGAATATTGTGATTTTTTCCAATGTAAATTTAATAAGACTACAGAAGAACTAGAAGAATACTCATTAAATAGAATTAAAAGAAATACAGTATGGTTTAATAATAATATTAATAATTTAATTATATTTTATAATGATTTAACATATTCGTTGAAACATAATAAAATAAATAAAAAAAGAAAAAGATTTTATAGTTATATCAACTGGGAAAAATATGTAAATATTAATAATTTAAATAATTATGCAAATAATGATCCATTGATTGATTATTTGGAAATGTATGGAGATTATACCAAAAAAGATAAAACAAATGATTTTTTCAATTATATAAATTTACAATTGGATAAATTTAAAGAAAATATTTTTAATAGGTTATCATTAAGTGTTATTGTTTGTAAAACAACCCAATATAAAAGTTATGAATTATATAATGATACATTGAAGCATATTGAAAATAAAGTTCCAATTATTATAAGACCATTGTTAATGGACATATCAACACAGACCTACTCAACTCCTGATATAATAATTAGGAATGATTATATTAAAAAAATGTATGGAATTACTCATGGTGATATTAATAAATATTCAATTATTAATATAAGATACAAAACTTTGAAATTTGATGAAGATAATAATGTTAAATCATTACCAACAGAATTGAAAATTATTTTTCAACAACAAAACAAAATATTAAATAAAATACAGGGAACACTACAAGATTCTGTATTTATTTTAGGAAAAAGAGAAATTATTGGATTATATAAATATGATAATAGCATTAATGAAAAAGGTGAAAGAGGAATTAAATGGTTAAAAGAATTAAGAGAATATGGTCACTTATGGAACATTTATAATCCAACAAGATGGGAATTATATCCAAATATGTGTAATAAACATGATTATGGTTGGATTACCTATAAAAAAGAGTTGGCTAATATGAACAATGAATTAACATCTATATGGAGAATTGGGATTAATAAAAGAAAGGAACTTCATCATTCTGGGATAATGAAATGGAATAATTTGAAACAGGGAGATGTGAATGAACATTTATATGAAATTATTAAAATTAATAAATCTAGAACAATTAAGGTTGCAAATATAGTTAATGAATTACCAAAGAAAGAACTGACATTTTATGTGGATTTTGAAACAGTGTGTGATTTATCCGTACCGGATGATGCGAATTATAGTAAGTCTGCAATTTATATTATTGGATGTGGGTATGAAAAAAATGGACAATGGGAATTTAAAACATTTAAAATAAATGAATTTTCCAAAAAAGAAGAAAAGCGAATTATAATGGAGTGGTATAAATTTATGAATAGTTTTAAAAAAGAGTACAATGTGTATCATTGGACTCATGCTGAAGTAACGTTTTTGAAAAAAGCGATTAAACGAAATAAAATAAGAGGGCTCGAAATAGAATTTTTTGATTTATATAAATATTTTATTAAACATAAAATTGTGGTAAATGGGGCATTTAATTATAGTTTGAAAAGTATTGCAAAGGCATTATATAATAATGCTTTAATTGATACAAGTTGGGAAACAAATGATATTGACGGGCTTATTGCATCGTTATATGGGTGGCTTGAACTGACTGAAAATAATCCCAAGTATTCTAAAGAGATTATTCATTATAATGAGATCGATTGTAAAGTATTGTTTAAAATAAAACAATTAATTTGTACTTATACGACTAACAATTGAATCATCTAAAAAATCACCCAATACATTAGTTTCCATAAAGTGAATAAACTGTTTATTTTTGTTATATGTATACAAATAAATAGTATCATTAAAACAATCTATATTAAATATTTTTTTACGATCTAATATAAATTCACATGATTTTTTCATAATTTCATATTTTTCATTTAATTTAACAAATGTATATGTATTATATGTCTTGTTAAATAATGCAATTTTATTATTATTGATATTTATTATTTTACAACATATATTTTTAAATTTCATATTATTAACTGGTTCACTTACATATTTTTTAGTAATCATGTTTATGTTATATATTCTACTATTCGATATAATGTTCATACTTGTATTTTTTACCAGATCGTCAACTACAATATTATTGTCTAAAAAATCAAGATCCCATGTATCTATACAATTGAATTGTGAATCCATATAAAGCACCTTATATTCACCTTTGTACTTATTTAAAAATAAATATTTATTATTATATTCTAATAAAAAATCCAATTTATCTGTTTTATATGGAAAATCAATGTTTTTTATAAATGTAACACTGTCGTCAATTAAACGATATAGTTTAATACTGGTATTATTTTTAATTATTACATATAAATTAATAGCTGTAAATATAGTAAAATTATCACCAATTAATGTATTATAATGGATATGTTTAATATTTGAATAATAATTTATATCAATTGGTTGATGTTCATTCAGTTTATTATATATTGGTGTGCGATATACATTTTCTTGTCCCCATAAATGTGAATAATAATTCAATTCTTCTGACCCCTTATAATTTGTATATCTATGTTTAAACAAAATTCTTTTACCGAAAGTCAATGTATCATTTTCATTATATTTTAATAATCTTATTTTGGAATTTCCAATAATATTATCTCCTTCTATCATTGCATTATTACCATTCATGTTCATTAATACTTTTTTAAATAACAATGGTCCAGTTACTGCCAACATTCCTTTACATAAAAGTTCACCATTATCTTGTCGGACAATACACTCTTCATAATATCTTTCATTATTAATTGATTTAATACATTCATCTATAATTTTTTTAATAATAATATTTTTTTTTGTTACTGCCAAGAACCCTTGGAAAATACCACCACCACTATTATTTAAATCTAAAACTGTAACCATATCATAATTACTGAAAAGACTATCTTCTAACTTTGTCAAACATACTAAATCCATGTCACAATATATCCCTCCTTCAATATATAATTTACAATATCTCCACAAATCTGCTTTCAATGCACCCGGGATTAACTTATCGTATGATTCTAAAATATTATATGGAAAATTATATTTAATAAATTCTCTTGAGTCATAATCATCTGATAATTCATATTTGTATTTTTTATTAAAAACCTTCCATGAATCAGATGCCATTTTATGATTACCTTCTACATTTTTTGTTTTCCATGTCTGAAATATTTTTTTGGGTATAATCATTTTTTTTTGAGCATAAGTATCAGCATCAGCACCAGTGTCAGCAGCATCAGTATCAGCATCAGTACCAGTGTCAGCAGCATCAGTATCAACAGCAGCATCAGTATATGGTTCACGTTTGTGTTTTTTTTGGAATCTTGGCTGATTTTTTAATTTGTGTAATTGGTTTAATTTATTTAATAGAATATATTCATGATTAGTTATTTGTTTTAATAAATTGTTATATTTACTCATTATATGGTAGGTTCTATTGGGTAGGTGTTTATTAGATGAGTATAAAGCACCATTCGAATAAATAATATATTCTTTTATTTTTTTTAATACAAATTTATGTGGTTTATTTTTAATATATACATCCAATTCATTAATTTTTTCATTAATAGCACTATTATTTTGTGTTAATAATTCCAAAATATAATAATCATTTTTATTGAATTCAATAAAATTGACATATTGCATGGTTATACTGTATAATATATATTTTTTATAATATTATACCGATGTATTGACTGATTTAAGATTAATGAGTAAAATATTAACTGGTATTGTAATAAAATGCTAATATTAATATAAAATAGAATGTGGCAAATAACATATCTAAATGAGCAAATAATGCGATAATTAATGCAACTGATGCCTGTTTTGTTGCAGTTTTAAATTTAGCATTATTTGTATATTTTAAACCATATAATATAAATAATGTAACAATTATTATATTAACCACAAACCCAGGATGATGCATATCCGTTATTAGAGTTCTCCTTTTTAATATGTAAATATTATGAATTAATACTACAGATACAAATATTATTAAAAATATAAATATAGAATTATTTTTTGATGTATATTCCAGCGTTTTATCTAATTGAGTTACTATGTATTCCGGCATTATATATAATAATTGATATTTTATTATTAAAGGATGATGTCATTATATTTAAAATGAATAATTATTTAAAACAATACCCGATCATCTATTATGATTTGGAAACAACTGGGTTCAGCTCGGTTACAGATGATATTTTAGAAATTGCAGGACTATCCAGTAATAGTAGAAAAATATTCCATGAATTTGTAAATACAACGATTGAAATTAAAAATTCACATATCCATGGTATTACAAATGATTATTTGAATACAAATGTATCTCTCACAACTGAGAATATAATTGATAATTTTATTAAATATGTTAATGGGGAAATTCAAAATAATTCAATCATGCTTATTGCTCATAATAATTTTCATTTTGATTCAAAATTCATTGATGTTATATTTAAAAAAAATAATAGAACAGTTCCAAATAATTGGATTTTTTTAGATAGCATTGATCATATAAAATATACAGTTCCAGGGTTACCAAGTTATTCGCTTGGTAATTTATATAAACGAATATTTAACACACCACTTAATAATGCACATTCAGCTTTAGGGGATGTTAAAGGACTTGAAAAGGTATATATTGAATGTGTTGAACATAATTTAATAGACACTGAATATCAATCAATGATCATGTCAGAAAATCAATTCATGAGAATTTCATCATTCCATTGTGATTTTTTTAAACAAAGTATCACGTTATTAGATATTCATGATTATGTACTTAAAATTTTAAAAAAAAATAATATAAACACACTTGATGACCTAGCATATTATTATAGAGATAATGATAATTTTGATAATGTTATTAAAAATACTATGAAAATTTCGTCAAAATATTATAGAAATCGAATTGGATTTTGGGGAGAATATTTAAATTTTATGAAACTATAAAATATATATTATTATTATATGGAAAATGAAAAAATTAATAATGCCATAGGAATATTTATAATACAACTATCAAAATGTAAACCAGGTGATATAAAACGCCGTAAAGATATTCATTCTAAAATAAAATATTTGACTTCTGTTAATAGAAGAATTTTAAATTTAAAAAGAATAAAAAATGCATATTCTTCCAAAATAAAAAATGTAGATTCTTCCAAAATAAAAAATGTAGATTCTGTCAAAATAAAAAATGTAGATTCTTCCAAAATAAAA
>MDTF01017049.1_pt1 | contig 25869 bp, 17 predicted proteins | sample 811191 | NCBI WGS metagenome assembly MDTF01 (sample SAMN05326649, study PRJNA326480) | marine metagenome | isolation source: seawater | place: Southern Ocean | collected 2011
AATAAAATGGTTTTCCTTTTTTACCGTGTCTTTGTAATCTAATTTTTACTGACATTCATTTAATTTTTAAAGGTTCTCGACCTTGATTATTAATAATATTACCATCTCGTGATAAGTGGGCGCAAATGTACAACGTTTTTTAATATTTAGAAACTAAAATTACAATATCCTAAAAAGTAAAATTTAAAACTAAAAAAGCCCCTAAAGGGGCTTTAGATTCTACTGTATAAATTCTTTAAAAGTTTTAAATTTCATGTCCTTTTTAAATTTTGCTTTTTTCAAAATCTTAGCATATGATTTTTTTGAGTTATTAAAACGATCTTCAATAATGCTCAGATATTCTAATTCAGAATTTGATGGTTTGTCATAGCTCCCAACAATTTTACTAAATAAATCTGCTAACTTTTCTCTCAACTCTGGTTCAGCACTTCCGACATAATTATCACCAGTTGTAATAACTAAAGTTTTCTTAAGCTCAATTAATTGTGATTTTATTTTACTTTTTGTGCTTGGCGATTCTATAAAGGCATCAATTTGATAAACCAGATAAGCTAACTCTTCAGTCATGTCGTACATATGAGACATAATTTCATGTTTCAATTTTCTATCAGCTTTTGTTAAACCTGATCTATCATCGTAGACAATTTCAAATATATGTTCGTATACATCTTTTCCTTTTTTAATAATTGCTGTATACAACCCTGCCTGTACTCTTGGTGTTGCAAAACCCCCGAAGGCCAAAGTTTTTCCTTTAGCAATTTTAGGTTGTTTGATATTTCCTGACCAATTTACAATGTTTATCCCTTTTGATTTACCTGGAGTTAATGTAGAAATAACATCTCCATTACTATTCTTTATTTCCATACTCATCTTCCCAAAAGTATGTCGTTTAGGAAGTAAATATTTTATTTTAGGAGACCTGTTCGCATTTTCTCCTACAAATTGAGTTTCGGCACCAAAGCTTCCTGAAAATCCACTTTCGTCTGACAACATCATCGGTTTGGAATTAAAAAAGTGAAGTTTAGCTTTCATAGATTCAGAAGTAATTTCTCGTAAAGGTGAAATATCTTCTATGATAATTATTCCTCTACCATGAGTTCCAAGAACTAAGTCGTTTGTTCGTTTCTGTAGGTCAATAAAATGAATAGCAACAGGAGGTACATTTTTGGTGAATTTCTCCCAGTTTTTTCCACCATCAGCAGTAATATAAAGTCCAAATTCGGTTCCTAAAAACAATAAATTTTCATTGGCATAGTCTTCTTGAATATTTCTAGATGTACCTACAATATCGTCAGTAAGTATATTAGACCATGAAACTCCAAAATCTGTAGTTTTATAGACATATGGTTTCATATCACCGTGATTATGACCATCAAAGACAGCATAGGCAGTTCCTTTACCATGAAGACTTGCCTCAATGTGATAGGTCCAAGTATTACTTGGTAACCCCTGAATATTATTTACAACATTTTCCCAGTTTTTCCCGCCATCTTTGGTGACTTGAACATTTCCATCATCGGTCCCCACCCAAATAATATTTTCATCTAATGGAGACTCCGCAATTGTAAAAATTGTTGTGTGATTTTCTGCTCCAGAATTATCCATTGATAATCCTCCTGAATCTGCTTGTTGTTGTTTTGTTGAATCATTAGTAGATAAATCAGGAGAAATAATTTCCCATGTATTTCCCATATCCTCAGATTTGTGGAGAAACTGACTCCCCATATAAAAACGATCTGGTTGATGAGCACTAATTGCCATCGGTGCATTCCAATTAAAACGTAAATCTTCATACCCGGCTTGTTCTAGGGGCTGAATTGTCTTTACTAGTTTATTATCAATATCATATCTCCAAACATTTTCTGCTCCTTGCATTTCTGAATAAATAATATTTTTGGATGGATGTTTTAATACTCTAAAACCATCACCTCCTCCAATAGAATTCCAATCACCTGCATTGATTCCACCACTCGATGACGATGGTCCGGACCAAGAACCATTATCTTGAAGTCCTCCGTATATGTTGTAAGGCTCTGCATTATCTACACTTATGTGATAAAACTGTGATAAAGGTAAGTTTTCTACAATTTCCATAGTTACTCCTCCATTCCAAGAACGATAAACACCTCCATCTGTTCCTGCATATATTCTATCAGAATCATTGATATCAAAGACAACGTCATGAATATCGCTATGCATATTACCTAATGATTTAAATGTTTTACCACCATCCTTAGATATTGAACCTGAAAGACCTCCTTTTACCACAACATCTGGGTTTCTTGGATCTACAGTTATTCTTGAAAAATAGAAAGGACGAACTGTAATTCCGAAATCGTTATTTAATTGTTTCCAATTAGCTCCTGCATCGTCGCTTCTGTACAATCCTTTTCGCTTCGGGTCTTCTGCTTCAATTACTGTATATAAAATATTAGAATCTGAGGGAGCTACTGCTATGGCTAATCTCCCTAGTTGTCCATCAGGAAATCCATTATGAATTTTATTCCACGTTTTTCCAGCATCTATAGATTTATACAATGCACTGTTATCACCACCAGATGAGAAAGACCAGGCTGTTCTTCTAAATTCCCACATTGAAACATATAGAATCGAAGAGTCTTTAGGATCTATGGTCATATCTGCAGCTCCAGTTTTTTCGTCAACATATAATATTTTGCTCCAAGTTTTACCTCCATCAGAAGATTTAAAAACTCCTCGTTCATCACTATCTGACCATAAGGATCCTAAGACAGCAACATATACCTCTTTAGAGTTCTTTGGATTTACAATAATATTTGCAATGCGTTCTGATTTATCAAAACCAAGTTTTTTCCAATTAGAACCACCGTCTGTTGATTTGTATAGCCCATCTCCGTATGAAACACTATTTCTAGTCCAAGTTTCACCTGTTCCAACGTAAATTACGTTATCAGGATCATTAGGATCTATAGCCACAGCTCCAATAGATTGGCTATGATCATCAAATATTGGATTAAAGGTAGTCCCTGCATCATTCGATTTCCATACACCTCCACCAGCTGTTCCAGCATAAATAATTTGATTGTTAGTTGGATGGATTTCCATATCGTTTATTCGACCACTCATTAAAGCAGGTCCTATATGTCGTGCTCTTAAATCACCAAATAAATTTTTTAAATCAACGGAAGTGTTATTTTGAGCTTCATTGCTAAATGGAAGCAATACAAAGCTTAAAACTAATATTAATAGTTTTTTCATGTTTGTAAGATTTTTTTGATTGGTTCATAAATAAAAAGCCTCAATGATTTTCATTGAGGCTTCTTATAACAAATATGTTTAGTTTTTATTTTCTTCTTCAGTAATTTCTTCTGGAAATTTAAAGACACTTCCATCCACAGTCGGATTTAACTCAATCTTATCCATGGTAATTGGTTGACCAGCCCCATCTTTTACTCCTTGAATCATAGAGAATGGAAAATATAGACCTTCAACCTCTTGATAGTCACTTAGTTTTATTTCTGACACCATTCCTTTACCTGGACCCATTCTCACTTCAGAATGTATAACTATAGGAACGAAATTTTCTGCATCAAAAAAATAAATACTTGAATTTTCTACCTCTTTCCCGTCTACTAACATAGGTTTTTTTGTTAACTTAATTTTGAATGTTTCTGTTCCATCTAAATCTTCTTTACCTAACAATTCAATAGAATAACCTTTTTCTTTATAGTTATAAAAAGCATCTGGAAAATCTTGAGATTCGAGCTTCATATTATCTGTAGATTCTTGATCACTCTTTTCAGCTTTTTGTGTCTGAAAGTTTGTATTCCACAATACTTCACCATCAAAAACTCCTTGTTTCAATTCTATTCCCTGAAAATTAATAACAGTCATTTGACTACCATTTTTTAACTGAGTGATCTCCAATGGAATTTCCATTCCTCCTTGATTTACTTTGGCACTCATCTTAATTCCTTCTAACTTCGCCCAGTTCTCTAAACCTCCTGTATTTTCAAAATAATTTGCTATGACTTCTTCAGCTGTTTGAGCATTTACAGAAATACTAGTAGCAATGGCAACTACAAATAATAGAATTTTTTTCATCTTTATATTTTTATAAGTTTAGTAATTAATTAGACAACTAAAATACATATTTGTTACATGAATTATATTAAAATAGGAAACTTTCATTAATTTTAGTCTTTCATTATGAAGTGTATAAAAAACAATCTTATTAAAGGAACGCATGGTAAGCCCATAGTTTCTGATCTGTATTATCATAAAACAAACACAAGAAAACCGCTTGTTATTTTTTGTCATGGATATAAAGGATACAAAGATTGGGGTGCTTTTGATCTTATGTCTTCTAGCTTTTTAGAAGCAGGTATTGCTCTCTTAAAATTTAACTTTTCTCATAATGGGGGTACGCCAGAACAACCTATAGATTTCCCAGACTTAGAAGCCTTTGGAAACAATAATTATATGATAGAGTTAGATGACTTAGAAAGCGTCATTAACTGGGTTAGTACTGCTAAAGAATTTAAAGATGAGATAGATATTAATAATATCATCTTAATTGGGCACTCTAGAGGTGGTGCTATTGCTATCTTAAAAGCTTCGGAAGATGCAAGAATTAAAAAACTGGTTACTTGGGCTGCTGTTTGTGATCTCAATAGATCTATGTTTGAACAAGGAGCTGAATTAGAACAATGGAAAAAAGACAGCGTCTTGTATATAGTTAATGGGAGAACCAAACAAAAAATGCCTCATTATATACAATTTTACAACAATTATATCAAAAATAAAAAACGATTAGATATTCAAAAAGCAACGAGAAAAATTACCATTCCACAGTTAATATTTCATGGTGGTGGTGATCTAGGTGTTCCTGTTGCGCATGCAGAAAATTTATATCAATGGAATCCATCTAGCGAACTAGTAGTCGTCCCAGAAGCCAATCATGTATTTGGAGCATCTCAACCTTGGGAATCTGAAAATTTACCAGAAGATTTTAGCCTTGTTTTACAGAAAACTATTGACTTTATTCTAAAGCCTTAATTGTTAATAAAACCGAATAACTCTTCGGGTGTTTTTCTATCTCTTTTTAGTACTTTTATAGTACTAATCTCTACACAAGAAATCTGCAACTATGTACTTGATTTTTGATACTGAAACCACTGGTTTGCCAAAGAGCTGGAATGCTCCCATCACCGATACTAACAACTGGCCAAGATGTGTTCAGATTGCATGGCAGTTGCATGATCATATGGGGAATATTATAGAACACAATGATTTTCTTCTCCAGCCAGACGGATTTAATATTCCGTATGACGCAGAACGTATTCATGGTATTTCTACAGAATTAGCAGAGGAAAAAGGGATTTCATTACACCAAGGCTTGGACTTGTTTAACGAAGTTTTACAAAAAACAACCTTTATAGTAGGTCAGAATTTAAACTTTGATCTAAATATCATGGGGTGTGAATTCCATCGACTGGGAGTTTCAAACAACCTAACTAAACTTCCTATTCTAGATACCTGTACAGAACATACTGCACAATTATGTCAAATTCCTGGAGGACGAGGAGGGAAATTCAAATTGCCAACTTTAACAGAATTACACAGTCACTTATTTGGGTCTGGGTTTGGAGATGCACATAATGCAACTGCAGATGTAGAGGCAACAACCCGATGTTTTTTAGAATTGATTCGTATCCGTGAATTTTCTAAAGAAAAATTAGATGTTGACGAAAACTATTTTCAAGATTTTTCAGAGGCGCATCCAAAACCTATCCAGGTTATTGGTCTAAAACACATCAACCTTAAAAAAGAAAGTGAAAAAATTAGAAAACGTCTTGCATCTCTAAAAGAAACAAAAACAACCTCTACTACCTCAGCTGGTTTAACTGAGTTAGAGAATGTTCAGTTTGCCCATTTGCACAATCATACACAATTTTCGGTATTGCAATCTACCATTCAAATTGGAAATATTGTCAAAGCAGCAGCAAAAGACAATATGTCTGCAATAGCTTTAACTGATACAGGAAATATGATGGCTTCTTTTCATTTTGTAAGCGCCATTCTAAAACACAACAAACAAGCATTCGCCAAAAATGAAATCTCAGAAGAAAATGGCGAAGTTCCAAAAGAAACCGTTCTAAAACCCATTTTAGGTTGTGAATTTAATGTTTGTGAAGACCATCTAGACAAGAAAAGAAAAGACAATGGGTATCAAATTGTTTTACTCGCAAAGACTAAAAAAGGGTATCACAACCTTGCAAAAATGTCTTCTATTGCTTTTATAAATGGATTTTATTATGTGCCAAGAATCGATCGTAAAATTATTGAACAATATAAAGAAGATGTCATTGTACTAACAGGAAATACTTATGGTGAAGTTCCTAATAAAATATTAAATGTTGGTGAAAAACAAGCTGAAGAGGCCTTAATTTGGTGGAAAGAACAGTTTGCTGAGGATTTTTATATTGAATTGATGCGACACAACCAAGAAGACGAGCGTATTGTAAACGAAACCCTTTTAAAATTTGCTAAAAAACACGATATTAAAGTTGTTGCAACCAATAACATATTTTACCTTAATAAAGAAGATGCCAATGCCCATGATATTTTACTCTGTGTAAAAGAAGGTGAAAAACAAGCGACTCCGAAAGGAAAAGGAAGAGGCTACAGGTATGGCTTACCAAATGATGAATATTATTTCAAATCAACTGAGGAAATGAAGTTGTTGTTTGCAGATATACCGAAAGCTATTAGCAATATTCAAGAAATCGTTGATAAGATAGAAGTCTTTTCGTTGGCTCGTGACGTATTACTACCTGCATTTGATATCCCAGATAAGTTTCAAGCCAAAGAAGATGAGGAAGATGGTGGGAAGAGAGGTGAAAATGACTACCTGAAGCACCTTACTTTTATTGGAGCAAAAAAACGATATGGAGAGATTACAGAAGCTATCAAAGAACGATTAGATTTTGAATTAGAAGTTATTGAAAATACAGGGTATCCCGGTTATTTCTTGATCGTAGAAGATTTTATTAGAGAGGCTAGAAATATGAATGTTTCTGTTGGACCTGGTCGTGGTTCTGCTGCTGGTTCTGTAGTTGCTTATTGTCTTTGGATTACTAATATTGATCCAATCAAATACGATTTACTTTTTGAGCGTTTCTTAAATCCGGAACGTGTATCTATGCCCGATATTGATATTGATTTTGATGATGAAGGAAGAGGACGTGTAATGGACTATGTGATCAATAAATATGGGTCTAATCAAGTTGCCCAAATTATTACCTACGGAACAATGGCAGCAAAATCCTCTATTCGTGATACAGCTAGAGTTTTAGATTTACCCTTGTTTGAAGCCGATAGAATTGCCAAATTAATACCAAACATTAAACTAAAAAATATTTTTGGAACAGACGAAAAAAGCAAAAGTAAAATTGCTGCTTTACGTTCTGAAGAAAAAGATATGATCAATGAATTAATAGTTATATCTGAAGGAGATGGGATCGCATCTGAAACAATTAACAAAGCTACTATTCTTGAAGGTTCTGTCAGAAATACTGGGATTCATGCCTGTGGTGTAATTATAACACCTTCAGATATTACCAATTTTGTTCCTGTTGCTCTGGCTAAGGATTCAGATATGTACGTTACCCAGTTCGACAATTCTGTCGTGGAAAGTGCAGGTCTATTAAAAATGGACTTCTTAGGATTAAAGACCTTAACTTTAATAAAGGATACTGTAAAAATTGTAAAAGCACGTCATAGTGTTTTATTAGATCCAGAATCTTTTCCTCTAGATGATGTGAAAACATATGAATTATTTCAACGCGGTGAAACCATTGGGATTTTTCAGTATGAATCACCAGGAATGCAAAAACATATGCGCGCTCTAAAACCAACTGTTTTTGGTGATCTAATAGCAATGAATGCCTTGTACAGACCTGGTCCTATGGAGTATATTCCTTCTTTTATCAATAGAAAGCATGGAAAGGAAGATATTGAGTATGATTTACCGGCTATGGAAGAATACTTGGCTGAAACCTACGGAATTACGGTCTACCAAGAACAGGTAATGTTACTCTCTCAAAAGTTAGCTAATTTTACCAAAGGTGAAGCCGATGTGTTGCGAAAAGCAATGGGAAAAAAGCAAGCTGCTGTCTTAGCAAAAATGAAACCTAAGTTTATAGATCAAGCAGGGGAAAATGGCCATGAAGCAGAGAAACTAGAAAAAATATGGAAAGATTGGGAAGCATTTGCATCCTATGCTTTTAATAAATCTCACTCTACTTGTTATGCGTGGATCGCCTATCAAACAGCCTATTTAAAAGCACACTATCCTGCAGAATATATGGCTTCTGTGTTATCTAACAACATGAACGACATTAAATCTGTTTCATTTTTTATGGAGGAATGTAAATCTATGGGCTTAGAAGTTTTAGGACCAGACGTCAATGAATCTTATTTAAAATTTTCTGTGAATAAAGGAGGTGCTGTTCGTTTTGGAATGGGTGCTATTAAAGGTGTTGGTAGTTCTGCAGTAAAAGCAATTATCAGAGAGCGAAAAGAAAACGGACATTTTACATCAATTTTTGATGTAACCAAAAGAGTAGATCTAAGAGCCGCCAATAAAAAAGCTTTTGATGGCCTAATTTTAGCGGGTGGTTTTGACTCGTTTTCAACTACGCACAGAGCACAGTACTTTGCTGAAGATGAAAAAGGACAAACCTTTATAGAAAAGGCTATCCGTTATGGAAATAAATACCAAGAAAATTTGAATTCTTCTCAGGTATCATTATTTGGTGAAGCTTCTAATATCCAGTTTCCAGAACCAGAGATTCCAGCGTGTGAAGTTTGGGGAAACATGGAGGAACTTGCCAAAGAAAAAGAGGTTGTGGGTATTTATATTTCTGCACATCCTTTAGATGATTTTAAAAACGAATTAAAATTTTGCAATGCTAGTATTGCACATTTTAAAGGAGATTTACAAAAATATGTGGGAGCCAATTTAGTTTTTTCAGGTATTATTACAGAAGTTCAACACAGGGTTTCAAAAGCAGGAAAAGGGTGGGCTTCTTTCATTATTGAAGATTATTTAGATAGTTTTGAGTTTCGGATTTTTGGAGAAGATTACTTGAAATTTAAGCACTTTTTTGTGCCTAATTCTTTCTTATTCGTAAGAACTACTATCCAAAAAGGATGGGTAAATAAAGAGGGGGTAGAAGGTGATGCTAGATTAAAGTTTACAGAATTTAAACTTTTACATGATGTAATGAATGATTTATGTAAAAAGGTTACTATAAAAATTCCTATTGAAGACGTACATGAAAAATCTATTGAGGATTTTAATACTTTATTTAAAGAACATGAAGGAAAGCAATCACTTCGTTTTGTTGTCTATGATGTTGAAGAAGAAATTGAGTTGGATGTCCCTAGTAGGAATACCAAAATAAAAATTAGTGGTGAGCTCTTAAAAATACTTGAAGACCAACATATTAATTTCAAATTAAATTAAGCTGTTAACTCAGTAAAAAGATTTTCTAAACTTTGATTTTTAGAATTTAATTCCAATATTTTTAGCCCATTTTCTTGGGCAAAATCAAATATAACAGGTCTCATATCCTCAGGTGATTCAAACGTAAGGTGCCATGTATTATCAAAGTTATTCTTATAAGAGGTTATATTCGGTAGCTTCTTAATAAACTGTTCTTCTAGTTTATAATCAAAGGTAACTTCAATAAGTTGCTCATTACTCTCTTTTAAATCTTTGATAGATTTATCTAAAAGTAACTTCCCTTTTTTAATAATAATAACACGATCGCAAACGGCTTCTACCTCTTGCATAATATGAGTAGAAAATAAAATTGTTTTCTCTTTTCCTAAGTCTTTAATTAAAGTTCTTATTTCTTGTAATTGGTTTGGGTCTAATCCTGTGGTTGGTTCGTCTAAGACTAACACAGCTGGATTGTGTAAAATAGCTGCTGCAATTCCTACTCGCTGTTGGTAGCCTTTTGAAAGCTGACCAATTTTTTTATGAACTTCTGGGGTTAAACCCACAGTCTTAATAACTGTAGTAATAGTTTTTTTTTGAATCTTAAAAATAGCCGCCTGAAACTGCAAATATTCCTTTACATACATATCTTGGTACAAAGGGTTCTGCTCTGGAAGATATCCTATGGTAGCCTTTGCCTCTATTGGGTTTGTTAACACATTAATTCCAGACACAAAAACAGTTCCTTTTGTTGGTGAAATATAGCCTGTTAAAATTTTCATCATGGTAGATTTCCCAGCACCATTTGGACCTAAAAACCCAATGATTTCCCCTTTGTTAGCGGTGAAACTAATATTGTTTAAGGCCAACTGATTTCCGTAAGATTTTGAGACAGCTTGTACTTCTATAGACATATAACAAAAGTAATTGAATTACTTCTAAAACGAATAAATTTTAAATTTAGTTTTAAAAAACCGATCGTATCAACGATCGTTTTTTTATTTTATCCCTATTCTATCAGTAATTTTCTTGTTGTTTGTTTTGATCCATTATTTATTTTCAATAGATATATTCCTTTTGAAATATTTTTAAATGAAATATTTTTAGAAAATCTAGTAGTCTCATTTTGATAGCTTATTTTTCTCACCAATCTACCAGTTACATCAAATAATTGTAACTCAACTTTTTCATATGAGATGGTATCAAACTGTAAATTAAAGCTTCCATTTGAGGGGTTTGGATATAAATTAAACCCTTCAAATACATAATCATCAATAGAAGCTGTGGCATCTAGCACTTCAACAGTATAATCTTCTACTTCTGCATCTGCAGAATTCTCACAAGAGGTTGGATCTGTGAAATACTTTGTAGAGACTCTCATGATTGTAGAGCCTATAGTAGCTTGTATTGGTATGGTAATTGAAAGTGGGCTTAATGTAGTTATTCCATCTGTTACATCATAAGCTGTCCCTAAAACATATTCCTCACCGTCATCATCAAAATCACAATCTTGATTCCAATCTATCCATACTATGGTGTTAATCGTCCAACTTCCATCTGTATTTACTTGTACTGTTAGGTCCTGTATTTCATCGCCAGTAACACTAGTGCTTATACTTGTATAATCACTATATCCAGATGGTTTTCCAGATGCATTATCTATCGTATTAAAAATAACTCTCGTAGTACTAGTTTCGTATGATGTATTTGCTACTGAAGCACATACAGCACAAGTTTGTGTCGTAAAAGAACTCGGAGTGGAAAAATTTCCATCTCCACAACTGTTTTTAGCTTTTACTCTCCAATAATATGAAGTCGATTGATTTAAAGATATCCCAGAATATGAGTTTGTTGTTACATTTTCACTTACTAAAGTAGAACTAAACCCTGAATCGGTCGAAATTTCTATATCATAAGAGCTTGCATTAGTGATTTCATCCCATAAAAAAGAAGGAGATAAACCTACTCCAGTACTATTATTACTAGGTGATGTTAAATTTAGAGTTTCAAATGTTCCACTTACTATATTTAAAGTTGCCTCGATAGTTCTTGTGATTGAATTGGAAGAGGCAGTTATGTCTATCGGGTATGAATCTACTGTTACTCCATTTAAATTACTCACAGTCATTGTTACTGTTCCATTAGAATTAATTGATGTTGGACTGAAATTAACTGAAGAACCTGCTGGTTCACCAGTTGATGAAAAACTAACCATTTCAGAAAAACCATTTATAAAATCTAACGAAATATCATAGGTTGCGTCAGTGGTACCTGTATTACATAAAGCAACAGTACCTGTTGTATTGGTTGCAATAAAGGTTGGAGTAGATGAGCTGATAGTAAAGTTTGTGGAGTTTACATTATAAAAAATATTATCCGCTGCTTCCACCATTATTCTTGCAGTAGAAGTTATATTATTTGGGATCACAACAGACTCAGTACCATCATTGGATGTATTTGAGACTAAGGTGATTGAAAAAGTAGTTCCACCATCTGTAGATAATAAGATATTTACATTTGTAGAATTAACAGGTGCTACATTTGTGGAACCAACAACCCAGGTAATCGTTTGAGTAGACCCCACGAGCCACTCTGTACTAGTTGAAGGACCCTCTACTGTAAATGGTGTGATATCAACTGTAGTTACCTTTACATCATCTCTTGCACTATTCCCTCCACCTACTGCATTATCTCTTACCACCAATGAGAAATTTAAATCTCTAGCTACTGAGGGTAATACTTCCCATGTGCTACCAATATTTCCTGCTATAATTGTTGCCAATGCAGGCATGTATCTGTCAGGTGATACCGTAGATGATTTTGATCTAAAGCTAGGGCCAGAAGTACTTCCAGAGGAGGGAGGCATTGTTGCTGCCTCATTGTCTGTTTGCTCCCAGTTATAGCTTAATACATCATCAGTATCTATATCTGAAGCAACCCCTCTTAAAACAAAAGGAGTAGATTTTGGAATAGTGTAATCTGTACCTTCAGTTATTTCAGGAGCAGTATTCCCTGTGGAAGTCTCTACACCACAACTGGCAGAAGATTGGATTTTATTCCACATTTCAGTAATATTTACAGAATGAAAGTAATCATCACTGTTACTTTGTACATTCGGAGTGCAAATTCCAGCATAGCCCATAATAGTTGAGGCACTTCCTGGTTCTACAGCTGTTGAACTATTGCTATTGCAAGGGTTATTTTGAGTATGGTTTGCACCAAATTGATGCCCCATTTCATGAGATACATAATCTATATCATAAGGATCTCCTACAGGAGATCCAATACCTGTTACACCTCTTGCTTTTTGACCTGTAACACATACAACCCCGAGACCCGCTAGTCCTGCTCCACCAATACTAAAAACATGACCAATATCATAATTAGCACTTCCAATAGTATTGTCACAAATTGTTTGCACTTGACTAATCATTGTTCCTGCATTACCATCAGTAATTCCATCGGTTGCAGCATCTAAAAATATAACCTGATCATTGTCATCAACAATTTCCATTCTTACCCCTAAATCTCTTTCATATACTCCATTTATTCTTGTCATAGAGGTATTCATCGCCGATAAAACAGCAGCTTTTTTTACAGCATCTGTTGCGGAACTGGACACTCCTTGATCGTTTAAATGAAACTGAGCATATTCACCAGAACAGACTAGAGCCAAACGAAAAGTTCTTAAAATTCCGTCATCTGCATTTCTTTGGAAGCTATTAACCACCTTTTCGGTATCTATTTGCTCAATTACTTCACAACTAAATTCTTGATCTCTTTGAGGTAAACTTGATCTACTGTAGGCTATGTAAGAGTTGTAATTTTTTGTGTAAGGATCTATGTAAAAAGTAGAGCTCCCTGTATAAAAAATAACAGCATGAAAACCATCTGTTCCAAAACTAAATCTTGCCGATGCAGACGGATTATCTATTCCTTGAGCAACATATGATTTAATCATGGGGAAATTTTGAGCTAGTCCTTCTGATAAAGAAGATGCTTCTTTTATTGAAAATTTCTGAATACCATCTTTTGTTGGAAGTTCAATGATTGTTGATGAATTTTTTGTTAGAGACAAGGTCTCATTTTTAAATTCATTAAAATTAATAGTATAAACTTTAAAATTATTGGGAATAGATTTCCTAAACTTAAGGTCTGTTTTATTAAATTTATTTTCTTTGGTATTGGCTTGTATCCATTTGCTAGATTGAGAGTAACTTGTAGTGCTTAAAATACTAAGAAGGATGAAAATTATAGATTTAGTCATAAAAAAACGTTTTTTTTATTATTGTTGAATCGTTTTTTTTCATCGCTTTTTTTTTAAAGATGTAAATATAATGAATATTTATATTTATATTTATCGGATACTTATATGAATAAAAAAATACAATTAAGACACTTAGGTACAGTAGATTATAAATATACTTGGGAGTACCAAACTTCTTTATTAGATGGCATTATAGCTATCAAAAGACACAACAGAAAAGAAAATACGTTGTTACCAACCCCAAATTATTTTCTTTTTGTTGAGCACCCTCACGTCTACACCTTAGGTAAAAGTGGCGATCTCAGTAATCTTTTAATTAATGAGCAGCAATTAAAAGAAAAAGAAGCAACCTATTATAAAATCAATCGTGGTGGAGATATTACCTATCACGGCCCGGGGCAAATTGTTGGTTATCCTATTTTAGATCTTGAGAATTTCTTTACAGATATTCATAAATACTTGCGTTTTTTAGAAGAAATCATCATCAAAACATTAGCTGAGTACGGAATTAAAGGAGAAAGAAGTAAGGGAGAAACCGGTGTTTGGATTGACACAGGTACTCCGTTTGCTAGAAAAATTTGTGCCATGGGGATTAGGAGTAGCCGTTGGGTAACCATGCACGGTTTTGCCTTAAATGTAAGTACCAATCTTGGTTATTTTGATCATATTATACCTTGTGGTATTAAAGGAAAAGCAGTCACCTCGTTAGAAGTTGAACTAGGTACGAAAGTTGAATTAAATGAGGTAAAAGAAAAAATACTTGTTCACTTTAAAGAACTTTTTGACGTTGAAGAATTTGTGTCAGATATCTAACTTTAGCTGAGTTGGCAGTAATTTAAATGTTTTTCTATGATATTTCGTAATTCCAAATTCTTGTATTACTTTTCGATGCTCTTTGGTTGGGTATCCTTTATTTTTTTTCCAATTGTATGCTGGATATTCTAAATGAATTTTCTCCATAAAATCATCTCTGTATGTTTTTGCTAATACAGAAGCAGCGGCAATACTCATGTATTTAGCATCTCCTTTTACAATTGTCTCGTATGGGATGTCTTTATATGGTTTAAACTTATTACCATCAACAATTATATATTCAGGGACAATTGCCATTGCTAAAATAGAACGCTGCATACCCGTTATTGAAGCTTGTAAAACATTTAATTGATCCACTTCTTTGTGGTGAACAAAAGACACTCCAAATGCCAATGCTTCTTTTTCTATGATAGGCCTTAATATGTTTCTTTTAACTTCTGATAGTTGCTTAGAATCATTCAATAATTCGTGATAAAAATCAATCGGTAAGATTACTGCTGCAGCTACTACTGGACCCGAAAGACATCCTCTACCGGCTTCATCTGTACCAGCCTCAAGTTGACACCCACTGTAATTATTTTTTAACATACTGCCAAATTAACATTTTTTCAAGATAATTATTTGAATTGTTTACCATTTAAAAGTTTACTTTTGTTTGCACAAGATTTGTCAATGAAAAGAATCATTTACTTACTTTTTTTAATTTGCCTTTCAACTACACACATGTTTGGGCAAATAGAGAAGCCCTTCAATAAGGAAAAAAAAATGAAGGATAAAGGTCAGTTTATTCTCAATGACAGTATCACTCAAGATAATAGTGGTACAAAAATAATTAATTTAAGTGCTGAAACTAAGTATACAGATTATAAGGTTTTTTCATATTTAAAAGATACTACTTATATAGATACCACGCTAAGTATTAAAAAGCACTACAGGTTTAATTTTTTACGAAAAGATAATTTTGGGCTACTACCCTTTCATAATATTGGTCAGACCTTTAATCGTTTAACCTATAATTTTGACAAAGTAAGTGTTGCTCCAGATATTGGTTTTACAGCCAAACAATTCTCTTTTAACACAACTGAAGATATTAATTATTATGAAGTTCCTACACCAACTTCAGAAATCATGTTTCTTACTACGCTAGAACAAGGTAGATTTTTGGATTCTTTTTTTACATTAAATTTTTCAAGAAGACTTAATGTTTCTATCGCATATACAGGCCTACGTTCTTTGGGTAAATATAGAGCATCACTGGTCAGTCAGGGTAATTTTAGAACAACGTTTCACTACGAAACTAAAAAAGGTCAGTATAGAGTTAGAGGTCATATAGCTACACAAGACATATTGAATGAGGAAAGCGGTGGATTAACACCTGAGTCTTTAACTGCTTTTATTAATAATGATCCTAATTTTTCAGATAGAGCTAGACTAGATGTAAATTTAGTGGATACAGAAAATTTATTAAAGGCTTCTAGACTCTACATAGAACAAGATTATCGATTACTTTCCTCTAAAGACTCTGTTAGTCAAAAAGATTTTACCAACTTAAAAGTTGGCCATGTATTAGAAAGTAAGCATAAATCTTATGAGTTTAGACAAAATTCTTCTTCAACTTTTTTAGGAGCCACTAATTTTTCTGGAAATATTGGTGATGGAGTAGAAAGTTCTTTCTTGAAAAATCAATTTTTTTTAGAATTTAATTCTAAATATATTTTAGGAACTTTTAGAGTAAAGTCTAGCCTAATGAACTACTCATACGGTTACGATAGAATTATAAATCAGACTAGTAATATTACCAAGAGAAAACTAGAAGGAAGCGCTGCTTCATTTGGTGCAGATTGGAAAGCCAAAGTAAAAGAGTTTCAATTAGATGCTACGGGTGAAATTACCCCTGGATCTGCAAGATTAGCAGGCACCAACCTTCGTGGAAACTTATCGTATAAGAAAGATAGTTTGTTTGATATAAAAGCAAGTATTTTATTAAATTCTAGGTCTCCAAATTTTAATTTCTTACTACATCAAAGTAGCTATGATGCATATAATTGGGAAAATGACTTTGAAAATATAAGAACTCAAAACCTAGGATTTCAGGTAGATTCTAAATGGTTAGATGCAGCAGTAAATTTAACTAATATAGAAAATTACATCTATTTTGGAGAGGATAACAAACCCCAACAATACTCAGAAAATATCACCTATTTAAAGGTGAAGGCTTCTCGAGAATTTAAATATAAGAGGTTTGCTTTAGACAATACAATCATGTATCAGAATGTTAGTGGAGGTTCCGCTGTTTTTAGAGTACCAGAGCTGATCACAAGAAATACCTTGTATTATGATGATTATTGGTTTAAGGGAAAACCCATGCAAGTACAAATTGGAGCCACTTTTAACTATTTTACTAAATATAAGGCCAACGCCTACAATCCATTATTAGCAGAGTTTACCCTTCAAAACTCTGAAGAAATTGGATTTCCTACTGTTGACTTATTTTTTAATGCCCAAATAAGAAGAACTAGAATTTATTTTAGAATAGACAACGCACTATCTGACTTTGGAGATAGAAACTATTTTTCTGCTCCTAATTATCCGTACAGAGATTTTACAATTAGGTTTGGTTTGGTTTGGAATTGGTTTATTTAACCACTATTTATTTGGTAGCTAATTGTTTTATTTTAATTCTAAAAGCAGCAAATAGTAAGGTCATAAATGGAGACAACCAGTTAAAGATTGCATAGATAAAATACTCTCCAACACTTACTCCTAAAACACCTGAATGATAGGCTCCACAGGTATTCCAAGGAATTAATGCCGAAGTAACAGTTCCGGAATCTTCTAAAGTTCTACTCAAGTTTTCAGGAGCCAAGCCTTTTTCTTTAAAAGCTTTTGAATACATTTTTCCAGGAACAACTATTGCTAAATATTGATCTGATGCTGTGAAATTTAATCCAATACACGTAAATACCGTACTGGCAAATAAACCAAAAATAGAATCAAAAAGCTGTAACATAAAGCTACTAATCTTAGCCAAAGCACCAATAGCATCCATAATTCCCCCAAAAACCATTGCACATAAAATAAGCCAAATAGTTCCCATCATTTTCGCCATACCGCCGGAAGTAAATAAATCGGCTAAAATTTTATTTTCTGATGCAATAGCAGTATCCACAGTTATTGCGGTCATTAGTCCTTTATACGCTGAATTAAAATTTAACTCCGTTGCACCTGCAATATTCATGATAATTTGTGGTTGAAAAAATAAAGCAAAAATTGCTGCTAAAAGAGTTCCCGCGAGTAAGGCTATTAAAGGTGGTGTTTTTATTATTATTAGAACAATTACTAGTACTGGAACTAAAAACAACCAAGGACTTATGTTAAAAGCCTTATCAATATCTCCTAGCATAACTGAAGTATCTGTATCACCACTAACACTGAGTGTTAATCCTATAATTACAAAAATAATCAGTGTAATAATAAACGTAGGAACTGTAGTGTATGCCATATATTTTATGTGCGTAAATAAATCTGTTCCTGCCATGGCTGGCGCTAAGTTTGTTGTATCTGACATTGGCGACATTTTATCTCCAAAATAAGCTCCAGACAATACTGCTCCTGCTGTCATACCAAGAGAAATATCTAAAGCTCCTGCAATTCCTATTAATGCGATTCCTACTGTTGCTGAAGTCGTCCAAGAACTTCCTGTAGCAATAGAAATAACTGCACAAATAATTAAACATGCCGGTAAGAATATTGTGGGATTTAAAATCTGTAATCCGTAATAAATCATTGTTGGTATAATTCCACTTACCATCCATGTTCCTGCCAAAGCTCCTACCATCAATAAAATAAATATAGCGTTAGATGTTGACTTTATACTCTCAGCAACCTCATCCATCATTCTTGAAAAAGAAACCTTATTTCTAAACCCTACAATTGCAGCAACGGCTCCTCCCAACAATAATATAAATTGATTTGTTCCACTCAAAGAATCATCACCAAAAATAAAAACATTGTAGGCTAACATCCCTACTAAAATGATAATAGGAATAATTGCTTCTAAAATAGAAAGCTCACTATTCTCCATTATTTTTTCGTCTTGTATTTGCATCTCTGAAAGGTTTTTTTTGTCTTGCATTATCTCAATTTTTGTTTTGTAATGTTACGATTTTAGAAGAAGCTACGCAAATGAAATGAGTTGGTTACATTTGCACTTATGGATTCAATTACTCAAATCGTTTTAGGTGCTGCTTGTGGTGAAATTGCTTTGGGAAAAAAAATAGGTAATAAAGCAATTCTCTTTGGCGCAATTGGAGGAACAATTCCAGATTTAGATGTTATTATTGGAAGCTTTTATTATGCTAACGAGATAGATAGCTTGGCTTTTCACAGAGGTTTTATGCATTCTATTATTTTTGCAATTTTTGGAGCTTTGGTCTTTGGTTTTATTAGTTCAGAGGCTTATAATTACGGGGAGATTCGAAAGGGTACTACGAATTTAAAAGATTGGATTTGGTTGTTTTTTTTATCAATTTTCACACATCCTATCTTAGATAGTTTCACCCCCTATGGAACCCAATTATTTTTACCCTTTTCAGATTATAGAGTTGCTTTTAATAACATTTCTGTGGTGGATCCATTGTATACACTTCCATTTCTTTTATGCATCATCGTAGCTATGTTTTTTAATAGACAAAATCCAAAACGTAGACAATTTATAAAGGCTGGAATTTACATTAGTTCTGTGTATATGATCTTTACCATTGGAAATAAAATTTATGTAGATAGTGTTTTTGAGAAGTCCTTTAAAAAAGCGAATATTAACTACAACAGGTTTAGCGCACAACCCACCATTTTAAATAATGCATTGTGGTATGCAGTGGCAGAAACTGACACTAATTATCATGTGACTTTTTATTCTATTTTTGATAAAAAAAATGCTACACCTTCCTTTATTATCATTCCTAAAAACCATACTTTTCTAGATGTAAACCACCCTGATTTAAAAACATTGCGATGGTTTAGTAAAGATTTTTATGCCCTAGCTTTTTCTAAAACAAATGATCAAATTATCTACAAAGATTTACGCTACCCACTGTTAGATCAAAATGATCCAGCATCTTCTTTATTTAGTTTTGGGTTGGTAAAAGAAGGGAATCGATGGAATACTGAAAACCTGTCAGGAGAACGTTTTAAAGAAAGCAATATGCAAGACTTTGCTAAAGAACTATTCAACAGAGCTTTTCGAGATTTTTAGTATATCTATGCTTTTTCTAAAGCTAATACACCCACTTCTTGCATACATTCTTTCATAATTTGATATGTTCTATCTATGTTATTATCCAATCCAATTGAAAAACGAATCAATCCATCAGACAAACCCATTTCTGCTTGTTCTTCTTCCGGAATTTCTGAAGAAGTAGAGGAACCTGGAGCAGAAAATAATGTTTTATAAAAACCTAAACTAACGGCTAAATAACCTACATTTTTATGCTGCATAGCCTCCATAAGTAAATTGGCTTTTTCTAAAGAACCAGCGTCTATGGTTAACATTCCTCCATACCCGTATTCTGGGTTCATCATGGAGGTGAATAATGTATGTGATGGATGCGACTGCAAACCGGGGTACACCGTTTTTATTCCGTCAGCCTCAAATTTATTTGCTAAATAAGCAGCATTAAAACTATGCTGCTTCATACGAATATGCAAGGTTCTTAAATTCTTTAATACCGAAGCAGCACGAAGGCTATCCATCGTAGATCCTAACAACATACTAGCTCCATCGATCACACTTCTTAGTTGATCTATAAATTCTTGTGTACCACAAACTACTCCTCCAACAGCATCAGAAGAACCATTGATAAACTTGGTTAAACTATGCACTACGATATCTGCACCTAGGGTTACAGGAGAAATAGACATTGGAGAAAATGTATTGTCTACCACTAATTTTAAATGGTACTTTTTAGCCAGTGCTGCTAAGCCTTTAATATCAGCAACTTCTAGCAGTGGATTGCTTACAGATTCACAATACAATACCTTGGTGTTTTTTGTAATTGCTGCTTCTACAATTTCTAATTTTGTAATATCTACAAAAGTGGTTTGAATGTGTAATCTAGGTGTGAAATTCTTTAAAAATGCATAAGTTCCACCGTAAATTGTTCTACTAGAGACTATATGATCTCCTGCACCACATAATTGCAATAAGACTGGAGTAATAGCTCCCATTCCAGACGCAGAGACATTCGCAGTTTCTGTTCCTTCCATCGCAGCCAGAGCATCACCTAAACACATATTACTTGGAGTAGTATGACGCGAATACAAATGACAGCCATCTGTATTTCCTTCGAAAGTATCAGCCATTGTTTTTGCCGATAAAAAGGTATAGGTAGAAGAATCTGAAATGGATGGGTTTACGCCTCCGAATTCACCGAAGTTTTGAAGGTCTTGAATATTGTCTGCTGGATTGAATTTCATGATATATGTATTTTAAACAAATTTAATCATAAATAGAAAAATTAACAATAAAACTGAGTGATATTAGTTAATTTTTCATCAAAATATCAATAAATTAAATTTTAAATCTTTATTCTAATGTTTAACAAGAAATTTTAGATTATTTTTCGGTTAAAATACAGGTAACTAAGTTTTAAAAGTAATAAAACATTGATATGAAATTAGATACGACCGATAAAAAATTAATTACACTGCTTCAAAACGACAGTAAACAAACAAGTAAACAGCTTTCTTTACAGTTAAATTTATCTGTAACAGCTGTGTATGAACGAATAAAAAAACTAGAAAAAGAAGGGGTAATCAGAAAATATGTAGCGCTCATAGACAAAGAGAAAATTAACAAGTCGTTTCTTATTTTCTGTCATGTAAAACTATCTCAGCACTCAAAAGAATTCTTATCCAATTTCGAGAAAGAAATTTTAAAATTAGATGAAGTTTCAGAATGTTTTCATGTGAGTGGAGATTATGATTATATTCTAAAAATTCATGTTACAGACATGAAAGAATATCGCGAGTTTATGGTCACAAAATTAACCACCATTAAACATATTGGTAGTACACATTCTACCTTTTCAATAAATGAAGTTAAAAATTCAAATAAGATTGTGTTGTAAATAAAAAATAATACCATAAAAAAAAGCCCATGGAATGAACCATTGGGCTTTGTAATTTTTAAACGTTATTGCTTGACTTATTTATTTTGTTTTTACTACAAAAGACATTTCAATTATGTCATCAATAAATTTGTCTTTGAGGTTCTCAAACCATTTTTTAGAACCATATTTTACATTAAAATCTGCTCTGTCTATATTAAAAACATCACTCGTAAAAGTAGTAACCCCGTCTTCAGTAGAAATATTTGCAGGAATAGAAATACTTTTTGTTACATCTTTTATTGTTAAGTTTCCTGTTACAGCAAGGTTTCCTTCAACTTCTAAAACCGAAGTGATTGTAAATGTAGCGGTAGGATATACTGCTATATCAAAAAAGTCTGGTGCTTTTAAATGACCTTCAATTTTACCAGCTCCTTCGCTTCCAGCCATGTCTAAGTTTTTAATGGTGCTCATGTCTATCACAAACTCCCCTTCTTTTAAAACTCCGTTTTCAACAACCAACGCACCACTCTTTAGGGCAACTGTTCCATCATGAGCACCAGTAGGCTTTGTTCCTTTCCAAGTCATCAATGAGGTTGTTAAATCTACATTATTAACCATGGCAGTTTTTTCAACTTTTACCTCTTCTTTTACTAGTAATTTTACTTTCTTTTCTCCGTTACACGAAACTAATATAGTAGCTATAACTACCATTGTGATAAATACTTTTTTCATTTTTATTATTTATTAATTATAAATTATTTTCTATGACGAATGTATGACAATTTTATATTCCATGGAAAACATATTTTGTTAAATTTTATTTTTTGAGTCTATAATAATTGTCACAGGCCCATTGTTCAGAATTTCTAGCTTCATATCTGCTCCGAATTGCCCTTTTTGAATTTTTTTTCCAAGTTCTTGCTCAAACTGAGCTACAAATTTTTCATAAAGTGGAATGGCAATAATGGATTTTGCTGCTTTTAGATAACTTGGTCTGTTTCCTTTTTTAGTGGATGCATACAGGGTAAACTGACTAACAACAATTGCCTCCCCTTTTTCTTCTAGTAAAGAGTTATTCATTACACCTGTTAGATCATCAAAGATTCTGAGATTTGCAATCTTTTTTGACAGCCAATTAATATCTTCTTCTGTATCTAATGTTTCTATACCAAGTAAAATTAACATCCCTTTTTCTATGGAGGCTACTATTTTTCCGTTAATAGTTACACTGGCTTTGGTAACTCTTTGAATTACTGCTTTCATTGCTGGGCTTATTACTTTTACTGATCTCTAAAAAAAATTAAGCAAACAAGCTTATTCCCAAATATCAGTTCTATAATTCTCTTCTTCTCCTTCTAGTATTTGCAGGTAACTTTTATAACGTGACCAAGAAACTGTTTCTGCTTCTAAAGCATCTTTAACAGCACATTTAGGTTCGTTTAAGTGAATACAATTATGAAACTTACAGCCACTTTTTAAAGCGAAAAACTCAGTAAAATAATCTCCTAATTCTTCTTTTTCAATATCTACCACACCAAATCCTTTGATTCCTGGTGTATCAATAATTTTTGCCTCAAAACTCAAGTCAAACATTTCAGCGAAAGTAGTAGTGTGCTGCCCTTGTTGGTGTTGATCTGATATTTGCTTCGTTTTTAAATTTAACCCGGGCTCAATGGCGTTTAACAAGGTGGTTTTTCCGACCCCGGAATGACCAGAAAACATGCTGGTCTTTGCTTTCATTAAATCTTTTATGGTCTCTAAATTTGTATTTTCTTTTGCAGAAATTTCTACACAAGTATAGCCAATAGCTTCATAAATATCTTTTAGATATAAGATCTCAGCTCTTTCTTCAATCTCATAGCTGTCTATTTTATTAAATACTAAAATTGCTTTTATAGAATACGCTTTTGCAGTCACTAAAAATCGATCTATAAATGTTGCATGTGTTGGAGGGTTATTAATGGTAATCAGTAAAAAAGCAAGATCTATATTAGAGGCAATTATTTGTGTTTGCTTTGATAAATTAACTGATTTACGGACTATGAAATTTTTTCTTTCGTGAATTAATTTAATGACACCTATTTCCTCATCTCCTTTTGTTTCTAAATCAAAATCTACAGAATCACCAACAGCAATGGGGTTGGTGCTTTTAATATCTTTTAATCTAAACTTCCCTTTTATTCTACATTGATAGAAAGACCCCTCTTCAGATTTTACAAAATACCAGCTACCTGTTGATTTATAAACTATTCCAGTCATAGTACAAAGTAAATCAATTCTCCTTTAAAACATGTACATTTAAATTTAATTTTTACACCAGTAAGAACATCCATAAAATCTATATAACCGCCTTATTTTTATCCTAACTCTACAAGACGAAAGCCTCAGGTTTTGTGTACAAAAATAATGACCACTATTGATGCTATCTGAAAAAAGAAATGAAAAGATCTAGACAATAAAGTTGTAATTAAAAAAAGCGACTTTTCAGCCGCTTTTATATTTTTATCCATTCATCACTTTTTCCTGATGATTTATAGATTCTTGATGTATGGCTTTAAATACCCTCAAGATAAATTCTTCACTTAGCTTATTCTCCTCTCCTTCTAGAATCATTTTTCCTAAAATCTCGTTCCATCTCTTAGACTGTAAGACGGCTACATTCTTATCTTTCTTAAGTTCTCCTATGCTGTCTGCAATTTTCATACGTTTACCCAGAATATCAATTAACTGATGATCTATAACGTCTATCTGAGTTCGCAAGGTATTTAATGCATTTCTGTAATCTACCTCTGTATCTGTCTCTTTTCTAATCTTTAGATCCTCCATCAACTGAATTAAGGTATCTGGCGTTACTTGTTGAGCAGCATCACTCCAAGCATTGTCTGGATCTACATGCGTTTCTATCATTAAACCATTAAAATTTAAATCTAATGCTGTTTGAGACACTTCAAAAATCATGTCTCTTTTTCCCGTAATGTGAGAGGGATCGCAGATTAATGGTAAATCTGGAAAACGATTTTGCAGTTCTATCGCAATTTGCCATTCTGGATTGTTACGATATCTTGTTTTTTCATAGGTAGAAAACCCTCTGTGAATGACTCCTAGGTTTTTGATATTAGCAGTATACAGCCTCTCTATTCCTCCTAGCCATAGTGCTAAATCTGGATTTACTGGGTTTTTAACCAATACTATTTTGTCTGTTCCTTCTAAGGCATCTGCTATTTCTTGCACTATAAATGGACTTACAGTAGACCGTGCTCCAATCCACAATAAATCTATATCGTGTTCTAAAGCTAGCTTCACATGGGTAGAATTGGCTACCTCAGTAGCAGTCTTCATTCCTGTTTCAGCTTTCACTTTTTGAAGCCATTTTAGGCCTAGTGCTCCTACTCCTTCAAAATTTCCGGGACGTGTTCTAGGCTTCCAAATTCCTGCCCGAAAATAGTTTACATCAGAATCTTTTAATTCGTGCGCGATCTTCAATACCTGATCTTCTGTTTCTGCACTACAAGGCCCTGCTACTACGAGTGGGTGATCTAAATTTAAATCATCCAACCATGTTCTTAATTCTTTTGTATTCTTCATCTTTACTTATTAATTATACTATTTCTATTGAATTATTTACTGTTTTGTGCTGCTAATGGTTCTTAAAAACCACAAATTATTAGTCATTTATTTTATTCCTTTTAAAATGCTTGCAATATGATTTGTTTGTTGCATTTCTTCAAAAACTTTATCAAATTTATGTTCTTCCATCAATGTTTTAAACTGCTGTAAGTTTCCTATATACTCTTCTAAAGTTTCAATAATATTGTCTTTGTTTTGCTCAAAAATAGGCGTCCACATTGCGGGCGAACTTTTTGCCAGACGAACAGTAGATTCAAACCCACTTCCTGCCATATCAAAAATATCTCGTTCATTTTTTTCTTTGTCTATAACCGTTTTCCCTAGCATAAAAGAACTAATATGAGAAAGGTGAGATACGTAGGCTATATGTTTATCATGAGACACAGCATCCATATATCGAATTCTCATTCCAATTTTTGAAAAAATCTCTAGTGCTTTTTCTTGTAATTTAAACGCTGTTTTTTCTACTTCACAGATAATATTGGTTTTATCTTTATACAATCCTTGTAATGCTGCTTTAGGGCCAGAAAACTCTGTTCCTGCAATGGGGTGTGCTGCTAAAAAAT
>MDTF01018306.1_pt1 | contig 25869 bp, 15 predicted proteins | sample 811191 | NCBI WGS metagenome assembly MDTF01 (sample SAMN05326649, study PRJNA326480) | marine metagenome | isolation source: seawater | place: Southern Ocean | collected 2011
ATTATTTCAACAAAATATAACATAATACAAAATAATAATTCTTTTTTAAACACTTATTCGATTATTCATTTTAAAGTTTTGATAGATAAATGTATAAAAGATATTAATGATAAAATTTTTAACCACCCACCCATTAAATTTTTTGGAAAAAATGTAAATCCTAAAAGAAATGTAGGATTTTTTTCAAATTTTTCGATTGGTTATAATTATTCAAATCAATTGTTAAAATCGAAAAAATTAACAACCAATCTAGAATATTTATTAAATTTAATAAATTATATATTTTATACTAACTTTAATGGCATATTAGTTAATGAATATATAAATGGTGATAATTATATTTGTAAACATAGCGATAATGAAAAAAATTTAGATAAAGAAGGTGTTATAGCATTATCTATTGGTGCTATTCGTAAATTTAGAATTAGAAATAAAGAAAATAATAAAATAATATGTGATATTCCAACAATACCATATGAAATTATTCAAATGGGTGGTGATTTTCAAAAAATATTTACACACGAAATACCAATTCAAAAAAAAATTAAAAATAGTAGAATATCATTCACTTTCCGAAAACATAATATATAATATCAATTGAATTTAATATTCAAAATAATTAAATAATATAATGTTACATCAAAAAGACAATACTATAATTATTATAAATGATAGAAAATTATTAATATATGAAATTTTTTTAATTTATTTTATATGAACAAGTGTTCTGTTTTAATATATTTTTTATCAATATTTGGTATTATTTGTATTGTTTTATTTATATTTTTTATATCATTTTCGCGAATATATTTTAATTTATTTTTATTTATATTAAATAAATCTATATCAGAACTTGTAATTATATAAGTTAATATATAAGACGGGTAATATATTATATTTAAATAATCAAGTGAATTTATTTTTTGTTCTATTACTTTATTATAATCATAATAATGCGAATTTTCTATTAATTCTGATAAATCATCAAAAGTATTATTTAAATAATTTGAATATCTAAAATCAATACAATTTTTTTTTAATTTATCACTAATTAATATTGAATTATCTTTATTTTTAAATTTATCAGAACATTTATATGTTTCATTATCAAAATAATATCCACAACAATCAATATAAGATATAATATGAAAACCATTAAATAATTTATTAATATAAATTAATACATTTGTTTTACTATTATAATCAATATTATTATACATTATATTTGAATTATTAAATAAAATACGATTTAATAATATAAATAATTTAATTAATGACATATTAATAATATATATCTTATGCTTAATCATTTTTTTATAATAGAAATAAATTAATTATAAAAAAATTGATAAATATAACTATTTTGTTATATAATTATAAATGAAACATATAATTTCTCCAAATTTAAAAGAGTGCATCAATTGGGCATTAACAAAACCCAATAAACTTATAAAAAAATATCAAAATACAATTAAAAAACAAATAGAAATTAAAAAAGAAAATGAAAGAATATGGGGTAATAATATTATTGGACAAACAAATAATGGACAATGGACTACATTATTAGGAGAAAATCTTGTATATCAAATACTTAAAATAAATGGTGAAAATCCAAAAAAAGTACAAAGGCGTGGTGGATTTGAACCTGACTGGGAAACAGATAATTTTATATACGAAGTAAAAACTTCAAATTGGTGGGTATCTGGAACAGCTGGTGAAAAAGTACTTGGTACATGGATTAAATATCAAAATATTCGAGAATTATATGGTAAACCATTACTTATAGTATGTGTAGCAAATCAAGAATATGAATTAGAATATGGTAAAGTAAAATATTTTGGAGAAAATATAACAGAAAAAACTAAACAAATTTTGTCATTGGCTAAATCTTGTGGAATTACTTATATTAGATTTAGTGATTTAGTATCAAATATTAATTATAAATAATAACTTCTATTGTAGTTGCTCCTGGATTTTTAGAATTTATAGAACGTTTAGCTATAATATCTTCACATTTATATTCTTTAAAATTTTCTGTTACTAAATCTACTTTTGCATTACTCATTATAAATTTAATTTTATCTAATTTTTTTATTTCATTAAAAAGTATCTTATGAGTTTCTAAATTAAAACCATCTGCCACATAACTAACAAATGATTTATTATTTTCAGGAGCATATGGTGGATCTAAATATATAAAGTCGCCATATTTCGGATTTTTTATAGATAATTTAAAATCACTATGAATAAAATTTACATTTTTAATTAATTCACTAATATAATTTAAGTCTTGTTCTGAAATAATAGTTGGTGTTTTTTTATAATGCCCAAATGGTACATTATATCCATTGGGACCTTCTCTATATATACCTCTAAAACATAGTTTATTAATTATTAAAAATAAAGCGGAATATTCAATATTATTTTTATCAATATTATTAAATTTATTTCTCATCCAATAATAATAACTTTCTTTAGAAGTTTTAGCTTCTATAATAGATTTTGGTTTTCTATTAATAATAATACCATCAATACTATCATATTCTTGAATATAAGATTCTATATATTTATATAAGTCATATTTATTTTTCTGTATATTTTTATATAAATTAATGAGACCTAAATTAATATCATATGCGTAAATTTGATTTTTAATAATAATTTCATTATTTTTTTGCATAGATAAAATAGCAAATAAAATACTACCACCACCAAGGAATAATTCATGATAATTATTAATTTCGTTTGGTATTTTTGAAATAATATTATCAATAATTTGTGTTTTTCCACCAACCCATTTTAAGAAAGGTTTTTGTAATTTATATTTAGACATTTTTAAATTATATTTATTTATATACAATCATTTTTTATACTAAATTATATTATAATTTTAATAATTGGTAGTATAGTAATACTATATTTAGTAAATAAATTGAAATATAATAATAAAAAAAGATATAAAATAGTACATTTCTTAATTTTTATAAAATAATATAAAAGGTTTTCAAAATTTAAAATTTTTTAAAGAAATGTACTATTTTAAAGTAATTCATTTGTTAATTCATCTCTCTCTATTATACTCATTTTTGAAATACATCTATTAATCCAATAAAATCCACCTTGATATCTAATTGATAAATTATTATTATTTTGTACAAAGCTTTCTAATTCTATAAATTTCTTTGTTTTATATTCTGGAGATTGTGTTTTATAATATATATCAAGAATATAAAATAATATTAACCATTCATCATGTCCTGAAACAAATTTATTTAATTTTAAATTATCATTTATATAATTAATTGTATAATTATAACTTTTAATATCATTTAATAAATTTGTTGGTTGTGATATAATGATTTGTTTATAAATTTTTTCAAGAATACAATCAGGAAGTTGTTCCCAAATCATATTAAATATGATACAATATATAAATAATATAAAAATCAGTTTTTTAGAATTAATTCTAAAAAAGAAAACAAATTATTATATTTATAAAACTTTTTTTGTAAAATAGTAAATATTTCAGTATATTTTATGTTTTTACGTTTAATACAATGATTTATTTGAAAATATATTATATACTTATATATATATGAGTTGTTATAAATTAGAAAAATTTAAGTATAATAATAGTATATTTAGTAAATCAATTGATGCTACTTATATAATTCATTTGGAAGGTAATAATAATAGATATAATAATATAGTTAATCAATTAAAAAAATTTAAACCTACAAATATAGTTTATATATTATACAACAAAGGATGGAATAATTGTGTAAAAGATAAATATATAACAAATACATCCAAAGATTTAATAGATTGTAATATAAATATATTTCAACATGCAAATAAAAATAATTATAATAATATTTTAATTTTAGAAGATGATTTTATATTTGATTCTAAAATAAATCAAACTAATAATATAAATAATATTAATAAATTTTTATTAAAAAAGATAAACAAATCATTTACCTTTTATTTAGGCACAATACCTTTTTTATTTATACCATATAATTTTAATATATACAAAGGTCTAATAAATATATATACACATTCTGTTGTTTTTTCAAAAAAATATAGAAATGAAGTTTTAAAATATAATTATAAAGATATTAATTGTTGGGATTTATTTCAAAATTATTATAATAAGAACAAATATTATTATAATATACCACTTTGTTATCAATTAGTTGAGAAAACTGATAATTCTAATAATTGGAATATGCCAAAAAAAATAAAATCATTTTATTTAAATTTCGCATATTTATTTGATGCGCATAATAATCCAAGTAAATTTTTTTATATATTTTATATAATATCATATTTAATCATATTCATAATAACAATAATATGTGTAATAATAATATATAAAATTAAAAAAATGATAATAATATAAATTAATTTAAGTTATAACTATAATGGATACTAATTATAAAAATAATATAAATGATATGTCGAAAGAAATGATATGTCCATGTGGTGGGGGTCAATCGTGTATTGTAGATAGACGTTTTGTTGGTGATTGGACTCATGAAGATGAAATAATGATTGACGCAAATTTACCAGTTAGAAAAAATTGTTTTAGTAAATTTAGTAAAAAACAACAATTAGCATTTGATAATAAATTAAAGAATTTAAATATTATAAATTAGTGACAGCTTATTATATTTAATATATGTTTTATTTTTTTTATATATAAAAAAATGATATAATAAATATTATTATAACTAATATTGATATGAATAAAATAAATTCTTTACACAATAAAACAACGGAGACAAATATAAATGATATGCCATATAATAATAAAAATATATTATTAGAAAATAAAGATTTAGATAATATATTGTATGATAATGGTATAAATATAGACGACTATAAAATAAATAATATAAATTTATTTCGTACAGCATTTGTACATCAATCATATTGTACAATGAAAAATCATGATTTTGCAAATAGTAATATAAAATGTCCTGATGATTGTTTACCTTTACAAGATATGTCATATGAAAGATTAGAATTTTTAGGAGATTCAATATTAGATATGATAGTATCGGCATATATATTTGAAAGATTTCCAGATCAAAATGAAGGATTTCTTTCAAAAATGAGAACAAAGATAGTAAATGGAAAAATGTTAGGGTTTTTATCAAATCAGATAGGATTATCAAGATATGCAATAATATCAAAACAAGTTGACGAATCAAATGGAAGAAATAATTATAAAATAATGGAAGATATATTCGAGGCATTTATAGCGGCATTATTTTTAGATTCGTATAATAATTATAATATAGTACAAAATTGGATTATATATATAATTGAAAATTATATAGATTTTAGTGATTTAATTGCAACTAAAACAAATTATAAGGATATGTTAATATCATATATGCAACATCATTTACAAGACGCACCTAAATTTTTAGAAACGAATGTAATTACGAAAGATAATGTAAAAATTTTCAAATATTGTATAAAAGATAAAAATAATGCTGTAATATCTACAGCAAATGGTATGACAAAAAAAGAAGCTGAAAATAATGTAGCATTAGAGGCACTTAAACATTATGATGTAAAAATATATTCTATTTAATAACATTAATATTAAATAATATTAATGTTATTAAATAGAATATACATAAGGAATTAATATAAAACTAAAATAACATGTTATTTACTGATTATGCTCCATCGGTAATAGAAATTAATTCTCTGGGTATTGGATTATCTCAAAATACAAATATAGATACTTTAGATTTGCGTTCTGATGAATATCTGGTAATAGGTGAAAGAGAAAATACAAGTAATAGTACAAATGATATTATCTATAATATGATTGTAAATAGACAAGGCGTTGGTGTAAATACATCAAGAAGACATTTAGATAGTAAATTATCACCTGAAAATCAAATAAAAGGATTTTATGTAAATGATAGTTTAATATGTGATGGTACGATAACAACAAGTAATTTAAATCTACTTGGTGTTACAATATCCGGAGATATAAATTCAGATACTGTAAAAGAAATATTTAATTCAGTAAATACAATATCTCCTCAATTTTTTTCAGGTTATAATGCTTTGACAAGAAATATGCTTGCAAATAATATTTATACAGATTCATATGTTACAATAGGTGGACAAGTTGAAACATATTATAATAAAAATCCATTAAATATCGTATCAATACCTGATAAAACTGTTGAAAATATACATTTTTCTATGAAAAATACATTTCAAAGTGATGAATTGGAAAATTCAAGTTTTAGAATGGGTATTATGGGTAGGATTGCAGAATCACCAGCTATAATAACTACAACTACCAATATGCCACTGGAATTTCATATTAGCAAATCAAGTGATAATATGAATATATTATATGATGAATATAATAATTTACCAAATTATATTCATATAAATTCTAATAATTTACCATCAATGGTAATAGATAAACGCGGAAATGTAGTAATTGGTGGTACAGAAACAGATTATTTAGAATTTAATGAAAAATATATGTTAAATTCAAATACAATTGAAAATATAAAAGTTGCAGAATATTCTAAATTGAAAATTGATGGTAGTGCTTTTATAAAAAATATAATTACACACGATTATGTTACTAATTGTAATATGAATATTGATGATATTTATATTAGAAAATTAGGACAAACATTTAAAACCAATCAAATAATACCTGGTGAATTTGATACTGGTATATTTACATTTAATTCTAATTTATATATAAATGATGATAATGGTAATAATGTTTTTTTTACAGATGTGGATTCAAAAACACTATATGTTAATGATACTATAAAAGTAGATAATATAATAGTAGATGAAAATTTATCAACAACAAATTTATTAATAAACGAAGGTGGTATTGCAACATTTAATGCAAATGCTATATTTAATACAGATATATCATTTAATAAAAATATAAATGTAAGTAATTCAATATTTATAAATGATGGTGAATTATATTATAATGATGTTAGATTAAGTGCAATAAATGTAAATCAAATATCGACAGAAATATCTATGAATAAAATATATGAATATGTGACAACAGAATCAAGTCTTGTGAATTATTATAAATTAAATAATTATATTGAATATAATAATGATATTATAAATTATGCAAGTGATAGATATGGAATAATTTCTATAGATTCTTTAAATTTTAGTCCAGCTATTAAATTATTTGTTGGAGATACAATTAAAATTGAAAATAAAATAGTTGATAATATATTAATTATTAAATATAATCAAGATATTTTAGCAGAACAAGATAGTACTACAAATATAATAGAATATAAATTTATAAATAGTGGTATATATAATTATAAAAATAATGACGAAACATATACTGGTGGTTATATAATTATTGAAAAAAATACACAAGTTAATTTAGGAAATATTGATTATGATTCCTGTAATGTTTTACTTTATTATTCTTTTGGTGATATATTAAATATTAGTGGTTCAAATTTAGCTGTACCAGGTCGTTTAGGTATAGGTATAGGAGAAACAGATAGTTATCTAAATCAATTAACTATACAAAAACAAAATGATAATTTTGAAATGTGTATTAAAGATAAAAATAACGATGATGCAATAGATATAAATACTTATTTAGGACATTTTAAAAATATAAGCGAAAATGATAATAGTTTTGTTATATATACAGATGATTTAAATGATAAACAACATAATATATATTTTTATCCAGGAAAAACTGAACAAGAATTAAATCAATTGCCTCCAACATTATCTATAAATCAAACAGATAAGGTTGGAATAAATATTAAAAATCCATTAAAAACTTTACATGTAAATGGTGAAATATTATGTGATGAATTATATATTAAAAGTGAAGAGTATAATTTTAAAGTAGATCTATTTTTAGAAAAACATAATAAAAATATTTATTATTTAAATAATGATGAAAATAATAAAAATAAATATTGTATTAATATTGATGAAAATATTGATACAAATAATTTTAAAAGTTTAAATATTAATGGTGGTATTAATACAATTGGTTCCCAAGGTTATTATGAAAATAATGAACGTGTTTCAACATGTAAAATTTTAAATTCTGATAACATAAAAGATATTAATAATGCATATATAAATGATAATATAATAATCGGATGGAGAGAAAATAGTGATAATAATTATAGTAAACCATTAAATATAAGAAATTTGTCTCAAGATAATTATAATGATTCTATTATTAGATTATATAGAGGTTTTAAAAAAGGAGGTAATTTAAATAGTGCCATATATACAGGTATAGATTTTTGTAATTATAATACAATTTTAAATAATAATAGAGAACATTTTAAATGGTATATGTATAGAAATCATGATTTAGAAACAGCTGATAATTTTTCAGGTATTTTACAATTTGGTTATACTAATGGTTCCGAACATCCTACACATTCAGGATTAGATATATTATTCGACCAATATAATAATGATTATTATATTGATATTAATAGACCAGCAAATTATAAACCAAAAATTAATAAAGGATTTTTTACTAATAAAAAAACTGTTACGATTTATGGAGATTTGGAAGTTACAGGTTCTATATTTAATGATAATATTATGGTATCTAATTCTATATCATCAAAATCATCGGATATTTCAAATAATATTATTAATAATTATTCTGGATTTAATGATGATATTTTTATAACAGGAAATAATATATCATTATTACATAATTCAATAACAGGTATTGGTAATATATCTTCTAATTTTGTTAACTATATTAATAATCATATAGTAACAAATTCTACACCTAATGTTATAATTTATTCAGATAAACATAATCCAATTACAAGTTTTAATGCACCATATAATAATGATTCTGCTACCATTGAATTAGGATTAGTGGATTTTAATGAACCTTATAATATTAATAAAAATAATGTTAAGTTTAAATTATCCAAATATGATAATAATTCAAATCAATCATTATTTGAATTTAAAAATAATAACGAACATACATTTACATCATTTTACGATACTCCAAATTCAATTTATGTTAATATGGGGAAAAATCAAAATAATTACAATGATAATTATAATAGTAATATTACATTACATATAAATAATAATTCCGATTATTTATTACAATTAACGAATGAAGAAAAAGAACCAAGAATTAATCTACATCGCAAAGCTGGTAATACAAATCAATTTTGGACAATTGAAGGACCTGATAATTTAGAAAATCTTAATTTTAAATTTTCAGAAAATAATAATAATGATAATTTACCATCTAATTCTTGTAATGTAATTGTTATTACAAAAGAAAAATTATTTGGTATTAATGAAAATAATCCAGAAACAACAATTCATGCTAAAAGTGAAAATAACACATCTCTTAAATTAGTTCATAAATATACAGATGATGGCATTACATTTAATAATCCCAATTCTTATGTATCTATTATTAATAGTAATTTACATCTTGATAATAATTATATATATGATACAGATAATAATACATATTCTATAAATTTTGATTTTAATATATCCAGTAATAATTATCCAAATTATAATACTAATAATGAATTAATTCATGAAGGATTCAAAAATAGTTCTTATTTCATAAATAAACATTTATTTACTAAAGAATATGAATTTAATACATATTTATATAAAAATATTGATAATTATATATTAAATTATTCTAATATTGCTATTGATATTTCTTATGATAATACATATGAACTTGGAAATGTATTATCTGTTGATTCATTAGATTTTAATGGAACTATTCATAATATAAATTCCATTTTTAATATTCCTAATATACCAAATTATAATGAATATACATTATCAATACCACAAAATAATATTTATAATATAGAATATAATAATAATACAACATTATATTCAGATTTATCTTATTTAGAATTAAATTATATTAATTCTTTTAATATCACTTCAAATAATTGTTTAAATCATTTTATATATGAACAAAATTCAAATATTATTGATACAAGTAATTTTATAGTAAATACTACATTTAATACTTATTTATATAAAATTAATGATTTTGATAATGGATTAGCAAATTTTGATAACTTATCTTATTATAATTCATCAATAATAGATATTAATTATTATACAAAACAATATGATAATATTGAACACGATGGATTATTACATAATGTTGATTATAAATTATATACATCTAATATTTTATATTATAATTCTAATTCTTATGATAATTTGAATATTGATATTTTTACAACTAAAGATTATAAATATATATCAACAATTAAAGCACCTATATCATTAATAATAGATGATTATTCTATTAATACTAATATTGATAGTAATATATCTTATATTGATAATTCTTCTAATTTTAATTTTAATATTAATCATAATGATTATCTTAAAACTAATATGATTTCTGATTTACAAGGTTCTTTATATACAGAAACAGATATTATTATAAATGAAATAATAAATACATCAGATGATATATATTTGTTTAATACAAATATAGCAAGTATTAATTATAAAATAATAATTAATGATTATATTGAAAAATATAATTATTTTAATGAAAATACAAGTTATAGTCTTAAAACAAATACAATTAATTCAGTACCACATATTATTTTACAAAATACAATAGATACTGATTCTGAAATACCATTTGGTAAAATTAATAAGATTTTTAGTAAAGATGGTACATTTGAATTACATTCATATGATATTGATACATATACAGAGTTACCTCTAATTACTATTAATAATAATGGTAATACTTTTATTTATGGCGATACTACAATTGAAGGTAATTCATATATTAATGGTGATACATATATTAATAATTTATTTGTTGATAATATTTATGATAAATTGGGCAATTCTATAATTCTAAATAATTCAAATATGTTAGATAATGATTATGTATATACTACTTCTAATTTTAATTTAAATTCATCTAATATTATATTTACAACTACTGATTTTAATATAAATTCTTCAAATATTAATTTATTTAGTTCTAATTTAAATATAGAATTATTTACAACTAATGATAATGATAATAGTGGTTTTAATATATATAATAATATTTTATCTCTTGATTCATCCGAAAATTATGAATTATTTAACATATTTGTTGAAGATAATATTCATTCAATAACTAAAAATCCATTATCTGTTAAATATAGTCATGGTAATACATATATTGATTTTGGTAAAAATGAAAATGCTTACATTGGTATAGGTAAAGAAGTTTCTGGTAATTATGGTATAGAAATGGTAAATGATATTCAAACCGATGGTGTTATTTATGCAAATGCCTTCCATGGTAGTGGACAATTTTTAAATTCTGTAAATTTATCTGATCTTACAACTGATAATTTACCACAAGGTGTGAATAATTTATATAATTCAGATTCAAGAATTGGTTTAATTTCAACTTCTTCAAATTTAAATTCTTCAAATTATACAGAATTAAATAGTTATTATAATTCAAATTATACAGAAAATACATCTAATATTATATTTAATAAAATAAATGATATTTATAATAGAGGTATTAATAATATTACTACTATTCAAGATACTATTAATATTAATGCTAATTTAAATATTTTAGGTTCTCTTACAAGTATTACACAAAATACTATAACACCATCTATTAGTTCTAATACAAGTTTATTATTAGAAGATAATCAACTCGATAGAAATGCTATTGATATTATACAATCTAATTTTACTAATGATTTTATAAATATTAAATCAATCGATGAAAATGGTAATATTTCTAATATATTAAATATTAATTATCGAGGAGATATTAATAATACTCCAATAGAAAAAATAGCGTATTTAGATAATGTCACTTATGATATTAAGCTATTTGTTGAAGATAATAGTTTATATTCTTCAAATTATACAGATATAACATCAAATTTTATAATCGAACAAATTAATAATTTAAATATTGATAATATAACACAAGGTTCGAGTAATAAATTTATTATTAATGATGAATATGATGGTAATTTAAGTATAGATGGTGATTTTACAATTAAAGGAGATTTATTTATTTCAGGAGAAACAAGTACAATTAATAGTACAACTTATAATAATACAGAAATATATACTATAGATATTTTAGAAATTAATAATGATACACAAACTATATCTGCACCAACTTTATCAATTATACAACATATTTCAGACCAAAATATTATACAATGTAGTAATATTAATTCAGAAGGTTCTTCTGAATTTATTATTATTAATAATCATGCAAATTTAGGTATTAATACAGAACCAACTGAAAAATTAGATGTAAATGGCAATATTAAGTTTAATGGAACCATAAATAATGTATCTGTAAATCAATTAAATTATTTAAAATTCGCAGAAATTAATTATAATATAAATTCAAATTTTATTTTAGAAACTTCAAATATTTTAATTAATTCAATATATAATTCTTCAAATTATATTGACATTATTAATTATAATTTAAATAATACATCAAATAATATTATAGATTATGTTAATCATTCTATTGATAATATATCAACAGATGACTTAATTAGCGATGTGTCGTTCCCAATTGTTAAATCTATCGATTTAAATATTAATATTCAACCACAATATACATTATCAGAATATGATAATTATAATTATTATATTATTCTTAATAATAATGATAATATTGATAAAAATTATTCATTAAAGTTTTTATCCGACACCGTTGCTGACATATTATTAGTAGGTGGTGGCGGAGCAGGTGTTAATTATGATATAGATTATAGCATAATTCAAGGTATATTATTAAATTCTCAAACTGTATCTTCTAAATTAAATGAAATAATTAGCAATATCACTAAACCCGCAGGTGCTGGAGGTGGGGGAGGGGGTGTGTTATATAGACAAGATGTAATAATTCCAAGAGGAATTTATGATGTTAAAGTTGGAGCAGGTGCTAATTTTGATAATAATGGACAAAATTATATTGATGAAGATTCTATAATTACAACAGGAAATGATACAATTGGGTTTGGTGCAATTGCTAAAGGTGGTGGTTCTGCATACAAAAATTTAACAGATCCCTCTAACCCAAAACTTATAGGTGGTTCATATTTTGGTTATGAAATAACAGATGAATTTATTATTAAAAATGATCCTACTGATGATGCCGCTACTATTAAAACTTATAATATCGATACCGAAATAGATTCTTATAATGATGCTGATTTCTTGGGTAATGTTGGTGGTAAAGGAGCCTCTTCTAATAAATATATTAGTGTTGGTAATGACGAACATAATAATACTACACAAGGCTTTGATGGTAAAATGGTTGGATTTGTTTCAACTTTTGTTAATAATACAAACCTTAATAATACATATTTTGGAGGAGGAGGAGGAGGTGGTGGTATTTTTGATGAGCGTAAATATAGTGGAAAAGCAGGACATGGTGGTGGTGGCAATTCAAGATATTTATCAACATCTACAAATGATGGTACATATGGTGATGGTACTTCTCATTCAAGTGGTATGGGATATTTACATAATGGTAATGCTGATGGTAATTATGGGTCTATGCCGTATATTCAAAATGAAGCGAATGATAATGTTGAATGGAATAATTCATCATTATATAGTGGTGGTTATAATTCTGGCGGCGGCGGAGGTGGTGGATATTCAATAACAGAAACTACAGAGGACCCTGATATTCCAGAAACATTTATTAATAATATTATGCATTCTGATAATATGACAGGAGGGTCAGGTATAATAATTATTAAATTTAATAGTAGATATATACCAGTTAATCACACATCAAATTTAATATCAAATCATATATCAAGTTTAAATTTGATAGGAGGAGGAGGAGGAGGTACATCAGGTAATGTTACACAAGAACAATTAACACAAACTTCAAATCAAATATCATTAAGAATAAATAATCTAGGTATAGCAGATATAGATACTGGAAATTTAATATCTACAGAACAATTAACAAATACATCTAATATAATATCTCAACATATAAATACATTATATATAGATAATAATGATTTAATTAATAGTACTTCAAATGTAATATCAATAGAATTAAATGATTTTAAAACAAATGTTAACGAATTAATAGCACCTACTTCTAATTTAATATCACAACGTGTAACATCTATAAATCAAAATACATCTAATTATATAGATAATACATATGATACATTATTAGAATTAAATACAATTACATCTAATTTAGTTTCTTCAGAAATTATATCAAATTATATATATATTAATAATTATATTCAAAGAATACAACTTTTAGAAAATTTCTTAGATTTAGCAAATAATATAAATATTAGTTTTATATTTATTAAAAATAATACACATATAGAGCCACGAAGAAATACAATTGGATATAAATCAAGTACTGATAATTATGAAAAAATTATTGTAAGTATTTATGGAGGTTCTCAATCATTCACATATCAATGGAATATTGAAGGAGATTTTAGTAATGGTGGTGATGTGGAAGGAAATAGTGGTTCTTTAGAAACTTCAACAAATGAAGTTTATTTAACTGATACTTCACCTGGTTTTAATATTATTAGTTTTGGTAATAATTTAGAAAAAGTAAGTATAACAATAACAGATATTATATATAATGTGTCACATCATTATGAATATGATTTATTAGATATAAATGAACCAACTTAATTTATATAATTAAAAAAAAAAAAATTTATTCAATCATACTTTTTAATAAAAGTTTTAATTCTTCTATTTTACTTGTATCTTTTATTTTAGGATAATTTATTTTAAATTCAATATACATATCACCAAATATATCTTTATTTTGTACAGGCAAACCTTTATTTTCAATTAAATAATCATTATTATTTGATAAAATTCCATATTTTAATGTATTTATTTTTATAGAATTACTAAAATACGGAATTTCAATTTCTTTACCAATAACTGAATCTATATAAGAAATTTCGGTTTTATAATATAAATCATTACCCTTTCTTATAAAATTTTTATGTTGTTGAATATTTAATTCAATTATTAAATCGCCAGACTTTTGATGTTTATTTTTAGGTTGTTCCCCCATTCCTTTAAATATTGTCTTATAATTATTTGTAAAACCTTTTGGAATTGACAAATTGGCACTTATGTCTTTTGTATATGTACCTTTTCCAGAACATTCATTACAATTTTTAGATGCCTTTAATATTATACCAGTTCCGTTACATATATCACATGCTCCTTGAAATATTTGTGTCAATATACCCATACTTTTTACTTGTTTTATTATTCCTTTACCATTACAATTATTACATATAGTATTACAAGATAAACAATGTTTTAATATATTTAAAGTCATATTATTTTTTATACCATTATATACATCTTCCAGTCCAACATTTAAAGTTTTATGTATTGTATTACATTTAGAATTTTCTTCGTTTTGATCATTTGAAGCAAAATTGTGAGAAAATCTCCCCCCCATTCCACCCATTCCACCCATTCCACCAAAACCACCCATATTACCACCATGAGACCTAAATATTTGTTCAAATATATCTTCTGGATTTATACCACCTCCATTATTACCTTCAACATAACCATTATCTCCTAATTGATCATATTCTCTTTTTTTTTTAACATCCGATAATATTGAATATGAATGTGATATATCTTTAAATTTATCAGATATTTCTTTATTATTTTTATTTTTATCAGGATGATATTTCATTGCATATTTTTTATATGCGGATTTAATATCAGCATCCGTTGGATTGTCTGTTTTTTTTAATCCTAAATTATCATATAATTTATAATTCATTATATCATTAAATAATAATTTATTTTTATATATTATTATAATAGATTTAATGGAACTTATTAATTATAATAAATGGGAAAATGAAAAAACAGAACTTGATTTGTTATTGGTAGATAAAATTATATTTAATAATGAAAAATTTATAAAAAAAAAAGATAATTATTATTTTTTTATATCATACCCAAAACTGGTTTTCAATAGTGTTGAAATTGATAAAAAATCCCCATATAATTTATATGAAAATGGTTTAGATTATTCGGATATATTAAAATATAAAATACCAGATATGATTATATATAAAATAATATTTGCATTAAATGATAATAAATATATAATATGTGATTATGATAAAATTTTAAATATTATAGATATAAATGATGAATTATCAAATACATTTATTAATTTTATAAATATATGTGAAAAAGATTATCGTAAATTAGATTATATTGCTTATAATATTAAGAAATTTGTTACATTTATAGAATTTTACGATAGTTATAAATTAATAGAATATATAGATAAGATATTATTTTATATATCAACTTATAATAATATTATTAAAGATTTAGAAATGATTATATTACGCATTAATAATAAAAATAATTCTATTATAGAAAAAGTTAATAATCGTATTATTATTTTTAAAAATAATATTAATAATCTTACTAAAAATTTAGAACAAACAAGACATGGTACAATGCAAAGAATATCTTATTTAGATTCTGGTACAGCACGTATATTAACAATTGTAGCAACAATATTTTTACCTACATCATTCATTGTTGCTCTATTATCTATGCCGCTTAATGGAGTACCATTAAGATATAAAAAAAATGGATATTATATTTTTATATTAATATTAATAGTAGTATTTATTATATTATTTGCTATATTTTATAAAGACTTTTATAATATGTTAAAAAAACAATAATTTATTCAGATAATGGACAACATTTATTTTCATTACATTTAGGAGTTTCTGGACCACAATCTTGTTCTGTTTCACACTCTCCACCACAAGTATCAGACATAAATTTTTCTTTATTTTCTTTATTTTCTTTATTTTCTTTATTTTCTTTATTTTCTTTATTTTCTTTATTTTTTTTATTTTTAAATAATTCTTTCTTAGTATTAACAATTATTACTAAATATATTACTAATATTAATATTAGTATATTTAAACTTAAACACATCTTTGTATATATATTACTATTCATATTCTCTATTTTTACATAAAGATTATTTTTTTTTATATATTAATGAATAATTATATTTTATTAACCGGGGGTAATGGATATATTGGATATAATTTATATAAACAATTATCAAATTTATATAATATTATAATTTTTGATTCTATCGATGGTAATAATTTACTTAATGTAAACTCTATTTGTGATATTTTTGAAAAATATAAAATTGATTTGGTTATTCATTTAGCTGGATTTAAATGTGTACCAGATTCTATTATTGAACCATTGGATTATTATTCTAATAATATAATTGGAACTATTAACTTATTAAATGTTATGAAAATTTATAAATGTTATAATATTATATTTTCTTCTTCGGCTTCTGTTTATGGTAATATTATATCACCTATAAATGAAAAAAATATCATATTATGTAATCAAACTAATCCATATGCGCGTACTAAACTATATATTGAAAATATATTAAATGATTTATATATATCTGATAATAAATGGAATATTATAATATTAAGATATTTTAATCCTGTTGGTGGATATAATTATATTAATATAAATAATATATCTAATCCAAATTTTTTTATTAATATATTAAAATCTATTAAAAATAATGAAACATTAAATATATTTGGAAATGATTATCATACAAGAGATGGTACATGTATTAGAGATTTTATACATATTAGAGACTTGATTGAAGCACATATTTGTTCTATTAAGTTTATTATAAATAATAATATTCCTATAAAAATTTATAATATTGGTACAGGAGAAGGTTATACATTATTAGAAATTATTAATAATTTTAATAAACAATTATTACGTATGAATAAAAATATTATAAATTATAAATATTGCCCCAAAAGAATTGGAGATATTGATATAAATTATTCAGATTGTTCTTTAATAAAAAAAGAACTTGGTTGGGAAGCAAAATATAATTTAGATGATATGATTTCTAATTCTATTGTTACTATTATATAAATATTATTCAAGTTTTTTAATAGTTCTTAAAGTTTTTAAAATTATAGCTACATCCCTTTCTATTTTATAAATTTTTTTATAATTTTTATTGTCTGTTGTACAACATTTTATAATTGATACAAATAAATATACAAATACTACAAATACTACAAATAATATAAATAATATATAATATATATTCTTTATTTTTTCAATTAAACAATAATTAATTACATTATTTGGTGATATAATCAATGGAAATGTTGTGTTCATTTTATAAATAATTTTATAATTTATTTACTCATTTTTTTATAAATTATCATATAAAAAAATGATTTTAATAACATTATAATAATATGTTATGACTATTAAACATATATTCCATTTATCTGATTTACATATTAGAAATGGTGATGAAAAATATTCAAGATATAATGAATATATAAATGTTTTTGATAATCTATTTATTTCAATCAAAAATAATATTAAAAAACTTAAATTATCAGATAATGAATATATTATTGTAATTACAGGTGATATATTTCATAACAAAAATAATATTGGTAATTTTGGACTTATGTTATGGAAAATTCTTATCAAAAATTTAACAAATATTGGTTTAACTATTATTTTAGAGGGAAATCATGATAGTATTCAACATCAAATTAACCAACCATCTTTAGTTACATCTACTTTTGAAATGAATAACTTAATTATTTTAAATGAAACAAAATCATTTATTATTGATGATATTGGATTTTCTTATGTTAATATAAGAGATACATTAGATAATTATGATACATCTGGTAGAAAAAATATTTTACCAGAATTTCCTAAAATAGAAAGTGATAATATTAAATATAAAATTGCATTATTTCATGGTACATTTGCAAATATTAAATTATATAATGGTACTCAAATTCGTGATGAAAATAATCCATATCCTTTTGAATGGATTAAAAATTTCGATTTTGCATTATTGGGAGATATTCATTTAAGACAAAAAGATTATTATAAATCTTTATTATGGTGTTATAGTGGTTCTTTAATACAACAAAATTATGGAGAAGATATTATTAATCATGGATATGTAATATGGAATTTAGAAAATAAATCAATAACAGATGTTAATGTTTATAATAATATAGGTTTTATAAATATAAAACAAGACTCCGAAAATAAACAATTTTATATTCGCGAAACTGGTAAGTTTATATTATTAGAACAACATATTATTAATAATATAGATTTATTTCCTAAAATAATTGAAATTAAATTATTTTCTAATATTAATTTTATTGAACTATTTGATATATTAACTAAATATAATATTAAATTTAATATATTAAATAATAATAATATTATAGATTCTTCAAATAATATTTCTGATATTACTAATATTATTACACATAGTTTCGATAAAGATAATTTACTTTCTTATTTTAAAAATCATTTATCAAATGAACAATATAATATTTTATTAAATATTGTTAATAATTATGATACATTATTATTTAATAAAAATGATTATCCAATTGATTTAGAAGATGAATGTATAAAAAAAAATAAAGATTTGAATTTAATTATCAATAATTGTCAAAATTCAGACAATATTCATACTATAAATAATAAATTTAATATTAAATATTTAGAATGGACTTCTTTATATTGCTATAATGATATAAATTGGATTAATTTTGACACATTATCAGCATCTACTTTTATGGTTTCTGGAAAAAATGGTACTGGTAAATCTGCTATTTATGATATATTAACTTATGCAATATGGGGTGATATTACTAAACATAAATTTAATTCAGAATTATCATCCGGTATTATTAATTATAATAATAATTGTGCTAAAACAATTATAGATATTGAAACCAATAATATTACATATAGAATTATTAGAAATATTAATCTTCGTAAAGATACTACTCTTATTAATAAAATTAATATATCATTATATTATGTAATTTTAAATCAAGATGGTTCTATTAAATATGAACTTATAAAAAAAAATAATGCATGTAAAGCTGAAATAGAAAAATTATTTGGTACGATTGATACATTTCTTTCATCATCAATGATTACTCAAAATATAGATTTTGATATTCTTAAAATGAATTATAAAAATTGTACTGAATTAATTGATAAAGCTTCTAATATAGATTTTATATATAATCTATTTAATTTATTTAAAAATAGTATAAATAAATATAAAGATTTTAAAAAAATAATTGATTCTAAAAAACAAGTATACGAACGTATTATATCAGATTGTAGTAATGATAATAATTATCATAATATTGATGAATTAAACATAGAATTAAATCAAATTATTAATGAAAAAAATAATAGTTTTGATATTCTTAATAATATTAATATTCCAAATGATATAAATATCACACAAGTATTAAATACAAATTATGATTTACTTATATCAGAATTAAATAATATTATTATTAAAAATAATCAAGAATATAATAATTATATAGAAGAATTAAATAATTTAAAATTTAATTTTAAAAACTTATCTGATAATGATATTATTGAATATAGTAAATTATATAATAAAAATGATATTAATGAAATATTAGATATTGATAAACCATGTGATGACGAACATCTTAAAAATGAAAAAGATTTTATTGATAATAATAGTGAAAATATTATTAATGATAAATATATTAATGAAGATTTAATTACATTAAAAAAATCTTTAAAATTTAATGAAAATAATCTTAAAAAATTAAATATTGATTTGATAAATATAAACGATGATAAACCAATATCTATAACAAAGCCCACTTATGAATTCGATTATATTAAAAATAATATTTGTTTAATATATAATAATATAGAAGGTTTTATAGAATTTTGTAATAATAATATTTATTATAAAATTGATAATGAAATTAATTTAGATGAATTTATTACTTTAGATAAATTTTATAAATATAAAAACAATCTTAATAAAATTACTGATTCTATCAATATTAATAAAAAAAAAATTGAATATGTCTCTAATAATATTAAAGAATTTAATGATAAATTAAATACATTGAATAATATACCTGAACCTTCCGAAAAAATTAAATTAAAAACAAGTTTGTCAACCAAAAAATATATTGATAAATTTGAACAAATTGATGATATTAAAAATAAAATTATTAATGATAATATCATTATTAATAATTATAATAATGATAATTATATTATTACACAATTGATAGATGATAATAATATTCTTAAAAAAGAACTTCAATTATTAAATTCAAAAAATGAATATAAATATGATCCTAAATGTTCATTTTGTATTTTACAACCATGGGTTATTAAAATAAATGAATTGAAAAATAATATACTGAATAATGATAATAATATTATTAAATTACAAAAAGAATTGGATAAATATAATATTCATAATATTATTAAAAATAATAATAATAATAATTTAATAATTGATAAATATAATTTACATTGCGAATGGTATCAATATTATTTATATAATGAAACAAATTTAAAATTAAAAAATTTATATAATATTTTTAATATTAGTAATGAACTTATTAAAAATAGTGAAATTCAATTTAATACTATTAATAATATAATTAATAAATTTTATAATTTATCTTATAATTTACATGATATATATAAAAATTTAATATCATATTATAATTATAATAATTGGTTGCATAAATATAATGTTATTAATAATGATATTAATAAATATAATAATGAAGTTACTTTATTAAATAATACTATTAACTATTTAGAAAATATTAAACCAAGAATTGATAATTATTTAGTGACTGATAATAAATATAACATTTGGAAAAATAATAATACAAATAAAACAATTATTAATTCATATAGATATATTTATTTAAAAAATAATATTAATATATTTGAAAAATATAATAATTATATATATCTAAATGGTCTGAAACCTATTATTAATAAAAAAATTATACTAAAAGAAAAAATTAAAATTATAGATAATCGCATTATAGAAATAAATAATATTCTTGTTAAATTTAAATCTACTTCGGAATATCTTAATAATTATAAAAAATCTCTATTATTATTGCATAATTCTAATATTTATATCTCTAATATTATTGATATTATCAATATTATTATATCTAAATTTAAAGATTATAAAAAATGGTTATATAATAATCATATATTAAAAAATATAATTATTAATACAAACTCTATAATTAAAACTTTATGTCACGATGATACTAAAATGTTTGAATTGGATTATATATTATCAGAAAATAAAGATATTATTCATATTAACTGGCTTATTAAAAATGTAGATAATTTATCTAATAAACAAACAATATCTATATATCAAGCTTCTGGATTTCAACATTTTGTTATATCTTTGGCATTACGTCTTACATTATTTAATAATAATATTTGTAATCAATTATTTATTGATGAAGGATTTACAGCATTTGATAAACATAATCTTTCAATTGTACCTAATTTTCTTAAAAGTTTACTTAGATTATTCAATACAATTATTATTGTTTCTCATATAGATTTAATACAAGATTCTGTTGATAAAAATGCAAATATTATTTATAATAATAAAAATAATACATCATCTATTAAATTTGGTAAAAATATTTAATATATTACTATATAATTAGATACTTATATATTATGAATTCACCAAGACTAACTACCACTCCTATACCTACAAAAGACAGAGTCTTTTTTACAAAAAATGAATGTGAAAATAGAATTAAGGTAGAAACTCCCGAAAATATAGCACTCAATTTAGGTAAAATTTATAATCCCAGAACAAAAAATTGGATATTTAAAACTCACTATATTTCTAAAAGAATTATAGATGATTGTTTAACACATGATGTTGGTAGTGCTATTAGAACTAAAACACCTACTAAATTTAATTCATGTGAAAATGTTAAAAATTGGACTGATATGGTAAATAATGGAAATATTATTAACCCAATATCTAATAAACCATTTGGAAGTGTTTTTTGTAAAATATATATGGATATATATACTAAAGCTTTTAAAATTTTAAGAAAAAAATATGATGATAAATATATATTAGATAATAAATTATTACCAGAATTTTTATTATTTAATAATACTCTTAATTTACATTATGCTTATTTTATTAAGATTAATAAATATAAAGGTATAATAGATGATAAATCTTATCATTTACATCTTGATATGTGTGAAATTTTTACTGAATTAAATATATTCATTCCAAGTACATTATACAATATTATGAATAGTTCACCTACAGATTATCCATATATAGTAAATTCTGTAAATTATTCATTAATATATAAAAAAAATGATATTGAAAAAAGATTAATTAATAGTTTAAAATTAAATAAAGACGATTTACAAACAAATGGTATACAAGTATTAATCAATATTTTAATAAATAATTCTGATTTAATTACAAAAGACCATTATTCCGAGAATGGTATATATAAAAATTTAGTTAATATAGATTATTGTCTTGATATATTAATTGATATATTAAAAAACTTTTTATATATTCAAGGTAAAGACAAAAAAATTAGTTATATTAAAAATATAAGAAAAATTAGTGAATTTTATGAAAATTATTATTTATCTTCTGATATAAATAATAATCCAGGTATTAAAGTAAAAAAATATATTTTAACCGAATCAAGATTGCCTGACACATTAATTGGGAAATGTCTTAGTGATTTAAAAAAAAATATAATATTTTGGGATAAATTTACAATAGATATTTATATGTTATGGAGTAATACTGAAAATATTATTAATAATCCTAATAATATTAGTTTTGAAATTAAAGAAGATCCCGTTGATAAATATTTTGAAAAATATGAAACTAAATTACAACAATTAAGAGTGCCTAAATTTTCTAAATTAATTGATTTAGATACATTTATTCCTTCTAAAGAAAGTTCATTTTTAAATGATACACAATATAATGATTTTATAGAAGAAAAAAATATAAAACAAACTATATATGATAAAAATAAAACAGAATATGAAAAAGCTTATGATATATATGAACAAAAAAAAAATAATGGAACTTTAAAAGAAAGTGATACAGAACCTTTACCGCCACAAAGACCTATTATTAAATTACCTAATAATTCTAACTATATTTTAGGAACAAGAGAACCAACACATATTAATGATGATTTATATAATGAATTTAAACAAATATATCATGAAAATAGAACTTCAATTAATGAATTTAATAAAATTAAAAATTTAGGATATTTAGATTTAATTAAATCAGAAACTAATAAAAGTCCTTCGCGTCAAATTATAAATTATACCAAAGATAATATACTTTTTTCTTTGACAAGAGAACAAATTGCTGATAATATTTTATTAGATGAATATGATGAATCACCAGATGGTACAAAATGTTCTGAAGATATTGATATATTAACCAATGATGAATTTAGTAATATTAATTATCCATTTGCTAAATTACAATTAATCGTTAGATTACATTTTTCTAATCCTGATATAACTGAATGTTTATATGCACCAAAAATGTATAATTATTTAGTTAATTGTCTTAATAATCATAAACAATTTGTTAATCCTCGTAATAAAATTATGTATACAGAAGAACATATAAATAATATTATGGATATTATGAGAATAGTTGATCCAAATATTGAAAGACCTTATTATCTAAAACCAGTTAATGATACTAAATTATATATTGATTATGAAAATATAAAAAAAGGTGGTAAATATTTCTTTAATATTTCAATATATAGAAGATTTGGAAATCTTATTTTTAAAATATATGAATTATGTTCTATACCCGCATTTATTGAAAATACTGGCGATTGGGGAACAAATTCTAATGATTTGACATCTACAGTTATGTTATTTAAAATATATAAATTATTCAATGATGGTAAATTATTAACTAATTATATGCCACCTTATCATACTACAATTAGTAATGGTAGAATTAAAATTATTAATCTTGGAATACATTTTAATAATTTTAAAAATCCTGAAAAATGGCTATATAAATTAAATGATACAAAAAGCGAGCACGTAAAAAAAACAAATCAAGAAATAATTGATATGTTTAAAAATTATGCTCAAGAAATTAATAATTATTCTTAAATTAATGTAATATAGACTATAAATATATTATATTATCCATATTTTTATTTGAATTTGCATTACAAAAATATATAAAATCATAATAACATGCATTTAATATTATTGATATCATTTTATTATACTCTCAAATAAAAAATATAATTTTTTATATCATATTTTAAATATTTATATCAACATTTGGAATTTTTTTTACACAAAATTATTTTTTGTACTCAAAATGCTCTTTTGTATTTATTCTATTTTTTAATATATTATTATTTGTTCTATTAAAAATAAAAAAAATGATTATTGATTTTGAAATATATATTATATACATAAATGGAGTGTAAAAAGATGATGAATATTGAAGAATTATTTGACTATGATGATAATGAATATATTATAGGAGATATTATTTCAAGTCTTCTTCAAGAGAAAATAACTGATAAAAATATGTATTGTAATAGATTACATATCTATATTGATGAGTATGTTGTAAAATATCCATATAAAGCTAAAAAACTTGTAAATGATTATGATGTATTCCGTAGTATTAAATTAAGCAGAGATAATTATGGTCAGTTTGAAATCCAAGAGGGTAAACTAAAAAATTATATGATGCTCGGTTATGTTTTGATTGATGAATATTTTAGTGAATATTATAGTTTTAAA